>F42_Fallow_Deer__coassemble_334_pt1 | contig 36370 bp, 27 predicted proteins | sample F42_Fallow_Deer__metabat2_low_PE_003 | metagenome-assembled genome bin F42_Fallow_Deer
GCAACCACCATTGCAGTCGTAACCGTACCATTATTCTCTTTTGCCATCTTGATAATTTCTTCAGTTGCTCCCACAATAGTTCCCTTTCTTCAAATTGACTTTTATGCTTATAATCATAATTTTACATGGCATAAAAGTCAATATATACTTCTTTTTCCTTCTTCTGAAAAATTGCGTTCTCTATAAAATACATATAATAAATAATCCACCTTACTACTTTTTTCAACACGAAAAAGCCCCGGAGGCGTGGCCTCCGGGGACACTACTTACCCTATTCACTTGTCATCTACAGAAGCTTCTCTTCCCACTCTTTCTCACGAAATCCAGTCAGCACAAAGTCTTCTCCCACCACCAGTGGTCTTTTCACCAGCATGCCATTGGTCGCCAGAAGCTTCAGTTGCTCCTCATCCGACATTTCTCCCAGCTTGTCCTTCAATCCCATATCCTTATACAATAATCCGCTTGTATTGAAGAATTTCTTTAATGGCAGACCGCTCCTTCCGTACCATTCTCGCAGTTCCTCGTAGCTTGGATTCTCCTCCACGATGGGACGCTCCGTATATTGCACCTTGTGCTCATCCAGCCATTTTAACGCCTTCTGACAGGTGCTGCATTTTCGATATACTAATACTAACATATGCCACTCCTCCTAATCACCGCACACTTCCCTCACAACACTTTGAATCTTCCTACATATCTCCATATCCAGCTCTATATCCACAGCATCCGCTATGCCGGTTACCTGCTTACGAAGCTTGTCCTGAGAGATATCCTTTATGAAATCCTTTCCTATGTTAGGCAGGTCCACGCAGGGCAGCCCCGACAAGACGGTATAGTGGCAACAGGCATTTATATATGCACCATATACAGATGCGTGGGCACCATCCTTATGGTACAGCTCTATTTCCGGATAATTTTTCTGCACCATCTCCCATACTTTTCCAACCGGAGATAGCATGGCGTTATTACTCGCAGCCAGCTTATCATATGTCTCAATCATAATCTGCTGCTTCTCCGGTTCCGATTTCTTTGCCCAAGTGGTAGTCACTATTGGCTTTACCCCTGCTGCATTGCACATCTCAATCAGCTGCTTACCATATTCCATGGTAGTAGCTTCTCCGGGAAAGGGATGTGCCACCTGTTGCAAGATGCAATAATCATAATGTCCATATTTTAAGTTGAATCGAATCTCGTAATACTGCTCTATATGCCAGCTCCAGTCCACTCCGGGATGTGTGAGCATAGTTACCTCCAATTGCTCACCCGTTCCGGCTTTGTATAATCGTGCAGTCAGTTCCGGCATATCATGAAAAAATGTATGGCTGTTTCCTATCCACAATACCTTCATTATTCCCCATATCTCCTCTAATCATTAATTATTAGCTTCAGTATATCATAACGAATAATAACTACCAATAATTTCTGCACATCTTTCCCGCCCGGCGGAAGCATCTATGCATAGGTCATAATTGTGAGGTTCTCCCCAATTCTGCCCGGAAATATTTCGGTAATACGCCGCTCTGGCTTCATCAGAATGTTTGGCACTGAAAGCAGCTTCCTCCTGGGTATCCCCGTACACTTCCTTATCCAGATTCTTAAAAAATGGAATCGTTAACCCAAGAATCACTACAACTGCCACTAAATCAGCCAGTGGTGCAGCATATAGTATGCCAAGAATGCCGGTACAGGCTTCTGATTGTTCCAGAAAATGTGGCAAAAGAATCGCCAGCGGTGTAAAGCATACAATATCTCGGATTAACGATGCCACCACAGCTCTGACAGATTTTCCAATGGACTGGAAGAACACTGCTGTCATCTTTACCAGACAGGTAATTGTCATAAGCGATAAATAGATGCGGAAGGTTTTCATCGCAAACTCCTGATACAGTGCATCCCCGGAGCCGAATATTCCAATCACCACTTCGGGACATATCTCAAAGATTAATGTAGCAACGATTCCTACCACAAGCGTGGACTTCAACACAATTTTGTAGGTTTCACGGACTCTTTCTAATCTCCTGGCACCATAATTATATCCAAAAATCGGTTGTCCCCCCAGCACGATACCGGTCACAATATTTCCTACCACCGTATACACCTTCGTCTGGATACTAAAAACCGAGATAGCGATATCCGACCCGTATTTTGACAGTTGCCCATAATGTGCCAAGGTCATATTACATACCAGAGACAGCACCACAATAGATACCTGCGTCACAAATGTAGCAGCACCAAGTCCAATCGTATTTCTAAGAATGGGAAGGTTTGGAATAAAGCTATGCCATGTCAGCTTAAAGTTCTTTGGCTTTACGAAATAGACTGCACAGATGACAAAGGATGCAGCCTGTCCGATTGCCGTTGCCCATGCCGCACCTGCAATTCCCCATTTGTATAAAAAGATAAATATCGGATCCAAAATAATATTGATAATTGCACCGGTCAACATTGCAATCATAGCAAATGTAGGACTTCCGTCAGCACCCGTCACACATGGCACGGAAAATTTCAGCAATAACTTGGATATTTTTTCTTCCCCTAATATTCTGTTTTCCTGATTATTCTCCATATACACCTCCACATTTTTGCAAAACAAAACTGCCCTAATAGTTTTACTCTTAGCATTTTCGACTTATAGCAAAACTATTACGGCAGTTTGTAGAAACATTCATCCAATTATGAATTTATATAAGCAACTATGAAATTTACCTAGCGGATTATATCATAACCCTTTTCCGCTGTCAAATCAATGGTCATGGCCGGGCGGATACCGTAGCACTCCACACCAACCGGTGAGGTGTAAATATTTTCCTGATGATATCCATTTCCCACAAGATAGCATTGTGACCCAAGATCTGCCACCGGCTCCCGAAGCCACCACATCGTATGCTCCACACCAAAGCCCAGACAGTAATCCTGATACCAATAGGTTCCATCATTTGCAATGGCACCTTCTGTAGGAACAGCTAATAGTGATACATCCGCTTCGGTAAACCACTCCAGCTCATCCATGGACAATAGAAATACCTTATCCTGCGTCTTGATGGACTCTGACGCAGCAAGCACATTTCCCTTAGTCACTACTTCCGTGGTCTTTATCTTAGCCAGTTCTTCCTCGGTGAAGCTACATAAGAATCCCTTCTCCGCATGATATGCATTCGGTCCCTCCGGCATCGCTGCCGCTGTAGGAGCCTGCCCTTCATACTTCACATTCTCTTGTGCAGAGTTCAGCCATGTCCTGACCGCAGAGCTCTCCCAGTTGCTGTTTCCCTGTACATATGCCTGCAATGCCACATCGGATTCCAGAATCTCCTGTGCATCTGAAAAATAATAATTCACTTCCCCATCGTGATTAAATTTACCACTCTCCGGCGCATCATATGCCTTTACCGTAAGTACATCCCGGGCAACGATAATCGCTTCCGTTCCATCCTCCGATATCTTTAGCACCCGCCAGAAAATATCCTCTCCATTATAGTTTCCCATAACCAGCGTGTCTCCCAGCTTCACCTCCGGCTTTGGGGAGCTGGTCTCTACTATACTACCCTCGGACCCCGGGCCACCCGTCTGCTCCTCATCCGCCCCTATAAGCTTGGCCATCAATACGATTACCACAAGAACCAGACACACAATCACGACCAAAGCAAGTGTCAGCGCATGGCGGTGTCCTTTCTCCGCCTTTTTCACTTCTACAGTTGTATCGGCAGGTGCCTGCGCCACATTCCCCATGCCGTTTATACATTCTACTACATCCTTATAGCTATCCCGTCCTGCCTCCATCCACTGATGGGTCATCAGGAAGTATTCCATGGATTTGGTAAGCTCTACCTCCTCCAGCTGATACACCAAAATCGGTACAGACTTAGACACCCCTCGCTCCACCTCACGAAGCACATGAGGAGAATTATTGGAAGCCTTAGATAACAAGAGTAAAATAGCATCCGCATGATCGATCCCGTTTGCAATTTCCTCTGCATACTCATATCCTGAACGAATATCTCTGGGTGCAAGAAAACACTTGTGTCCGCTTCCCTCTATGACCTGACATAGTTTACGGGCAGTCTCACCTTCCTTTGATGAGTGCGAAATAAATATATACATAATCCACTTCCTTTTCGTAAATCACACCATATACGCTTAAAATCATATCAAATTATCGATAAAAAGTAAATGAATTGCTTACCTTTCATATTTCCTATGGAAATTCCTACAGAAGGCATGATATGATAAGCTATATATAATGCGCTAAGGAGAGCATCCTCATGAGATTACGCGATTTATTAGAATATAACGATATCGTGGTTCAGTGCCACAACAATCCTGATGCAGACGCCATTGCCAGTGGATATGCCGTGTATACATACCTGAAAGGCCATGGTAAAAATGTGTCTCTGATTTACTCCGGCCCTGACAAGATACAAAAGGCCAATCTCTGCCTTATGACAGAGACTTTGGAGATTCCCATCAAACATGTGGAGTCCTTAGATATGCCGGAGCTTCTTATCACCGTAGACTGTCAATATGGAGAAGGCAATGTGACTGCTTTCGATGCAGTTAACATCGCCATCATCGACCATCACCAGCCAGCAGTTATTCCACCCCCCCTTTGCGAGCTCCGCTCTAACCTGGGCTCCTGTTCTACCATAGTCTGGGATATGCTTCGGGAAGAAAATGTGAATGTCAATGCCCATAAGCCTCTTTCCACGGCTCTTTACTATGGTCTTCTGACAGATACCAATAATTTTACGGAGGTTTCCCATCCCCTGGATAAGGATTTGAGGGATGAAGCGTTATTTGACCGCAATCTCATTACCCGTTTCCGCAATACCAACCTTTCCCTGACAGAGCTGGTTATTGCGGGCAAGGCTTTGATTGATTATCAGTACAACGAAAAATATCGTTTTTCTGTGGTACAGGCAGAGCCCTGTGACCCTAATATTCTGGGAATGATTAGCGACCTTGTTTTAGAAGTGGATGTGGTAGATACCTGCGTCGTTTACAGTGTGCTTCCCCGAGGCATAAAGCTATCTGTACGAAGCTGTATCAAGGAGGCGAAAGCCTGTGATTTAGTCCAAGCTGTAACAGAAGGTATCGGCTCCGGGGGCGGTCATCTGGTAAAAGCCGGTGGCTTTATCAGCAGGGATAAGCTCCCATGCGACGATATCGGCATCAGCAGCTACTTTACCCGTACTTTGGAAGACTACTTTACAGGCACAGAGATTATCTACGCCAAGGACTATACTGTGGACACTACGGATATGCAGCTCTATCGCAAGCTCCCACTTACCCTTGGTTACATGAAAATCACCGACTTAATGTCTGTGGGTTCCAACATAAATGTCAGAACTCTGGAGGGTGATTTCGACATTATCGTAGAAGAAGATATGTACATCATAATCGGTATTCAGGGCGAGATTTATCCAATCAGAAAGGAGAAATTTGAACGGAGCTACACCATCAGTGATGCCCCCTATGCTTTTCCCGGAGAATACGCCCCCACCATCAAGGATATGGTTAACGGCACCTCGATTTCCATTATACCATTTGCCCAGACTTGTATTTCCACTGGTGGCAGTGAAATCTACGCAAAGGCTTTAGACCGCCGTGTCAAGATATTCACCGCTTGGGACGAAGAAAAATACATGCTTGGCAGATCGGGAGATTACATGGCAGTGCGCAAGGATGATCTACATGACATTTATGTAATCCAGAAAGATATTTTTTCAAAAACCTACAGCCAATAAAACAAAGAGGTTGACCACAAAGTCATAAGGACTTATGGACAACCTCTTTATTTCATTGACTGTATATCTACGCATTCACGATATTATAATATTCCTTGGAAGTGATTTTATAAACAACCACATACACAATAGAGAATACCAAATATGTTGATGCAACGCTCAGGATGAAGGTAGGCATATGCACGCTCACTACCATTCTGAGGCAGCTTGCCACAATCTTCAGAGCCACTGCCGAATGAATCACTGCGGTAACCAGCGGAAGGAAGAATACCAGCATAATCTGGGAGTGAATGACACTCTTAATCTCTTCCTTGGATAGACCAACCTTCTGCATGATGTGGAAACGTTCTTTGTCCTCAAGGCCTTCCGAAATCTGCTTATAGTAAATAATCATTACCGTACAAAGGATAAACAACACTCCCAGGATTCCACCTACGAATAAGATTCCACCATACATACTGTAGAAAGCCTCCTGCTCCTGCTGCTTAATCATGACCTCCGCTTCTACACCGTTTACTGTAAAAGCACTCTTTGCAGCTTCCGCAAAAGAAACCTCAGCTTCTGCATTCTGGACACCGTCAAAACCAATCCATGTACCTACAGATTCCGGGGAACCCACCATAAACTTATCAAATACTTCTTGACTTGAAACCACAATCAAAAGCTTTGAAAATAATGACATGGTAGAGTTGGTAATATAAGTAAGGCATCCCTTATCTGCCTCCCCCTTAATCTCATAGGTGGTATCTGCATAGGTCAATGTGTCGTTAGTATAAAATCCATCAGAGCTGTAGAGTAAAATCTCATTCTCTGCTAATGTCTCATTACTTCCGTTAAAACGATTATATTCCTCCAGCATCAGGATGTAACAATCCGGCATATTGTCAAAACCGGTAAACTCCACAATCTTCGGACTCTCGATTCCATTCTCTGTTTTTACAAAAAGAGAAGAACCAAAAGTACATCTTACCATATCCTGCACTGGAAAATTCTGTTCTGCTACTACCTTTTGTAATAACGCTTCTGCGTCCTCACCCTTTTCCATCTGTACGCAGAACTGCACCTCCCGTGGGAACAGTTCCTGAATTCCGCGCTCACCGTTTGCATAAAGTGATACACCAGCAGAGATTACAATGATTGCAGCGGTAGACAAGATACAGATGGTTGCAAGTCCGGCAGCATTCTGCTTCATACGATAAAGCATACCGGAAACACTGATGAAATGCTTGGTTTTGTAATAGTAATTCTTATTGTTCTTTAATAGCTTAAGTACGGAGATGCTACCTGAAATAAAAAGCATATAAGTAGCATACATTACCATGAGAGCTGCAGGAAAGAAATTGTTGATTGCACTACCTGCATTGGTGGTCTTTAAAGCAATATAGTAACCAATCGCTAAGGCAATCACACCCACCATAGTATAAATGGGGCGGTTCCTCGGCTCCTTTTCTCCCACCTTTTCGCTCTTTAATAAATCAATATCCTTAGTACGAAGCATGCTAAACACATTGAAGACTAAGATAAGTCCTGCCAGTACCAGAGCCAGTATTGGAGTCTGAATCACTGCATTCATATTTAGGTAAAATCCTGCCGGAGCTGTCTGTCCGATAATCTTAAATAATAAAACCAGCATTATTTTATCAAGTACAATCCCGAAAAAGAGACCTGCTATAATTCCTACCCCAAATAAGAATACTACCTCGGTAAAGATAATCTTAATCATATGCTTGTGCTCCATACCTAAGATACGGTAGAGCCCCAGCTGCTTTTTCTGATGCTTCAGCACAAAACTATTGGCATATAGCAGAAAAATAAATATAAAAATAGAGGAAAGAAAGGAACCGCTCTGCAGGATACCACAGAGTGTGGATGCTCCTTTAAATGCTTCCGCACCGGTAACTACATTGTAGATACGAGGGTTACTTCCTATAGAATTTAACAGGAAATAAAACATCATGCTACCAATAATTGTAATTAAATATGGGAAATAAATCTTACCATTCTTAAAAATATTAGTAATTGCCATTTTACCATAAATACGCTTATTCATTGTCTTCACCTCCGGACATTAAAGCAGTCAGTGTATCGTTGATCTTCTTGTACATCTCATCCCTGTCGGAATTCCCTTTATATATCTGGTGATATACCATTCCATCCTTAATAAAGAGAACTCTGGATGCATAACATGCTGCACGTACACTGTGGGTTACCATTAAAATGGTCTGTCCGGACTTATTAATTGCTTCAAACTGCGCAAGGAGTTTTGCACTGGCCTTCGAATCTAATGCCCCTGTAGGTTCATCAGCCAGCAGAAGCTTTGGAGCAGTAATCAGTGCTCTCGCTACTGCCGCACGCTGCTTCTGACCTCCCGATACCTCATAAGGGTATTTCTTTAAGATTTCCCCGATTCCCAAGGTCTTTGCAATAGGTGCCAGCTTTTCCTGCATCACACTATAGCTGGTTCCTGCTAAAACCAAGGGAAGCAAAATATTATCTTCCAGAGAAAAGGTATCTAATAAATTAAAATCCTGAAATACGAATCCCAGATTATTTCTACGAAACGCTGCCCTCTCCTTTTCCTTAATCTTAGAAAAATGGGCTCCATCCAAAAAGATTTCTCCGGAAGTGGGAGTGTCCAATGCCGCCAAAAGATTTAACATGGTGGTCTTTCCGCTTCCTGATTCTCCCATAATGGCAACAAATTCGCCTTCCTCTACTGAAAAGCTGATATCCTTTAACGCCTCTACCTGATTTCCTCCCAGACGTGTCTTATAAGTCTTCTTAATATTAACTGCTTCTAAAATTGACATTTCACATTCCTCCGTGTTCTTGACTTCCTTAACTGTAAGCTTAGTATATCAGCCGGGAATCTTCCCCACCTTAACCTAAACTTACATTTTCGTCCTTTAATCTTACATTTTTGTAAGGTTACCACAGAGGTCTCCATCCTCGTAAAAGCTTACAGTCACACAGGTTCCTTCTCCGGGAGTGGATGCAATAGAAATGTCATGTCCCAGCTTATGCAAAATGGTCTTGCATAGATACAGCCCTAGTCCACTGGCCTTTTTATCTGTTCGTCCGTTATAGCCGGTAAATGCACGTTCAAAAATACGTGGTAAATCCTCTGGATGAATTCCGATACCGGTATCTTCGATACAGAGTCTGGTAATTCTCTTATCCCCCTCCTCTGATACTGTCCCATAGACACGGATTCCTCCGGTTTTTGTATATTTTATGGCATTTGATAAGAGCTGCTCAATCACAAATACAAGCCACTTCTCATCCGTCAGAACATCCAGAGAAAGGTCATCCAATTTCAGAGACAGCTTACTTTGAATAAATAAGGACGAGTAGTTTTTTACTGCCTGCCGTACCAAGGGTTCTAAGGAATAATGCTTAATCATTAGATCCTGATGAATATTCTCCATACGAAGGTAGTTTAAAATAATATCCACATATCGGTCAATTTTAAAGAGTTCACTCTTTAAGCCAGAAACATTCTCCGGTGAAGTCTGCAAAAGTATTCTCTGCGCCGCTATGGGAGTCTTAATCTGATGCACCCACATGGTATAGAAATCCGAATTCTCCCTTTCTCTTTGCAGATAATCATTGGTATTCTGAACCAGTTCCCTTTGCAGGTCTAATACAATCTTCTGATACCCTTTTTCTTCCAGATTCTCCGCCCTTATAAGCTCTGGAAGACTTTTGTCCGTATGGATATCATATGCATGCAAAAGCAACCATTTATTTCTTACATGCAGATAATCTATGATTCCCAGAAAGAATAAAAGCAAAAGATACAATGCTGTTGCATACCATATAGGTTCTGCTTCATGGCCGTAAACAAAAAGCACCACCATGTGTATCACGCTACACAATAGAAACAAAAACAAAACATTCCTGCGACTCTTTATATATTCTAAAATTGTCATTCTAAGATATACCCGATTCCTTTCTTGGTCTTAATCAAATCGGGACAGCCCGCCACTTCCAGCTTTTTACGGACTCTTGTCACGTTTACCGTAAGGGTATTATCATCAATAAATTCATCATTTCCCCAAAGCTTTTCCATCAGTTCATCCCTGGATACCACTGTGCCATGCTTCTCCATCAGAAGCTGCAAAATCATATATTCATTTTTGGTAAGGGAAAGCTGTTCCCCCTTACAGGTGAGAGAGGTACTGTTTAAATTCAGCACCAGCTCACCATAGGACAATATATTTTGCTGCTGGGTGAGAGAATAGGTTCTTCGTAAAAGTGCCTGTATCTTTGCCGTAAGAACATTAATATCAAAGGGCTTCTCGATATACTCATCTCCGCCCATATTCATTGCCATTACAATATTCATATTATCTGAGATGGAGGATACAAAAATTATCGGAGTTGTGGCTACCCTTCGAATCTCACTACACCAGTGAAAACCATTGAAATACGGCAGATTAATATCCATCAGAATAAGATCCGGTGCAAAAGCATGGTAGAGGTCCATAACCTTCATAAAATCTTCCACACACTTTGTCTCAAATCCCCACTTCTGCAGATGTCCACTGACACTTTCCGCAATGATTAAATCATCCTCCACAATCATTATTTTATACATATCATTACTCCCCTTATATGATATATCAAAAACAACCATCAGTCCTATACTCAACATATAGGACCAATGGCCATTATTATTCTTTATGCTTTCGCTAAATCTTTTCTTCTCTCTACCATCTGGATAACTACCATCACGATAACAAGTCCCAGACCAAGAGCATTTCCTGATTCAATGCAAATACATAAGGAACGATAAATGCTGCAATCGCCAGCTTTGTCGCAGTAAATGCTGCATTTTTACACATTTTTCGAGTGCTATCTTGCCAAGTCATAATACAGCCCCCGCTTGGCCATCAGCTCCTCATAAGTACCCTCTTCCGCAATCCCTTTATTGCTGATATAAAGAATACGATCCGAATTACGAATCGTGGACAATCTATGAGCTACAATAAATGCCGTTTTATCTTTAATCAGAATATCCAAGGCCTCTTTAATAAAAAGCTCTGTCTCGGTATCAATGGCACTGGTAGCCTCATCCAGAATAATCACGGATGGGTTCTTTAACACAATTCGCGCAAAGCTGATTAACTGCTTTTCACCTGCAGACAAGCCACTTCCACGCTCCTCCAGCACATGCTGGTAGCCACCGTTTAATCTCTGAATGAACTTATCTGCAAAAATCGTCTTGGCAGCCGCCATACACTCTTCGTCGGTAGCATCCCACTTACCATAACGGATATTGTCCAGTACCGTTCCCTTAAAGATAAATGGATCCTGCATAAGTACCCCCACCTCTTTTCTTAAAGAATAAAGGCTGGCATCCCGTACGTCAACTCCGTCAATAGTCACATTTCCCGCTTTTACGTCATAAAATCTGGTGAGCATATTGATAACGGTGGTCTTTCCGGCACCGGTAGGTCCTACCAGGGCAATCGTCTCTCCGGGTGTTACATGGAGATTGAAGTTCTCTAAAATATTAATGTCATCTTCATAAGCAAAGGTTACATTATTGAAATCCACCTTGCCCTTTACATCCTTAAGGATAACTGCATTTTCCTTGTCTGTAATCTCCAGCGGATAATCAATAGTATCAAATACCTGCTCTAAATTGGAGCTCACCTGCGCCAGCTCCTGGATAATGGTAGAAATCTGTGACAACGGGTCCTGGAAGGAACTCATGTATGTAGTAAATGTGATTACTACACCAGCGGTAATCACATCATTACCACTGAGTATCAGTGCAAGAGCTACACCATAGATGCACAAGGTTCCCACATGCCAGAAAATCATTACCACCGGATGATTCAGCCGGGAACGCTTTACGATATCCCACCACATATTCACACTTTCTTCGTGGATATCCCTATAGACGCCTTTGTTGATATCAATACGGTTATAATTCTTTACAATCTGCTCTCCCATAATGGACTCCACCAGAAAAGCGGTACGGTTGGAGTTTTTGGCACGATGAACAGAGTACATTTTTCTTAGGCGGGAGCGCAGCACAAATACCACTGTCAGCATGGGGATTACGATTGCAAACACAATCAAAGTCAGCATGGGACTTAAGGACAACATAAATACGGTCACTACCACGATTTTTACTATGTAAATGGCAAACATCATAACATAATTGGAGAAAAAGTCCGCCAAACCATTAATATACTCTGTTACCCTTACCACAATCTTACCATCAGGACGATTGTCAAAGTAATCAAAGGACAATTTCTGGAGCCTGTCAAAAATATCTGTTCGAATGTGGGAGATAATCTGTAGCCCCATCTTACCCATACATCTGGCCTGAACAAAGGTGGAAAGAATCTCCACTGCTGCCAGAAGAACCAGCCCCGCGCCAAGCAGTGCCAGCTGGCGGTAATCCTTATTTATCACCACCTCGTCTACAATCAGCTTCAGCAATCTGGGTGGAAACAGGGAAACCACTGCGGCAATCAGCATCATGCAGGTCACTAAGAAAAGAATCTTTTTGTAGGGAAGAATATACTTTAAGGTTCTTCCCAGCTGCTTTATATCTATTTTCTTCTCAATCTTTTCATCCTCGAAAAAGGTATTACGTTTAGCCATGGATTTCACCTCCCTTTTCCCCGAGGGTATCGTAATCAATGGTACCAGCCTGCTGCTCCTGCTGAACATTGTATACACGTGCAAAGCTTCCTCCAAGCCCCATCAATTCCTTGAAGGTACCTCTCTCCGTAATCTGACCGTCACGCATATAGAGAATTTCATCACAGTCCACTACGGAAGAAAATCTGTGTGCTGTAATAATCAGCGTCTTCTCCGAGAAGTCCTCGTAAATACTCTTCAAAACCTGCCTTTCGGTATTTACATCCAGTGCACTGGTAGAATCATCCAGTACAAAAATAGGGGCATTCTTGTGAAAAGCTCTGGCAATGGAGACACGCTGCTTCTGTCCACCGGAAATACCCAGACCTCTCTCACCTACAATGGTCTTATACCGGTCTGCCAGTGCATCGATAAACTTATCTGCCTGCGCATGGGTAGCCGCCTTAGTTACCATGTGCTCGTTGATGTCCGGTCTGCTGTAGGCAATATTGGACTCGATGGTATTGGAAAAGAGGAACACATCCTGAAATACATAAGAATACATATTGCGCAGATTCTCTAATCCAAAATCCTTGATATCCCGTCCGTCGATGGTAATGCTGCCTCCGGTAATATCACGGATTCGCACCAAAGTCTTTAATAGAATACTCTTGCCGGAACCTGTCTCACCTACAATACCCACCTTCTTACCATACGGAATGGAAAGGTTAATATCCTTCAAGATATCCTGTCCGTCAATCTGCAAGGAAACATTTCTCAATTCTATACTAGGCGTATCACAGTGCAGATTCGGCTCTTTATTATCTGGAACCTTACTGCTCTTCTCCATGAATTTCTTAAGCTCCAGACCGGCAATGGTCTGCTGCTGCATGTTGAAAATATGATTGTTCAGACTGGTAATATTGTTCATAATTCGCATTACATAGGTAGATGAGGTTAAGATATAACCTACGGTCATCTGCCCATTCATTACCAGAATGGCACCGATGATAATGGTGCTGATGTAAGCAATCTGCTTGATAGAATTAAAGGTTAAGTCAAACTTAGATGACAACCAGATCTGCTTCAGTCTTGCATTTAAGAAATTATTGTTGGAATCCGCAAATTTATCCTTTTCCAGCTCTTCATTGGTAAAAGAGCGTACGATACGAACCGCTGCAATATTTTCCTGCGTTGTCAGATTCATTGCTGCACTTTTCTCACGAATCTCCTTAAAATTAACCCGGGCCTTTTTCTTAAAATCCAAAACGGAAGCAATCAAAAAGGGCATCAGTATCATAGGAATAATGATGAAGGAAATATTGATACCAGCAATCAGTATCAATGTGGTAACCAGCATAAAAACAGCATCACCCAGATATGGAATTCGATGGGCAAACAACTCCTTAAACATAATGGTATCGCTGTTAAGTATTTGTAGTAATTCACCGGAATTGTAATTAGCAATGGTCTCCGAATCCAGCTCCATCAGCTTCCCATAAGTTTCATAACGGAGCTCTGTCTCCAATTTCAGGCCTACCCACTCCTGTATCAAATCTCGTATGTATATCAGCACGATGCGAAGAAGTGTCATGATGGTATATACCATCGCAATGGAGAAAAAGAGCTGCATGCTGTGAACGGCACCAAATTTTCCGGTCAGAAGGAAATGAAACATCCCCCCACTTTCTTCCGTCACTTCTCCCTTTTGTATTACAAAATCAATCAACATACCTGCCAGCATGGGAAGCAAAAGCTCTGCATAGATTCCCACAAAACTGAAAATCTCTGCCAGAATTGCCGCCGGCATACTTTTCTTAAAGAATTTAAAGCCAAATTTCAGCGTTTCCATGATGTCCTCCTTTAAGTGTTCGTTTAATCGATAACGTTCCTTACCCCGATAATCGGTTCAAAATCTATATCACTGGTGATAACACCCTTTCGGGAATTGGCAGAATGTACAATCTTCCCGTCCCCTATATAAAAAGCCACATGAGTACAGCTCTTCCCTCCATTAGAGCTATAGCATACAATATCTCCCGGCTGTATCTCGCTAAGGTCAATACTTCTTCCAGCACCAGAATACTGTCCCGAAGGAGTACGGCTGATAGAGTATCCGAACTCTGCAAAAATGAAACAGGTAAAGCCGGAACAATCAGTACCTGTTGTCAAGCTCGAGCCACCGTTTACATATTTATTCCCCACAAACTGTAATGCATAATTAATAATGTCCGTACGCAGCTCTTCATTAGTGGTATAAGTCACCGCCGGTGCCACCACTTCCAGAATCTCTTCTGCGGCCTCTTCTTCCACCTTTTTCTCCGCAGGTTTTCTTCCCTCTCGCAGCTTATCGGTCTCCTTCTCTGCCTGCTCTTCCTCCAAAGTCTTGGCATAACTATATGCTTCTGCTATGGACACATACTCAGCTGCAATGTACCCTTCCGTATCTGCCGTATATTGTACCTTAAGCCACTCTCCCAGATTCTCCAGAATCCGGGCTGTCTCTCCATTTTCCAGATATCCCAGCTTCTTAGCCCCTGCGGACTGTTCTGCCCGGACATTCAGCTTTTTCACATTTACCACTGCATAGCTTACCACGTAAGAGTCCATCACTGCAGCTGCTTCCTCACCATGAATAAAATATTCACCCTTCACATAGCCCTCTACGTTTCCGGAAATAATCTGAAACCAGTCCTTCGCTTCTCCGGCAGTCTCCACAATCTGCGCCACAGCACCGTCGTAAATCTTTCCCACAATCTCCCCTTCCGTAGAAGGCTGATTTCTCACATTCACGTACCGATTCACATCGGCGATTGCAAAATCCACATATTCATTTTCTTCTTGTTCTTCCACCGCGGGACTTGGTGCAGGTGCCGCCACCTCCATGACTTCTTCCGCAACAGCCATCTCAGAAGCTATCGGTGTCTCTGGTGATGAAGACACTGTCATCACTTCCTCTGTGACCACACAGATTTCTTCTACGATTTCTGCCAGCTCGGGAAGCTCCCCTGCTATTTGTGGCACACCTGCCTGTATCACAGCTTCCTGTATACTGCCCAGATATAGAAGTGTGGTTATCCCGGCACAGCACAGTACCTGGATAAGCCCTATTCCCATCTTCATAATATCATTCTCTTTTCCAAAAATTGTACTAATTTCCTACATAATTCTACACTAAATGTTAGTTGAAATAACACCTTTCGTCAATCTTTTTCACACAAAAACTCCCCACTAACTTTAAGTTAATGGGGAGTTATCATTTTATTTTTCCAAGATAATCACAGATACGGAATTTGCAGGTAATTCTACCTCAAAACCATTTCCATTCAATACAATTGTCTTAGCTACCGGCTGAATTAATTCTGCCTCCTTGGTATTTACATTAGAGCAGTGCACAAGCTCTGCATCACCGGTAAGCACCATCCACTGAGCCTCTTTCTTCAAAGTAAGGTCTTCTAAATGAATAGCAACCCTCTTTCCAAAATCTTCTGCATTAACCAGCTTCATATATACCTTGTCACTGTCTGCGGTTACGCTGTGGAAAATATCTCTGTTATACGCCTCCAGCCTGCACTCTAAAAGTCCCTTCTGCTGACTGCTTCCACACTCCTGATAATAGCAGATGACTGTATTCCCTTCTTCGCCGCCGTAATTTACACAGATTTCATATTCCTTACCTGCTTCTACCTTTTCGTCATAGCAGGCACGAAGATTTCCGGCATATACACTGGAAGAATAATCACCCATAGTGTAGGCTTCCTTGCCATCCTTGTAAACCTTAAGACCGGTGCCTCGCTTATCATCTCCCACACAGTACTGCAACAGATTCTTCTCTTCCAGACCCGCACCTACGGAAATGGTTGCATTATTGTCAAGCTTCTCTACCTTTGCCAGAACCTTATAATCCTTCCAATCGGGCGCATCCACATAAAAACCGGTCAGTTCCCCCTGTGCAAAAGGCTTCAGCACAGATGACTGCGTTGCAAAATCATGGGAAAGCAGTACCGCTCCATTTTTATTGGAGATAACCGTCAGCTGTTCCCAGTTTACTTTACCCGTTGCTGCCACCAAAATACCTCCGTGAGGAGCAAGTACCTTCTTTTCTCCCTTCACATAGGTCGCAAAATCGGTATCAATCAGTTTCTTGCCAATATACTTTGCAAAAAGCTGCTGTACATAATAATTTGGTGTACGCCATACCGATTCATTATCAAACCAAATGGCATCCGGTGTCCAGCGGTAGGTTCCATCAAAGACTACTTTATTGAATAAAGGTGCGGTAGCTGCCAGTCTGACCACATCAGAATTCTTCTCAAAACCGGTCATAACCGCTGCTTCCGCAACAGCTCCGGCAAGAGTATTTTTATCACTGGAAGCATACTCACCAACGAATACCTTGGAGGTCTGGGTATCATCCAGCTTACCATTCTTATACGCACGATAATAGTAGTTGTATCTATCTACATTTTCCAGCAGATAATCATTCGAGCGGTAATAATGCTCATCCACGATGGTATCCATATAGTTTTCACTATTCTCATACCATGTCACATCCTCATCAAAGCTCCGCTCACCATCGGTAAATCTAATGGTATCTCCACCCTTCATATAACCAGCCAAGAATTTCCAGCCATTCTGATACGCATCATCATCTGCCTGCGCACCTGCTGTAGAGATAATATGAAGCTCATAGCCCGGATAATTCTTCTCCATATGGCAGTCAACCGCATACTTAAATGCCTCAAAATTCGCAAAGAATTCTGTTCCCCAGTTCTCATTACCCACACCAAGATAGTGAAGTCCGAATGGAGCCTCATGCCCCATCTCCTTACGAAGAAGAGCCCATTTATTATTGGTAAAATCGGTACTGATTGCAAAATCAATTAAATCAATAAAATTATCAATGTACTTCTTCTGGAGCTTACCTCCTGCCGGATTTGCGTAATCAGAACGAGCCTGACAAAGCACACCACAGGCCATAACCGGAAGCGGCTCCGCATTTAAGTCTTCCGCCAGCTGGAAATATTCCATATAGCCAAGACCCATGGTCATCATATAGCCCCAGACATTGAAGTTCTCTTTGCGCACTTCTACGCTTCCTACAGATTCCTTCCAGTCATATACATTCTCCCAGATGTAAGAGCCTTCCGAAATACATCCTCCCGGGAAACGAAGGAATGTGGGATGCATGTCTACCAGCATCTCTACTAAATCTCTGCGCAGACGATAATTACTGTTGCCATCATAGTTACTATGCGCCGTTGCGGAGGTCTCTTCCTCCTGTGCTCCCCATACATCGGACGGCATCATGGAAAGCATATCCACTGCCATTTTCCCATCAAAGGTAAGCTTTAACTGCGCCAATCTGCTTTCTGCGGCAATCATAGGCTCTGCTGCATATTTCTTCCACTGACCACTGCCTTCCACGCATATAGTCACTTCATTACTTAAAACAGCATCCTTCTCATCCACTAAGGTAAGGGTAATGGTTCCTGCATTTTCAGCCTTTGCCCATACCGTAAAATAATACTTATTCCCTTCCTTCAAGTTCATGGATAACTGGTATGTATTATCACAGAATCCTCTATTGTACAAGGTGGTGCCTGCCTGTGTTTCAATATAGTAAGCATTTGCATCCGCTAAACCAAAGTACTCATTTAAGCCACCCTGATTCTTTACACATACTTTATCAGTGTCTCCAAACCAGAAACGCAGCGGGTCATGATTTCTTCCAGTGGATGTACCATTTTCACCACTTCTAAAATCATAGGTATCATAATAAAACGCCTCAAAAGAGCGGTTCTGAATCATCTCTGCATAGATACCGCCATCTGCCGCATTATTGATATCTTCATAAAAAAGTCCATATAAGGTTTCGCTGATATCCAGCACTTCCTTCTTACCATGGACGGTAATCTCATAAGGCGCGATGCCCCTAGGAAGTACAGATGCCTCAAAGCTCTTGCTATCCTTAAATTCTCCGCAGGAAAGCTCCGCAGTAATGCACACACCTACTGCATTTTTCTGTGCATTTACTTTGCCATCCCCGGCAATGATTTCTGGCTTGTTACAGCTCCATTTCACGGAAACCTTACCATTTACCAGCTCTACCGGCAAATCCAAATCCTCACGGATAATCTTCTTCGGAGAAGGGAGATATTTCTCCTTGGCAAGCTTCAAAATCTGTTCGTCCGAAAGAGATGCGCACATCAGCTGAATGATATCCTGCTCTGTCAGTGCACTTTCATACACTCTGAAATCCGAAATGGCGCCACAGAAATCTACATCTGCCCCGAACTGGGAGTGACCAATATAGTTACACCCATAATTATCTGTATCCTCAAAGGTAGCAAGCCATTCTCTCAGCTTCTTATAGGTTCCGCTGGAGGTCTGGCTGATAAATCCATCTGCCACAAGCTCACCATTGACATATACTCTGGGACCTGCACTACTTAAACTGCCGCCTTCTGTTCCTGTTACAGTCATGGCAATATGGGTCCATTCATTGACCGGAAGAGCCTTTCCTGCATCTGCGGCAAGGTCTGATTCCTTAAAACATACACCACGCATAAATCTGGTCAAGAAAACATATGGGCCTGTCTGTCCCTTTCCAAAGTCAAAGATACGCTCCCATACATTTTCTGCCTTTGCACCACAAACCCATGCGGAAACGGTGAGACCGGTATGGTCTCTCACATTCTTTAAAAGCTCCTTCGGCAGTTCCATATAAGATGCGCCAAAGCTTCCTCCGTCAAAAACTGCTGCCCTTCTTCCACAAACCTCTTTTACCACAGGCTTTCTTTCTCCCATTGGAGTGGCATGATTTTCATTTCCAGAACTGTCTTTTCCCACATTCTCCTGATCTTCAAAGGAATACCAGGCAATTAAGCTTTTGTTTTCCATAATCCTATACCCACTTTTCGAGATTATTTTAGTTTTTACTATATCATTTTAATATTTACTTAAATTACCGTCAATAGTTTTCGCACAAATAATACAAAAAAAGATACAATATTTTTCATATTGTACCTTTTTAATGTCAATTTACTTTCCAAGCTTGGACTCCACGTACTGCTGAATCTCCATATTATCCTCCGGCATCCTGCAGCCAATGATGTATGTTCCGTTATCATTGGATGAGCGAATAATGATTCCGGCAAGTTCATTACCTCCCAGCAGCTGGAACTCATGAATTGTTAAACGAATATGCTGGCCTACCGCTTGTGCAAATTCCGGTGCACTACATGAAAATGCATAACCACCGGCACTAATATTTACCATAGTACCTTTAAAAGTCCTATCCAGTGATTTCATATAAATCTCGCAGGCATTTTTCATGGCAAATCTGGGGTGCTTTCTTCTGTTAAGCACCTTTGGATTGTTCTCAATAACCAGATGGTATTGACCTGCACCAGCCCTATCCTTTTTACTGATTACCACATCATCCCAAATGTACATAGAGTTATTTACAATAACGCTTACTTCATATTTCTTTTTCTTAGTATCTCCTAAGAATGCATCCAGCTTTGCAGTGATATCAACTAAAATCTGACCATCCTCTATTCCGGCCACACTGGTATGTAATTTCTCCGTGCTGCCCTTCTCCTGAATAAGCATACTCATTCCTACACTTAAATCCTCAATGCCCATGAATCCACCGGCACCGAGCTCCTCTACCAAATGTCCAACCACCGCTTCAATCTCACCGATGTTACGTGCAGTCTCTTCATACTTACTCAGCATAGTCACTGTAGTGGTCTCAGAATCAATAACACTGTCCGTCATAACAGCCATGATATCCTGTACCTGTTTCATATTGTCAACCATGTTCTTGTTGGAGCTTTCCACCTTCTTCATGGCTGCATCCACCACTTCAATCTCACCACCAAGCTGCTTGGAATCTTCTGCAATCATTCCAACGCTTTCATTAACATTCTGCATAGTGGCAAGAGTTTCTGATATAAGTCCCAGAATGGTAGTGATAGACTCTGTCATCTTGTCGGAGGTTTCTTCCAGAAGCTTTAACGCCTCCATAATACTTCCGGAAGATGTCTGTGTTCCCATACTTAAATTTCTGATTTCATCTGCAACCACCGCAAAGCCCTTACCATGCTCACCGGCTCTTGCCGCTTCAATGGAAGCATTCAGTGCCAGAAGGTTAGTTCTGGAAGAAATACTTTCAATGGTACTGGTTTCATCCTTCACACGGTTAAACTGATTACGGAATTCACTCAGAATCGCTTCCACATTCGTGGATAATCTAGCCATAGCATTGGTGGACTCCACCATGTTTTCCAATTCTCTGGAACTGATATCTGCATGCTCTGCTGACTTATCACTCAGCTCTACAATATGCTCAATTAATCCGGCTACATTCTCCACCTGATTATCAATATCTTCTGTCATCTCCATGGACGAATCAATCTTCTGACCAAGCATCTGGCTCTTACTTGCCAGATCCTCCATACTGCCAACAACGATGCCGGCACCTTCCTTATTTTCCTCTGCCAGCTCTCTGACAACCGTTACACCATCTACTACCGAGTTGCTTGCAGTCTTAACCTTTTCTACCGTAGCAACCACCTTGTCCAGATTGCTCTTTACAGAACTCAGCATAGAATTATCGGAATTAATCATATGATTAATTGCAACAATATAACCGATGTAGCAGAACAGAAGCATTCCCAACTGAATCTCATAATTGGAAATATCAGATGCCGTATTCATACCATTCATATAGTTTCTGACAATGGAGTATATAAGAACAGCAATGGTTGCAATACCACAACGTATAATCAAGTGCTTATTTTTATAAATAATCAAAATGCCGGTAATAGGAAGTACATAAGTAAATGCCAAAGTTCCCGGCGAGGTCGCCATGATATACAAATAGAACAGCCCATAGCCGGTACCAACAATATCCTGATAGTATTTCGTATCCCAGCCTTTTACCTTCAAAACAATGAGTCCGATAATAAACGGTACCCAGCAAATTAACTCCATGAGAACAAAATACTGTACGGTTTTTAAGCTTTTCACAATTTCAATGGCATATGCTGCCGAAAGAACCAAGCCGACTACAAGCCACATAATCATTGCCTTCTTGTTTGCTCTTTTAGCAAAATACTTTTCGTTGTATTCCATAGTAAACCTCCGCCCATCATTATATTGGTACTAATTTACTACATTCTATCATGTCTCCCCAAATATTTCACTCTTTTTTTACTATATTTTTACATTTTGGGGCAATTTCCGATTTTACTCTAGAAAATTCTCACTTCCCAAATTGTAAGAACAAACCTCTCTGCATTTATTTCCCGCTTTGCACCTTTTCCATCAAAATCGGTTGTATCAAAGGATATGTCCAGTTCTCTACAGGCTCATCTGTTAAAATAATCTTCTCTATCTCACTATGTAACTCCTCCTCAAAAGAAACAATCTCTGCGTAGTACAGCATTCCGAAGGTCTCCCCTCCGCCTGCCGGTCCATCCACCACAGAATACACTGCCACCGGCTCCATATGATACTCCACAGCACCGGTCTCTTCATATAATTCCCTTCGTGCAGTTTCTTCAATAGTTTCTCCCGCTTCCCTGTGTCCTCCCGGCACCTCATAGGTATCCCTTTTCTTATGCTTGCAAAATACCCACTTTCCATTAGCTTTCGCCACAATTACCGCAAACTTCAGTAGTTCATCCGCTACCGTTTCATAAAACTTTACTTTCATATGCTCCCTACTTTCCACTCATGCGTAGCAATTTATATATTCACATTATATACCAATGATCATATTTGCGCAAGGATTATAGAACATATGTTTGTAGTAAATTCAGAATTTCTTTTATTGTTTATTTTCCAATCCCATATTATAATAAGAGTAACACTACTTAAGGAGGATTCTTCATGGTCGATTGGAACGATATTAAAAAAGCATTTGAAGCGGAATATAAAACCCCGGAGCAGCTTCAATTAGAGACTGAGCAACGTCTCATTACTACCATTTCAGAGCACCTTTCTGCACAAAAGGGTCTGACTGCCCTTCAGGGATATAAGCCCGCTGAAATAACCTCCTTTCTGGAAAAACCGGTTTCTGAAATCAAACAGCTCCTTGGCGGGGAATGGGCGGCCATGGATGATGATAAGCTGGATACATTAATATATACACTTACCAAAAAACTAAAAAAGGCCGATGGTCTGACCCAATGGTAAAATTCGAGGCATATCAAACCAGTGATATGCCTCTTTTCTATTCTTCAATATTCTTTACAGAAGGATTATCAATCAGTTCTCCCTCTTTTGTGTAGCGCGAACCATGACATGGACAGTCCCATGTCTGTTCACTAGGATTCCATACCAGTTCACATCCCATGTGGGCACAGGAAGGTTTACTGCTGCATAATCCCATTATCAGTCCCTTGCTGCTTACAAATACATCTGTCATCAGCTTGGAAAAGCCTGCTCTTAGATGAAATCTCTGCGGGCTGAAAATCTTGCTGTATGGATTTTCTTCACCACATAGCTCATCACGCAATATCATGGCTGCCACCATTGACAGAGACATGCCCCACTTTTGAAGTCCTGTAATCACATAAATATTGGGAGTAAATAATGAATACTTTCCGATAAAGGGGATTCCATCATGGGGCATGCAGTCCTGGGCAGACCATTTTGCCTCCACCCTGCAATCAGGATAATACGCCTTTGCTCTCCTCTCCAAATATTCATATGCCTCATTACACTTATGGACTCCCGTACGATGAGAAGCACCTCCCAGAAGCAGATAATCCCCCGCCTGTCGGAAAGATAAGCCATCTGCGTCTACCCCATAATACATAGCATCTACCTTTTCACAACCAGAAAGTGCCAGTACATAGCTGCGACTCTGGTGCTGCCTCAGAAAATAATACCCCGGCATATCCATAATAGGATAGTGGGTGGCAACTACGATTTTCTCTGCCGTAAATACCTTCTTTTCTGCAAACACCACATGCTCCTTTATCTCCAAAACCCTGCAATGTTCCAAAATATGCAATTCTGCGGCAATATTCTCAAGGAACCTAAGCGGTGAAAACTGTGCCTGCTTTGGAAAGCCGATAACATGCTCTACCGGAAAAGGAAGCTCCCCCTGATAGTCAGAGACCACATCAATTCCCACAGCCAGTGCCGCTTTTTTCTCCGCCTGTAATCCATTCTCTTCCCGGCTACTATATAAGTATGATGTTTTCCATTCAAATTGACAGTCAATCTGCCTCTCCTTAATAAGTCTTGCATATTCCCGAATTGCTTTTTGGTTGGCGAGAGCATAACCCCTGGCAGTTTCCATATCCACTGATTTTATCAGCGTACTATATTTTATACCGTGCTGACTGGTAATCTTGGCCGTTGTCTTTTCTGTCTGTCCCGAAGCAATAGTATCTGCCTCCAGTACCAACACCTTCTTTCCTCTCTCCTGCAAATAAAATGCAGTTAAAAGCCCTGCCATACCGGCTCCGATTACAATCACATCCCAGGTGATTCGATCCGGCTTTTTATCTAATTCCTTGGCATTTCCAGCAATCTCTTTGGTTTGTTTTCTCCATAATGAATTCATAAAAAACACCTCAAAATAAGTATTCCAAGGTGCCTTCATAACTATTCACTTTTCAAAATTTCATACAAATCTCTTCCGGTTTTCTCTTCAAACATGCGTCTCAGCTCCAGATTACGGTCCCACTTATCCTGGGGATAAGCACCATAGCGTCTCTTCACATCACCCATACGCTCCTCCATGGATACCACACCCTCTGCGGCACCGATGGAATCACAAAGCTGAATCAGCAGGTCATAATCATCAAAGGTAAGGCTATAAAGGGCATCCTCTACAATTTTCTGCTGCTGAGGCGTCACGTCAAAGTTACCGATATAATCCTCGATTCTCTGTATACAGAAGGAATGACTGAGGCAGATTCTTGCTGCCGCACCATACCCCATAGCTTCCATATAGGTGTATCCGTCATAAATATGTCCGAAATGCTTTCCCCCGAACTTCCTTCCGATGTCATGTAGAAGTCCCACTACATACGCTTTTTCCTTGTTCATTCCCGGGCAGGCCTCCGCAATCCTTTCGGCACACATGGCAACCACCCTGCTGTGGTCACCCCAAGGCCCCGGATTACAGCTCTCTGCCTCTCTTAAAAGTTCCTCTGCCACTTCTCTAGTTGGATATTTGTCGTTCATTATACTCTCCCCCTATAACATCTCTGCAACCGCCAGTTCCCAATACCGCTCCGGTATCTCTGGCCAGTTACATACACCCTTATCCTGTTTACAAAGCTCCATAGCCTTAGAAAGCACACTTCCGTGAGATACCGTTCCCTTACGAAGCAGAGCCTCTGTAATCTTACACCAATATGGTGCAAGAGTGGTAAGTCCCGATACATAAAGCTCCGAAATCACCTTTTCCCTGTCATAGTCCACACTGATAAATTCATGACTCCAGCCACTTTCCTCTCCATGAAGAATCAAAAACTGTGCTTTAGAATCACCATCCAGCGAGATTCCCACGCTTCCGGCATTTAAAACCATCTTCCCAGCATGCTCAATCTTCCCCCTTCGATGTGTATGACCGCAGAGAATCAGTGAATTCTTCTCCTGCTCCATAATCTTATAGGTATTCTCTTTATCCGGTTTCAACTCCTCTCTGGGGTTATTCGGAGAGCCATGACAGATTGTAATTGCCGGATATCCTGAAATATTCACCTCTGCCACATGAGAAAGTCCTTCGAAAAAGCGAATGTCTTTTTCTGTCAGATTCTCATAAGCATACGCCAGACAACCGGTGGTAGAGTCATATTTCTTCCAGCCCTTCCAGCCTTCCTTCCTATAATTAATCCAATAATCCTCTTTGTTCCCTTTTACAAAATAACAGCTGCACTGTTCCTTTATCCCATACAAAATCTCCATGGTCTTCTGGGGATATGCCAGTTCACCAATATAGTCTCCAAGAAAAATAAAAGTATCTATATCCCGTGCCAGCGCATACTCAATGCACTTTACCAGTGCCACATAATTACCATGAATATCCGATAAAACTGCGATGTCCATCCTTCTGCTCCTTTCCAAAACGTTGCTTCATTTTATCGCAGAAATCCCCCAAATAGCATTAAAATTCCCTTAAAACTTTCTTTAGGGTGCTTAAGTTTTTCTTAAGGCAGAACGAAATACAAAATACCCACCCTGCTCCCGGGGGAACACCTCCCCTACGAGACCCCTGCAGTTCGCAGCAGGGTCTCGTAGGGGAGGTGTTCCCCAGGAGCAGAATGGGCATTTTGCCCCATAATTATTTAAACCATCTTCGTCTGCTCAATGACACCACTGATGTTCTCTTTGTAAATATCCATCGCATCGATAATCGCTTCTACGGCGTCCTGATTTTCTTCCGAAAGATTTTTCATATCTGCAACATAGCTATTCAGCTTTCCGAAAATCGCATCCACCTGAGCCACATTGGAATTCTGTTCTTCAATATTACCATAAAGGTCTGCAAATTGATCCTTCAAGCGTATAAAGCTTCCCTGTAACTCTTCCAGCAGCTTCCCTGACTGTTCAATGGCTTGAGTACTCTCTGCAAATTCCTTAGAAGTATCTTCTACACGCTGTGCCAGCTGCTGAATGGATTCCTCCACCTGTTGCGAAAACTCGTTACTGCTCTCAGAAAGCTCTCTCATACGAAGTGCAACAATATCAAATCCAGCACCTGCATCTCCTGCTCTGGCAGCTTCAATGGATGCATTTAAAGATAAAATCGTAATGTTAAAGGAAATATCATTCAAGCTTTCTGCCACTTTGGATACGCTGCGCATTCTGCTTTCCATATCCCTAAACACTTGATTCGTCTCTTGAATAATACCGGCAACCTTCTGCATCTGGATGTCCATAGCTTCCATATTTTTCTGGTTCTCTGAAAGAGCCTGTTCGAACTTCATTACTCCATCATTCAAATCCTGAATCTGACGCTCTGTTACCTGAATTCTATCATGCACCTCTTCACAGCTTTCCGACATTTCTGATGCTCCCTGAGAAATCAATGCACCGCCCTTTTGCAGTTCACTGGTACTAGAATCAATACTTGCAGAGGATTCTTCAAAATCCTGCTGAAGGTTGACACCCATGATACGCATGGATTCCAGAAGCTTTTCCGACTCACCTGCCTGATCCTGACTGATAAGCAAGAATGCCTGACCACGCTTAATCGTCTGGTAAAAAAGAATGCCGGCTACAATCATGATAACCATACACTGAATATACTGTCCCATGGATTCTGCCTTTTCCGGGTGAAGCACATACATTATGGTCAGCAAAATACCGCTGATAATAATCTGTGCCCTGGTAACCTTAGGTTCCAAATATAATCCACACAAGCCGATAGCAGCCAAAAACATCGGAAAATCATCACTATAGTAGGCTCCGCTAAAAAGTGAAATCACAAAAATTAAGAAACATAAGCTGATTGAAAGAGCAACCTCTTTAATATCGTTTCTCACATTCTTATACTTCATCCCTAAAAAGGACACTCCATAGATGATAATACAGATTCCTATTCCTCCCGCTGCGGCCCAATCCGAAGAAATAAGATTTTTAATCAAAAATGCTCCGGCTACAACGGCAACCACATAAGCCATAAATTTGTACATTCTCTCGCGAGACATCGGTGTCTTCGCATCATCTCTGTTTTTGCCCATAACTACCCCCAAGCGATAACGTTCTAGTAAATCTTTCCTATATATTATGCCTATATTATTGTCGAAATTCAATACTGAATTCTACAAAAATGTCAAATTTTATACTTTTTATATATACCATTCTCTAGGAATTTCACTTCTATCAATAAAACAGTTCCTCTCTTTTTGCAGAATTCTTCCGGTGACCTCCAATATTCCTTTCGCATCACAAAGAATACAATCTGCATCCCCTAATTTTCCTTTTTTTGCCACACCTGTTTCAAAATATCCCTCCAGCATTTTGTCATAGCTCTCAGAAATATGAGCCGTATGCCGATTGTAATGTCGGTACATTGCTACTTCTTTTAGACTACCATCCGGCATCACGATTTTAAAATCAACTGGGACAGCAGTAAATCTCTCTGGCACATCATAAATTTCTTCTACCGCATGAATAAAGGTATTGCGAATATGGGTAACTCCTACCAGTAGGATTTTAGCATCCCGCTCTATCAGTCTCCCCATCACGCCCTGGGGCGGGCAGGGTGTTGTCAGCTCCTCTTCCCCTTTGATATACTCCTTCGCATCTTTCCCGTAAGCTGCGATGCTATGGGTTGGATGGAGTGAACGAACCACACCCTCTCTCTTCCGGAAAATATTGGGCAAAATACCCACACATGCTGGCTCCGTCAGGGGATTAAATACGTTTACACTCTCGCTCATCTGCTTCCATGTATGGGTGGGAAGCATCAAAAGCCCCTCTTCAAAATATTCCATCCATGCATCAATCACTGTATCTGCCCGACCTTCCACATCTCCCATTGCCTTCATGGAAGAATGAATAAATACCGTGTCCTTGCCTTTCAGTCCCATTTCTTGTAATTGTTTTTTTAAATCTTCTTTTGTATACATTTTCTTTCCCTTTTTCTACAGAATACCAACAGTATAACATTAATTTCTCCAAAACTCTATCTTCACAAAATATCAGTTGTTTTTGAAAGAAATCATAAATTCTTCCATTGTTTTCTTAAAATATAAAGAGTATAGTGCTTATAGACTATAAATAGAAAGTGATATGCATATGAATACGAAGAAAAAAATTGATATGACCCACGGTCCTATCATGAAATTAGTACTTTTATTTGCCCTGCCCATCTGTGCAGGAAATGTGCTGCAACAGCTTTATAATACGGTGGATACTCTGGTTATTGGTAATTTCTGCAGCTCCATCTCCCTTGCCGCCATCGGTACCAGTGCCCAGCCGGTGGAAATGGTGCTGTGCATCTTTCTGGGCATGGGTACAGGAGTCTCCATTTTAGTGTCCCAATGCGCAGGAAGTGGCGATTATGAAAAGCTAAGAAATATTGTTTCCACCTCTACCACCTTTGTATATATGTGCTCCATCCCCTTATCCATTCTGGGACTATTTCTTGGACCCGTAATTTTGAAATTTATGCAGGTACCGGATGACACCTGGGACTATTCGGTTGCTTATATTCAGATATACTTTTTAAGCACCCTGGGAAATATGGGGTACAATTTCAACGCTGGAATCCTTCGTGGTATGGGCGACAGCAAGGCATCGCTGTTTTTCCTATTGATTTCCTGTATCGTAAATATTGTTCTGGACTTAGTATTTGTTGCTATCTTCCACCTGGATGTATCCGGTGCAGCATTGGCAACCATCATCGCCATGTTCGCTTCATGGTTCTTCAGTATCATATACATCCAAAAGAAATATCCAGAGCTGGAATATTCGCTACTTCCAAAGTCGCCAGACCGCAGTATTTTAGGAGAAATTGTAAAGGTTGGGCTCCCCCTTGGTCTGAACAATTCCATCTACTCTGTAGGCCACATCCTGATGCAATCCTTAATTAATGCACAGGGTTCCGCCTTTATGGCTGGCTGCTCGGTAGCCTCCAAGCTTACGGGCATTGCCAACGTAGCTATTACCGCACTTTCCTCCGCGTCCTGTACCTTCTCCGGTCAAAACATCGGAGCCAAAAACTATGTCCGGCTTCGTCAGGGGCATCTGCTTCTCCCGGTATTTTCCGGTGTTATCACCTGCGCCGGCGGACTAATTGTAACTGGGCTGTGTGAACCAATTATCCGTTTATTCACCCCGGACCCGGAGGTCATTCCTCTGGCAGTCACCTACATTCGAGTTGTACTGCCTTTCACTTGGCTGTATGCAGTATTTAACGGTATCATCAATTACGTCAACGGCGTAGGTGTTGTAAAATATCCTACCATCGTAAACATCCTCATGCTCTGGGCTGTACGAATCCCCGTAGCACACCTGATTAACCGCTTCGTAGACGGCAGATACATCATGGCATGCCTCCCCATCAGCTTCGCTTTCGGAATGCTTTGTATGCTCTGCTACTACCGCACCGGCCACTGGCGTGAGCTCATGAAACTAGCCAAAGAACAGGAATCCAAGACTGCCACATTATAGTGGTGGTCTTTTTATTCTGCTTCCAGCCTCCATCAAGACTGAGCAGCTCCATGTAGTCTCCACCACCGGGGAATACCTCCCCTACGAGACCCTTGCGAGAACTGCGTAATAATTTCCAAAATCATGGTTTGCGTTCCATTCGTGTCTCGGCACGTGTTAGACAATCGGCGGATTTGTCCGCATAAGGCGGATTCTGTATAAGAAGTGAAAGCCAGCCGTTTCTTTAGGATAATAGCCCTGCCTTGGTAAGCTGTTCGAAACTGCTTAAATTTCACAAAGTGGCGTACTTCGTTCTATGATTAAGTCACTGTCTGTTCGAGCTTCGAGCAAAATAAGAGCAGTGTTCGTCTATTGTGAGACGCTTCGCATCTCCCATAGACCGTACACTACTCTTATTTTGTCGAAGACGCGCCCCGACATTGACCTGAACGTAGTACGCCACTTTGGAAATTTCTACGCACTTTCTCTAAGCTTACCAAGGCAGGGTTATTATCCTAAAAACGGCTGTCTGCCATACGAAAACTCAAGAATCCGCCTAATATGCGGACAAATCCGCCGATTGCTCTAACCTTGAAGAGACTCGAATAATCACAGAACGCAGACCTGATTTTGTGAAATTAAAGCAGTTCGCAGTAGGGTCTCGTAGGGGAGGTATTCCACGGTGGTAGAGGCGACATAGAGGGGTCCATTTGCGATGGAGGCGGATGGTAAAATGGGCTACCACTATGTTGCGGCAGCCCATTTGGTTATTTATTTAAGAAGTCGTATTGGCTCATGTAGAGGTTGTAGTAGAGGCCTCCTTCATTCTTCATCAGTTCATCATGGCTTCCCATTTCCACGATTTGACCGTGATCAATGTACATGATGCAGGAAGAATTTTTAATTGTAGAAAGTCTGTGGGCAATGATAAAGGAGGTTCTTCCCTTTAACAGCTCGTTTAAGCCCTTCTGTAAGAGGATTTCGGTCTCCGTATCGATACTGGAGGTTGCCTCGTCTAAAATCAAAATCTTCGGGTCTGCAAGAATGGCTCTGGCAAAGGAAATCAGCTGACGCTGTCCCTGGGATAAACGGCTTCCCCGTTCATTAACTTCCGTTTCATATCCGTTCTCTAAGCCCATGATAAAGTCGTGAGCACATACCGTCTTGGCAGCACGGATAACATCCTCATCCGTAGCTTCATTGTTGCCATAACGGATATTGTCCATGATGGTTCCGGCAAAGATAAAGCTGTCCTGCATCATTACCCCCATCTGACTGCGGAGAGACTTGATGGTTACAGAGTTAATATCGATACCGTCAATTAAAAGCTCTCCCTTTGTCACATTGTAGAAACGGCTGATTAAGTTCACAATGGTGGTCTTACCTGCCCCGGTAGGTCCTACGATGGCGAAGGACTGTCCCACCTTTGCCTTGAAGCTTACATCATTTAGAATCTGTACACCATCCTCGTAGGCAAAGCATACATCCTTAAATTCCACCTCTCCTTTGATTTCCGGCATAGGAACTGCTCCCGGCAAATCCTTTACCTCCACCGGCTCATCGATGGTCTCAAAGATTCTCTCCAAATAAGAGATTGCAGTAAGGAGTGAGTTATAGAAGTTGGCCAGCGTGGTAATCGGTGCCCAGAATCTGGAAATATATCCGGTAAAAGCAATCAGGGTACCTACGGTCATAGCTCCGAAACCGTCCGTAATCCAGGCAACGCCCAGCGCATAGATAATAGCCGTAGTTACTACCGTGATGGTCTGTACTGTAGGGTTCATGATAAAGTTATACTTTACCGCAGTGTACCATGCCTTTCTGGAATCCGCACTGAGACGATTAAAAATATTGGTATTGAAATCTTCTCTTACAAAGGACTGGGTCACACGGATACCATTGATACTTTCTGCAATGTATGCATTTAAGTTGGACTGCTTGTTGGACTGAATCTGCCAAGCACGACGCTGCTTTTTCTTAATAATGAATACCAGAGTGGCAAGCACCGGCAGACCGCACAAGCACACAAAGGTAAACTTCACATTCAGACTCAGCATGAAAAATAAAATAAATACTAAACTGCAAAGATCCGTAATGGTATTTACGATACCATTGGAAAGCAGGTCACTTAGGTTATTTACATAGTTCACCACTCGTACCTGAATCTTTCCGTGCGGCTTATCATCATAATAAGAAAAAGGCAGCTCCTGCAGATGAATAAACAAATCCCGGCGAAGGGCATGGATAATTCCCTGTCCTACCTCTGCCATCATCTTAATCTTAAATCGAAGAATTACAGCAACGATTAAAGTAACCACCAGCATCAAACAGCTGGCAATGATAACTCTTCTTATAGCATCCTCTTTCGAAATAATACCATGAATGGCACAGTTCTCCACGGTGTCCATTACATCCTTTAAAAACATAGGCGTGAGCATGGACAAAGCACTTGATATCAGCATAATCACGATTACAAAGATCATTCTCTTTTTATACACGCCCACATAGCTTCCCAGACGTTTTAGCTGCTTTATGTCAAATCCTGAATCTAAGGTTTCATCAATATCATACTTATTTCTAGCCATTTACTGATTCCCCCTTTCGAAGCTTCTCATATTCACCATACTGATGCATAAATACGGTGTAGTAATATCCCTGCTTCTCCATTAGCTCATCATGATTACCGGATTCCACAATCCTACCCTCATCCAGCACCAGAATCACGTCCGCATCCTTAATGGACGAGATTCTGTGAGCAATGAAGAATACCGTTTCCTTCTTTTCCAGATTGTCAAGAGCCTGCTGAATCTGGGATTCCGTCTCCATATCCACCGCAGAGGTGGTATCATCAAGCACTAAGATGGAAGGCTCCTTAAGGAGTGCTCTTGCCAGAGAAATACGCTGTCTCTGACCACCGGATAAGCCCACACCACGCTCACCGATAATGGTGTCGTAGCCCTCCGGCATCTCCCGGATAAAGCCGTCTGCATTTGCCACCTTGGCAGCCCATTCTACAGTTTCGAAAGGACAATCCGGTTTTGCATAAGCAATATTTCCTTCAATGGTATCTGAGAAAAGGAATACGTCCTGCATAGCCATACCAATAGTGGTACGAAGCACGCGAAGATCCATCTCCTTCACATTCTGTCCACCGATGAATACCTCGCCACTGTTGACATCGAAGAAGCGGCACATCAGATTTACCAAGGTACTCTTTCCCGCACCAGTGGCACCGATGATACCAACCTTCTGTCCCGGCTCGATTTTGAAGCTGATATCCTTCAGAATCTCTTCTCCGTCGATGCTGTAGCTTACATTTCTAAATTCCACGCTGCCTTCCGGCTTCGGTGCACTGATATCAAAGGGGCCGGTTACCGGATTCTTGATTCCGGGCTCCTCCTGAATGGTAGCATAAATCTTCTCCACAGAGGTCACAAAACGGAACCAGTCATTTACAATCCAGCCAGCCTGTCGAAGGGGCTCATTTAACATCCATAAATATCCGTTAATCATGGCCATATTACCAAGAGTCATGTCCCCGTTAATCACCATGATACCACCTACCAGCATCAGTACAAAGGTAAGTAAATTGGCAAGGAATTCGAAAATAGGCACATGCTGCATCCAGATTTTGGTGGCTGCCAGCTCAGAATCACGGTATGCCGCGTTTTCTCTGTCGAACTTGGATATTTCAAATTCTTCCTTGGCAAATGCTTTTACCACTCTGTTACCACTGATATTTTCCTGTGCAAAGGCATTCAGGCTGGAAAACCGTTCACGAATCTTGGAAAAGCCCGGCTTTACGCGCTTTGACTGAACGATGGTATTGGCTAAAGTCAGCGGAAGCACTAAAAGCATGGCACTGGCAATACGCCAGTCTACCGTAAACACCATCGCCAGCGAAATGCAGAATAATAACACACATTCATAAGTGAAGTAGATTACATGAGCCACAAAATGTCTGATTGCCATCATATCGCCGGTCTGACGGGACATTAAATCACCGGTCTTATTGTTGTTATAGAAGGTAAAATCCTTGGCAACCAGATTCCGGTAGATGGCATCGCGCATATCAAATAACATATTCTGGGAATTGGTTTCAAATATAAATAAAAAGAACAATCTGATTCCCGCACGGAGCAGTGTCGCTCCAATCATTAACAGTAAAAACTTGGGCAATAAATCCAGCTGAATATTAGTACCGTCACCGATAATGTCATCTACGATATACCCCGTAATCTTGGGATTTACTATCGCAAGCACAGACGTAACCGTTACCAATATCAGACCGAATAAGGTTCGCCACTGGTACTTTTTGAAGTATGAATAGAACCATTTCATTGCTGACATAGCTTTCTCCTCCGTTTGTCTTAATGTTTATCCCATTATGGGACTTGTGCCCCATTTTCACAATGACATATACTGTTATTAAATTGATATTTTCTGCTTTTCATTTTCTTCAAATAAGGTATACTGAATAATAGGAAAGGGAAGGAGATTTCTTATGATTGCAATACGAAACATGGGATATAATTCTGTTCACAAGGACGGAATCAACATTGAAAGACCGGAGGGTGGGATGCGTTATCTTCTGCTTCTGGTAAAGAGTCCGGCATATTTTGAATTTACCAGAGAGCAGTTTCAGCAAAACATCACTGCCCTCTCGGAAAAGGAATTGCCCTTGGAAGATGACTTTTTCACTGATGAAGATTCCAGGCATAAAGGGCTTATTCGCCAATATGTGGAAAAACCAGCTTTTATCATCTATACTCCCGGAGTGCCACAATATTACTATCACGACACAGAATATATCAACGACTGGATTGTTTTTGAAGGGGACGAGACCGCTGAATTCTTAAAGGAACTGAACATACCACTAAATACCCTGACCAACCTATACCATCACACAGAGCTTACCGGTATGATTCGTGACCTGATGCTGGAATACCACCAGACCGGCTCCCACCACGAAAAGATTATGGATGCCATGCTGAAAACCATTCTTTATAAGTATAGCGATATCTATCATCTGGAAACCAAGCTTTCCGATAAGCTAAAGCAGCATAGGGCTGCCTTTTCCCAGATTCGTAACAGTATCTACAGTAGTGGCAGTTATCAGAAAACCGTCCCAGAGTTGGCGGAAGAGCTGAACCTAAGCGTCTCCTACTTCCAGCATATCTATAAGGAGCTTTTTGGAGTTCCGGTAAAGCACGATTTAATCGGCAGCCGCATTGAACGCGCTAGGTACCTGCTTTCTATTGATGTGGATTCCGTGGCTTCCATTGCGGAGATGTGCGGATACGAAAATGTGGAGCACTTCATCCGGCAATTTAAATCCCTGACAGGTATGACTCCCAGCCAATATAAGGATAAATACAATCGGCGATAAGACACAATGTTATGATGCCGAGGTTCAAACATAGAGTTTTCTATGTTTGAACCTCGGCATCATGACATTGCGATGAGACATTTGTATTTTCCTACAAATCATTGTACAATAATCACAGATTTCAGATTCAGAAAGGACATATTATGATTGCAAAGTACGGAGATTATATTTTAGAAAAAGCGGCTGAGCTTCTAGCCATTGACAGCCCCACCGGCTACACCGCAGAGGCAGCACAGTGGGTTATGAAGGAATTCGCTGCTCTGGGCTGCGAAGTAAAGCATACCATTAAAGGCGGCGTACTGATTGATTTTGGCGGTGATGATACGAAAAATGGCATCGTCTTAGAAGCCCATGTGGACACTTTAGGTGCCATGGTTACAGAGATTAAGGGAAATGGTCGCCTGAAGGTTACCAGACTTGGGGGCATGAATGCCAACAATGCAGAAGCTGAGAATGTAAAGATTATCACAAAATTCGATGGCACCTACGAAGGTACCCTTCAGCTGGTGAATGCTTCCGTTCATGTAAACGGTGAATATGATAAGACTTCCAGAGACTGGGATACGGTAGAGGTTGTGCTGGACGAGCTGGTTGAGAAAAAAGAAGAGGTGGAAAAGCTGGGCATCAGTGCCGGCGATATCGTATGCTTCGATCCCAGAACTAAGATTACAGATAAAGGCTTTATCAAGAGCCGCTTCTTAGATGACAAGCTCAGTGTAGCCATTCTCCTTGGCTATGCCAAGTATCTGAAGGACGAGAATGCGGCTCCGTCCCGCAAAGTATATGGTCATGTGACAGTCTATGAAGAGGTCGGCCACGGCGGCAGTGCCTCACTCCCGGACGGCATTACAGAAGCCATCTCTGTAGATATGGGCTGCGTGGGCGAAGGACTTTCCTGCACCGAGCGCAAGGTCTCCATCTGTGCCAAGGACAGCGGTGGGCCTTACAACTATGATGTAGTAAAGGGTCTCATTGAAGCCGCTAAGAAAATGAATGCCGACTATGCGGTAGATATCTATCCCTTCTATGGTTCTGACGTGGAAGCTACTCTTCGCTCTGGCTACGATATCCGCCACGGGCTTATCGGTGCCGGTGTCTACGCTTCCCACGGCTACGAACGAAGCCACAGGGATGGTGCAGTGAATACCTTGAAGGTACTGGTTGGATATTTACAGTAATTACATTAAAAAGGGTTGCCGACAAGCCAATGGCATTTAGTTTAAGAAGAATTCAATAACAATATCAGCTTATCACAAATGGCATACTGCCCCCCCCCCGGGGGAACTCCTCCCCTACGAGACCCTTGCGAGAACTGCGTAGCAATTTCCAAAATCAGCGTTTACGTTCCATTCGTGTCTCGGCGCGTGTTAGACAAATGGACGTATTTGTTCCGCATAATGCGGATTCCTCACGAAAATGATGCCAGCCTTTTCTTTAAGGATAGCCAAGTACTCTACAGAATGGAATCCGCTTGATATGCGGACAAATACGTCCATCTGTC
>F42_Fallow_Deer__coassemble_336_pt1 | contig 35823 bp, 33 predicted proteins | sample F42_Fallow_Deer__metabat2_low_PE_003 | metagenome-assembled genome bin F42_Fallow_Deer
CCATTATGTAGTAAATCCGGCGAAGATTAAAATTGCCTGTGAAAATATTGAAGCAGAGATGGAGGAGCGGGTTCGTTACTTCAAGGGCGAGGACAAGCTGATTGAAGCCCAGCGAATTGCAGAGCGTACCAATTTTGATATAGAGATGCTCAGGGAAACCGGATTTTGTTCCGGTATTGAGAACTATTCCAGACATCTGGTGGGTTCGGAGCCGGGCATGCCACCCATGACACTGATGGATTTCTTTGGGGATGATTTCCTCATTATCATCGATGAGTCCCATATGACGATTCCTCAGATTGGTGCTATGTATTCCGGTGACCGTTCCCGTAAGACCACGTTGGTGGACTATGGGTTCCGTCTGCCTTCGGCACTGGATAACAGACCGCTGAATTTTCAGGAGTTCGAGCAGCATATCGACCAGATGCTCTTTGTGTCTGCGACGCCGTCTAAGTATGAGGCGGAGCATGAGCTTTTGCGTACGGAGCAAGTAATTCGCCCTACCGGTCTTCTGGACCCGGAGGTAGATGTGCGTCCTGTAGAGGGACAGATTGATGATTTGATTGCAGAGTGTAAGAAAGAAATCGAGAAGAAGAATAAGGTTCTGATTACTACACTTACCAAGCGTATGGCCGAGGATTTGACGGAGTACATGAGTGATGTGGGAATTCGTGTGAAATACATGCATTCGGACATTGATACGCTGGAGCGTGCGGAGATTATCCGCGATATGCGTCTGGATGTATTTGATGTGCTTGTAGGTATTAACCTTCTTAGAGAAGGTCTGGATATTCCAGAGATTACTTTGGTAGCGATTTTGGATGCGGATAAGGAGGGCTTCCTGCGAAGCGAGACTTCTCTTATCCAGACCATTGGACGTGCGGCACGAAACAGTGACGGACATGTTATTATGTATGCGGACAATATGACCGATTCCATGCGCAGTGCTATTGAGGAGACCAACCGCCGTAGGCAGATTCAGATGAAATACAATGAAGAGCATGGTATTACACCCCAGACGATTAAGAAAGCAGTGCGTGATTTAATCAGTATTTCCAAGGAGATTGCCAAGGAAGAGGTTCAATTCGAGAAGGATCCGGAATCTATGAGCAGACAGGAGCTGGAGAAGCTGATTGCACAGGTGCAGAAGCAGATGCAGAAGGCTGCGGCGGATTTGAACTTCGAGGCTGCTGCAGAGCTGCGTGACAAGATGATAGAACTAAAGCAAAACCTGCTTGCTTTGGAGGAGAAATAGATAGGAGTTATTATGGCAGAATCAGTGAAGATGCTCCCGAAAAAGGAGTATATCAAAATCAGGGGAGCACAGGAGCACAACCTGAAAAATATTGATGTGGATATTCCCAGAAATGAGTTTGTAGTATTGACCGGTATGTCCGGTTCTGGTAAGTCGTCTCTGGCGTTTGACACTATTTATGCGGAGGGACAGCGCAGATATATGGAGTCGCTTTCCAGTTATGCGAGAATGTTCCTCGGACAGATGGAAAAGCCCAATGTAGAGCGTATCGAAGGTCTTTCCCCGGCGATTTCCATCGACCAGAAATCCACCAATCGTAACCCTCGTTCCACCGTAGGGACAGTTACGGAGATTTATGATTATTTTAGGCTTTTATATGCCAGAATCGGTATTCCTCATTGCCCGGAGTGTGGACGTGAGATTGCGAAGCAGTCGGTAGACCAGATGGTGGATCAGATTATGGAGCTGGGGGAAGGTACCAGAATTCAGCTTCTTGCGCCGGTGGTACGCGGACGTAAGGGTATGCATGAGAAGGTGTTTGACAGAGCCAAGAGAAGCGGTTATGTGCGTGTGCGTGTGGATGGCAGCCTATATGAGCTTTCTGAGGAAATTACGCTGGATAAAAACATTAAGCACAATATCGAAATCGTAGTGGACCGTCTTGTAGTAAAGGAGGGAATCCAGCGCAGATTGTCTGACTCCATCGAGAATGTAATGGATCTTGCGGAAGGACTTCTTTTGGTGGATGTCATCGGTGGAGAGCCGCTGACTTTTTCTGACAGCTTCTCTTGTCCTGACTGTGGAGTAAGTATTTCAGAAATCGAGCCAAGAAGCTTCTCCTTCAACAATCCCTTCGGTGCCTGCCCGGTATGTGTGGGTCTTGGCTACAAGATGGAATTCGACGTGGATTTGATGATTCCGGACAAGCGTCTCAGTATTAAAGAGGGGGCTATTCAGGTAATGGGCTGGCAGTCCTGTGCGGACAAGGGAAGCTTTACCAATGCAATTTTGCAGGCACTTTGTAAGGAGTTCCACTTTGATTTGGAGACACCTTTTGAAAAGTATTCGAAGGAAGTACAGGATGTACTGATTTACGGTACCAGCAAGTCTGTGGATGTATATTATGAAGGTCAGCGTGGGAAGGGTGTATATCCTATCGTATTTGAAGGACTTATTAAGAATGTACAGCGCAAATACCGTGAGACCTTCTCAGAAACTATGAAGGCAGAATATGAGACTTTTATGCGCATTTCTCCTTGCGATGAGTGTAAGGGGATGCGTCTGAAGAGAGAGTCTCTGGCGGTTACCGTATGTGATAAGAATATTCATGAGATTACGACCACGTCTATTGGCGGACTTCATGAATTCTTGCAGGAAATGCAGCTTACAACGCAGCAGCAGCTTATTGGTAAGCAGGTATTAAAGGAAATTCGTGCCAGAGTTGGGTTCCTGATGGATGTAGGTCTGGATTATCTTTCTTTATCCAGAGCAACAGGCACCCTTTCCGGCGGTGAAGCTCAGCGAATCCGGCTCGCAACACAGATTGGTTCCGGTCTGGTCGGTGTATGTTATATTCTGGATGAGCCGTCCATTGGTCTGCACCAAAGGGATAATGACAAGCTTCTGGCCACATTGAAGCATTTAAAGGATTTGGGAAATACTCTAATTGTAGTAGAGCATGATGAAGATACTATGCTTGCGGCGGATTATATCGTGGACATCGGCCCACAAGCTGGCAGCCATGGCGGGGAAGTCGTTGCCGTAGGAACCGCAGAGGATATTATGAAGAACCCGGATTCCCTCACTGGTAAATATCTTAGCGGCGAGTATAAAATACCCATACCAAAGATGCGTAGAAAACCAAGCGGTTATCTAAAGGTATGTGGTGCCCGGGAAAATAACTTGAAAAATATTGATGTAGAATTCCCACTGGGGGTTATGACTTGTGTAACTGGTGTGTCAGGTTCCGGTAAGAGTTCTCTGGTAAATGAGATTTTGTATAAGCGTCTGGCAAGGGATTTGAATAGGGCAAGATGCATTCCGGGAAAGCACAAGGGGATTGAGGGTATCGAGCAGTTAGATAAGGTGATTGATATTGACCAGTCTCCCATTGGTCGTACCCCACGTTCCAATCCGGCGACTTATACAGGCGTGTTTGATATGATTCGTGACCTTTTCGCTTCCACACCGGATGCTAAGGCAAAGGGCTACAATAAGGGGCGTTTCAGCTTTAATGTAAAGGGGGGGCGTTGTGAGGCCTGTAGCGGCGATGGTATTATCAAGATAGAGATGCACTTTTTACCGGATGTGTATGTTCCCTGTGAGGTGTGTGGCGGTAAGAGATATAACCGCGAGACACTGGATGTAAAGTATAAGGGTAAGAGTATCTTTGATGTACTGGATATGACGGTGGAGGAGGCACTGCCTTTCTTTGAAAACGTACCGTCTATCCGCCGTAAGATCGAAACCTTAAATGATGTAGGGCTTTCTTATATTAAGCTGGGACAGCCATCCACGCAGCTTTCCGGCGGTGAAGCCCAGCGTATCAAGCTGGCTGCGGAATTATCCCGCAGAAGCACGGGTAAGACCATCTATATTCTGGATGAGCCCACAACCGGACTTCATTTTGCAGATGTACACAAGCTTACGGAGATTCTTCAGAAGCTGGCAGATGGCGGTAACACAGTAGTGGTTATTGAGCATAATCTGGATGTTATCAAGACCGCAGATTATATCATTGATATTGGACCGGAAGGTGGTGACCGTGGTGGTACTGTCATTGCCAAGGGTACACCGGAGGAGGTGGCTGCATCGCCTGTTTCCTACACCGGAAAATATATTATGAAAATGTTAGACAAAGCTTAGTGATTAAGGGGGATTTTCGTGGATTGCATGAAAATCCCCATGTTTGCACAATGTGATATTTATTTGTGGGAAATAGAAATTTTATTTTTGAAATAGTACTAAAGTATTCTGAAAATTATCCGATAAGATTAATATGGCATTTATTAAAATTTTTTGAAATCACTAGGATTTTCTTGCATTTTTATCTTTCGCCTTGTAAACTAAATTATGATGCTATTAATATGCACATACTATGAGATATTAACGGTTGAATGGAAATAGATAACAAGTAGAAAGGGGTATGGAAATGCAGTGCACAGATATCGGAATTGATTTAGGAACAGCCAGCATTTTAGTTTACATCAGAGGAAAGGGTGTCGTTTTAAAAGAGCCCTCTGTAGTAGCTTTTGATAGAGATACAAACAGAATTAAAGCAATTGGAGAGGATGCACGTCTCATGCTTGGTAGAACACCGGGTAATATCGTTGCAGTAAGACCTCTTCGTCAGGGTGTAATTTCAGATTATACCGTTACGGAAAAGATGATGAAATACTTCATCCAGAAGGCACTTGGTAAGAGAACCTTCCGTAAGCCGCGTATCGCAGTTTGTGTACCAAGTGGCGTTACCGAGGTTGAGAAGAAGGCAGTAGAGGATGCTACCTATCAGGCAGGCGCAAGAGAGGTTTCCATTATTGAGGAGCCTATCGCAGCAGCAATCGGTGCAGGTATCGATATTGCCAAGCCTTGTGGAAATATGATTGTAGATATCGGTGGTGGTACCTCTGATATCGCAGTAATCTCCTTGGGAGGTACTGTAGTTTCTGCATCGATTAAGATTGCAGGAGATGATTTTGACGAAGCAATTGTTCGTTATATGAGAAAGAAGCATAATCTTCTGATTGGTGAGAGAACCGCAGAAGATATGAAAATAAAGATTGGTTCCTGCTATCCGAGAGCAGAAGCAGATTATATGGATGTGCGTGGTAGAAACTTAGTTACTGGTCTTCCTAAGACGGTGCGTGTTTCTTCTGAGGAATGTGAGGAGGCTCTTCGTGAGACTACCGCACAGATTGTTGAAACTATCCATAGCGTTCTTGAGAAGACCCCGCCCGAGCTTGCCGCAGATATTGCAGATAGAGGCATTGTACTTACCGGTGGCGGAAGCTTACTTCGTGGATTAGAGGAGTTGATTGAATCTAAGACAGGAATCAATACTATGACCGCAGAAGATCCTATGACTGCGGTTGCTGTGGGAACCGGTAGATATGTAGAGTTCCTGGCAGGTTATAAAGAGGACTAAGAGTTATACGATAAAGGAGCAGTGCTATGTTAAAAGGATTGTATACGGCATATACAGGTATGATTAACGAACAGCATCGTATGGATACCATGACCAACAATTTGGCAAATTCCTCAACAGTTGGTTTCAAAAAGGAAGGGGCAACCAGCCAGTCATTTGATGCGCTATTGGCATATAAGCTTAAAGATTCTTCCGTTGGTATTGGAAACGTACAGCGTATCGGCGTGAATACTCCGGGTGTTAAGATTGGTGAGAACTATACTGATTACACTCAGGGATCCTTCCGTGAGACAGGTAATACCTTTGATTTAGCACTGAGCGGAAGCGGTTTCTTTGCCATAGAGTATACTAATAATGCCGGGGAAACATCCACAAAGTATACACGTGCAGGTTCCTTTACGTTAGACCAGAAAGGATATCTGGTAGATAAAGATGGCAATTATGTATTAGATAGCAATAACCGTAGAATCCAGTTAGACCCGTTACAGTCCGCGTCTATTGATAAGACCGGTGCTATTTATCAGAATGGTGTACTGAAGTCGACTGTTCAGGTGGCAGATTTTGAAGATTATAATTACCTTGAAAAATATGGTGATACTTTCTATCAGCCGGTAGAAGGTGCAAGTTTAACCGACGGAAAAGCTTCCGTGGTTTCCGGTTATCTGGAAATGTCAAATGTAAATGTAGTATCTGAGATGGTAAATATGATTTCGATTACCAGAGCATATGAGACCAATCAGAAGATTTTACAGACATATGATGGTAGTTTGGATATTGCAGTAAATCAGATTGGAAAGTTACGTTAAGATAATATGGTAAGTGGAGGAATAGATTATGGTTCGTAGTTTATGGACAGCGGCAACCGGAATGATTGCACAGCAGAATAATGTTGATACCATTGCTAATAACTTGGCAAATGTTAATACCCATGGTTACAAGACTGAGGTAAATGAATTTAAATCTCTTCTTTATCAGAATATTCAGGCGGATACTACCACCGCGGATGGTTCACCAAAGCCCATTGGTGCACAGGTTGGTTTAGGTGTGCGCAATGCGTCAATCACCTCTATTTTCAAGCAGGGTAATCTTCAGGCAACGGAAAGTGATTCTGCATTTGCTATTGATGGAAATGGTTTCTTTGCGGTGAAGGGACAGGATGGCGAGACCTATTACACTAGAAATGGTAACTTCTCATGGACTCTTGGTAATAACAATACCATTATGTTATCTACATCGGATGGTCTTCCAGTTCTTGATTCTACTGGGAAAGCCATTACATTAAACAATCAGTATGTAACAAGCCGGCTTACCATTACTAAGGATGGAGCAATTTGTTATCCAGATGCGAACAATAATCCTGCACCCATCGGTGTTACCATTGGTGTATTCCAGTTCCTGAATCCAGCTGGTTTATCTAAGGAAGGCGACAGCTTGTATGCAGTAACGGCAGCAAGTGGTGCAGCAATTAATGAAGCAACCAGCAATAACGTAAAGAAGAGTACCGTAGTACAGGGATATTTGGAAGGCTCTAACGTACAGGTTGTAGATGAAATGGTTAACATGATTGTTGCACAGCGTGCATATGAGATGAATTCTAAGGCAATCACTGCTTCAGATGAAATGATGCAGCAGGCAAATAATCTGAGAAGATAGGAGTAGTCTATGGATATTTCAGGATTATCTGGTTATTATAGTGATATATATTCAAATGCAGCTTCTAGTCAGAGTGCAGAGACCATAAAGAATAATCTTTCCTCTGTGAATTCATCTACTACAGATGATGAACTTCTGGATGCTTGTAAGCAGTTTGAAAGCTACTTTGTGGAGCAGATGTTCAAAGCAATGTGGGAAACCGTACCGGAAAGCGAGTATTCGTCCAATGCTTCCAATTCTATGATGAGTTATTACAAGGATGAGATGATTAAGACATTCGCAGAAGATTCCACGGAGCAGAGCGGTTTGGGATTGGCACAGATGCTTTATGAACAAATGAAAAGAAATTATGGTTTGTAATTAAAAAAGAGTTGCTTGCAACTCTTTTTTGTTTAGAAAGGATATTATGGAGAAACTGAACGGATATGTGGATCACATAATATATCAGAATGCAGAAAACGGTTATACGGTAATGGAACTCATCTGTGAGGATGAGGAAATCACCTGCACCGGAAACTGTAAAGGCCTCACGGAAGGGGAAAATATAGAAGCCCAAGGAGAGTATACGGAGCATCCTTTATATGGAAGACAATTTAAAATAGTGTCCTATAGTGTGGTTGCGCCTACGGATAGAGTCAGTATGGAACGTTATCTGGCATCGGGTGCAATTAAAGGAGTGGGGCCGGCACTGGCGAAACGTATAATAAAACGATTTGGGGATGATACCTTTCGGATTATCGAGGAGGAACCGGAGCGGCTAGTAGAAATAAAGGGAATCAGTCAGAGAATTGCCAGAGAAATTGCTTCGCAGATGGAGGAGAAGAGAGACCTAAGAGATGCCTTGGTATATCTGCAGCAATTTGGGATTTCCAATACCTTGGCGATAAAAATATATGATACCTATGGTATCGGTCTTTACAAAATTATGCAGGAGAATCCCTATCGTCTGGCAGAAGATATCTCCGGTGTGGGCTTTAAAATTGCGGATGAGATCGCGTCAAAGATAGGTATACATACGGACTCGGATTACCGCATCCGTAGTGGTCTGCTATATACTCTGTTACAGGCAGTAGGTGAGGGACATTGTTATCTGCCCTTGGATATATTGCTAAGGAGAGCTTCTCTGCTGTTGAGTGTGGAAGAAAGATATATTCAACCTCAAGTGGATAACCTGATTATGGATAAGAAGCTTATGGGAAAGGGACAGAATATCTATGCAGCATCGTATTATTATGCGGAACTGAATTGTGCGCATATGCTGCATCAGTTAAATATGCCTTTTAAAATAAATGAGTCTCTTGCACAGAAATCCATTGAGCGGATTTCGAAAGAGATTCATATGGAACTGGATGAGCTGCAATATGAGGCGGTATTTCAGGCAATTCAAAATGGATTGTTTATCTTATCTGGAGGACCCGGAACGGGAAAAACCACCACGATTAATACAATTATCCGATTTTTTGAAAGAGAAGGACTGGATATTTTCCTTGCAGCACCCACGGGACGTGCTGCAAAGCGTATGACAGAGGCAACGGGATATGAGGCCAGAACCATTCACCGAATGTTAGAGGTGAGTGGCGCACCATCAGAGGATGATAAAAGAAATGCCCGCTTCGAGCGAAACGAGGAAATGCCCTTAGAGGCAGATGTAATCATCATTGATGAGATGTCAATGGTAGACTTATCCTTGTTCCAATCTCTGCTTCGGGCGATTACACCGGGTACCAGATTGATTCTGGTAGGTGATGTGGACCAGCTTCCTTCCGTCGGCCCTGGGCAGGTACTTAGGGATGTGATGGAATCCGGCTGCTTCCCTATGGTGGTACTCCAGAAAATCTTCCGGCAGGCGGGAGAAAGTGACATTGTTGTCAATGCACATCGGATTAACCAAGGGCAGCAGATTGCATTGGGTACAAAAAGTAAAGATTTTCTGTTTTTAGAAAGAACTGACGCGAATGTCATATATAAGCATATTGTTCAGTTGATACAAGGAAATCTCCCCAAGTATGTCAATGCCACACCTTTTGATATACAGGTTCTTACCCCTATGCGAAAGGGAGCATTGGGAGCTATCGAGCTAAATAAAATACTGCAGCAGTATTTGAATCCCCCTGCACCGGATAAGAAGGAGCATCAGGCAGGAGAAACCTTGTACCGTGAAGGGGACAAGGTCATGCAGGTAAAGAATAATTACCAGCTGGAATGGGAGATTGTGTCCCGCTATGGAATACCGGTGGATAAAGGCTTAGGAGTATTTAATGGGGATATGGGGCGTATCCTTTCCATCAATGAAGCTGCGGGAGAAATGACTGTAGAATTTGATGAAGGAAAACGAGTGAGTTATACGTTTTCTTTATTAGAGGAGCTGGAGCTTTCCTACGCCATTACCATCCATAAATCTCAGGGAAGCGAGTATCCTGGGGTGATTATGCCTCTCCTTAGTGGTCCGAGGATGCTTTTTAACCGTAATCTGCTCTATACGGGAGTTACCAGAGCCAGAGGCTGTGTAACGATTCTGGGAAGCAGTCAGACGGTACGGGAAATGATTGAAAACGAGAGTGAGAATAAGAGATACACCTCTCTGCGGGAGAGAATCGCAGAGCTGGAGGAAAACATGTCGGAGTAGTGCTTGTCCGAAAGGATAAGGATGAATTATAAAAAAGTAATTAGAATGGTGGGGCGTATGGGAACGCTGCTGTTTCCTGTGAAGTGCCCTATCTGTGATGAAGTGCTGGATGACCAGATACGGATGATGCGGGGCAGACATCCGGTAGGAATCTGTTATCATTGTTTGAAGAATGTACATTATATTGTTGCACCCAGATGCTTCAGATGCGGAAAGCAATTACAGGACGGAACGGAGGAATATTGTACCGATTGTAAGGAAGCGGAGCATGTATTTATAATGGGACGAGCCTTATATGAATATCATAGTATAAAAGGGGCATTGTTCCGGTTCAAATATCATGGAAGGCGGGAATATGCCACGGTTTTTGCAAAGGAAATCGCTTTTTTTCTGGGAGACTTTATCCGAAGAATTCAGCCGGATGGTCTGATTCCGGTACCTATACATACCCGGAGGCATATGGAGAGAGGCTATAATCAGGCTATGGAGCTTGCCAGAGCCTTGGGCAGGGAAATGAACATTCCGGTGTATGATAATCTGGTCAAACGAAAAGTGAATACGAAACCGCTAAAGAATATGAGCCCGGCAGAACGGCAAAATAGTTTGAAAAAGGCTTTTATTCTAGGTGAAAATGTTGTAAAATTAAGTACAGTAATTATCATAGATGACATATACACTACCGGAGCTACCATAGATGCAGTGGCTAAGGTTTTGCTGGCATTGGGACCTATGAAAATCTACTTTGTAACATTAGCGATAGGAGAAGGTATCTAGCTACAAAGGATAGGAGGAAATACTCATGAATGTAAAGAATTGTCGAAGCTGCGGAAAAATTTTCAATCATATCTCAGGACCGCAATTATGTCCGGGATGCAGGTCAGGATTGGAAGAGAAGTTCCAGAGGGTAAAGGCTTATATTCGTGAGAATCCGGGAGCCGGAATCCGTGAAGTATCAGAGAACTGTGAGGTTGATACCAGTTTGATTAATCAGTGGCTTCGTGATGAGCGTCTGGAGCTATCTGAAACCTCATCACTTCTTTTGAACTGTGAAAGCTGTGGTCAGCCTATTCGTTCAGGTCGTTATTGTGATAAATGTAAAATGGCAATGTCCATGAATTTCCGTAGTGTAATGCGTGGACAGGAACCCACTGCACCGACGCCTGCCAGAGCGAATAAGGACGGTGCTAAGATGAGATATTTAAATTAACCATATGTGTGGAGTAATGAAATGATTAATGAGGAACGTGTTATACTGATGACAAAGCTGGCCTCTTATGAAGAGAATGAAGGGAAGCAGGCGGCGAAAATCAGTAGATATTTTAGGGGGGACTATGTGTCCGTACACCTGTTAAAGTCCTGGATATGTATTACGGTAGTATATGTACTCCTGGTGGGACTGAATATTTTGTATGATTTGGAAACCTTTATGGAGAATCTGTACAAAATGGATTATGTGGCATTTGCCAAAGAAATAGTTATGTGGTATGTCGTTATAGCGGTAGTATATCTTTTGACGATTTATTTATCGTACACATATCGTTACGCGAAGGCTCGGAAAAGTCTGAAACGCTACAGTCAAAATTTAAAAAAATTAGGTTCGATGTATCACAGATAGAAGAGCCGAAAGGTAGAATATGGGTAATATTTTAGAAATAAGAGATAAATTGAAATATTTGTATACCAAGAACGAGGTATTCCTCCTTCCGGTATTAAAGTTTATGTTGGCATTTACTGCGATTTGTACAGTAAGTGGTCGTTTAGGATATATGACGAAAGTGGATAATCTGGGATTGATTCTGATTGCAGCATTGATGTGTTCATTTCTGCCGGTTGGATGTATCGTATTCTTCTCAGCTATATTTAGTTTATTGCATCTATATGCACTTTCGTTGGAAGTGGCCGCTGTAGTTTTTGTTATATATTTGATTATATTTTTGGTCTTCTTCCGTTTTGGAACCAAAGATTCGCTGCTATTGTTGTTTACAGCAATATTGTCAGCGATGAATATACCGTATATTGTTCCGATTGTTGCAGGACTTATCAGCGGGCCGATGTCCGTAATTCCGATTGCATGCGGTTTGGTAGTATATTATCTTTTGGGGAATATTTCACAGAATGCCGCAGCGATTAATGCAATGGGAGAGGAAGAGGCTGTTGCAAAGCTGAAATTGGTGCTGGATGCACTGGTAGGAAATGATGAGCTTTTGGTAATGATTATGGCATTTACCGTTACCGTTTTTGTAGTATATATTCTCAGACGTATGAGTATTGATTACAGCTGGACCATTGCCATGGTTGCTGGAGCGATTGTTAACTTAATGATTCTTTTGGTTGGCGATTTGATTCTGGATACAGAATTTGGTTTCTTGGGAGCGTTCCTGGGGACCTTGCTTGCGATTATTTGTGCTAAGCTGGTAGAATTTTTCAGATTCTGCGTAGATTATAACCGTACAGAGAAGGTGCAGTTTGAGGATGACGAATATTATTACTATGTAAAAGCGATACCGAAGATGACAGTGGCTGAACAGCAGAAAACTGTGAAGAAGATTAATTCGCAGAGAAGTGGGGGGACATATGCGAAGCAGCCGGGAACCAGAGTGGAGACAGAAAGAACCGGTTCCCGTACCAATTACTATAGAGAACATACTTCTGCGTCGAAGAGCGTAACCATTGGTCATAATACCATGGAATATGAGGATGATGAATTCGAATCATTAGACTAATAAGGATAGATTGGTATGATACAGGTAGTGACAGAGATTTTGCTCAATTTAAAAAGGTGTGTAACAAACATGGAGATAGGCGATATATTAGAGATTCTGATTATCGCCTATTTGGTGTATCATATTATGCTATGGATTAAGACCACAAGAGCCTGGGCACTTTTAAAGGGGCTTGTGGTAATTCTTGCGTTTTGGCTGGTGGCACTGTTAATTGAAATGAACACAATTTTGTGGTTGTTCAAGAATATTTTTGGGTTTGCAATTACGGCATTGGTTGTTGTATTACAGCCGGAGATTCGTAAGGCATTGGAGGATTTGGGTAAGAAGAACATTTTATCCAGCTTTCTTCCCTTTGACAAAGGCTCGAAGCAGGATGCTGGGAATTTCAATGTGAAGACTGTGAATGAGATTGTCAGAGCCTGCGTGGAAATGGCGAAGGTAAAGACAGGTGCGCTTATTGTAATTGAGCAGAAACAGTCTCTTTCTGAGTATGAAAGAACCGGTATTGAGGTGGATGGTCTGGTGACCAGCCAGCTTTTGATTAATATTTTTGAACATAATACACCATTACACGATGGTGCAGTAATTGTACGTGGTAACCGTATTACTTATGCAACCTGCTATCTTCCTCTGACTGCCAATGACGCCATCAGCAAGGAGGTAGGAACCAGACATCGTGCAGGTGTAGGTATATCAGAAGCTACCGATTCTGTAACTGTTATTGTATCAGAGCAGACAGGTAAAATCAGTGTGGCGTATGATGGCAAATTGCAGAGAAATTTTGACGAAGAAAAACTTCGAGAAAGACTGCTTCAGTTCGGACAGAGTACTCAGCCAGAACAGAAGAAGCAGAAGGTTCGCATTAAAAAGGGAAAGGGTTCAAAGGTATGAAAAATGGGAAGCAGATAAAAGAAGCTCTTGTTTCGAACTGGTTATTGAAGCTGGCGTCCCTTTTCATAGCGTTTGCGCTTTGGTTTGTGGTTATCATTATTGATGACCCGGTGAGTGACAAGAGCTTTACCAATATTCAGGTGGAGCTGGTTAATACAGAATTACTGACAGATAAGGGTATGATGTATGAGGTGTTGGAAAGCTCGGATATTATTAAGCGAGTGTCCTTTGATGCACCCAAGTCCATTCGTGATATAATTCAGCCGGGAGATATTGTGGCTGAGGCAGATTTTGAGAATCTGACAGCTACCAATACCGTAGCGATTACATTTTCCTGCCCGAAATACAGTGCGGATGTGACCAATATTTCAGGTAATATCAGTAATGTAAAGCTGAGTATCGAAAACAAGAAATCAAAATGGGTTAATATCGAAAATAATATTACCGGTGAAGTGGCAGAAGGATATATTATCGGTGGTATTTATCTGGATCAGAACCGATTGGAAATCGTAGGTCCGGAATCAAAGATTGATATGATTCAGAAGGCAATTATTGATGTGAATGTTGCGGGAATCTATAGTAACAGCTCCTCCAGATATGATGTGAAATTAGTGACAGCGGAGGGCGAGGTTGTTTCTTATCCGTCTGTCACCAGCAATGCGGAAAGTGTTAAGGTTACGGTAGATATTCTTGCAACCAAGGAGGTTCCGGTAGAATATCAGGCAATGGGAGTACCGGCAGAGGGATATCTCGCTACGGGAGTGATCGAAGGTAATCCGAGTACCATCCTAGTGGCAGGAACGCAGAGTGCCCTTAAGAATGTTCATTCCATTACCATACCTGCTGAAGAGATTAATGTTACTGGTGCAACTGAGAATTATGAGCAGATGGTGGATATTGAGAAATATCTGCCCAGTGGTATTATTTTCGGTGATGGCGATTTCGACGGAAATGCCAAGGTGGTTGTATATATTGAGAAGATTGCGGAGAAGACCATACCCCTTGACGTAAGCATGCTTCAGATAGAGGGTGTTCCGGAAGGTTTTGCTGTGGGAGTAGCACCGTTGTCAGGAAAGTCACTGAAGGTACTTGGCTTAAGGGATGATTTGATTGAATTGCAGACGGGGCAGCTTCTGGGAGTCGTGGACTTTGCTGCATATATGGAAGAACAGGGCATTGAAGCACTGGTTGAGGGAACCTATTCTGTAGAGGTTACGTTTACCTTGGAGGAGGAATATACTCAGGCGGAACCGGTTATGGTAGATGTAATTATATCTGCTCCCATTGACGAAGAGATGAGTGTGGATATTTAAGTAAAATTATGAAAGAGGTTGTGAAAACACATTTTCTGTGGTATGATACATGTGTTCAGAACGGAGGAATAATAAATGGTAAGCCAAAAAGTTATTATTAAAAATCCTACAGGACTACACCTAAGACCCGCAGGAATCCTATGTAAGGAAGCTATGCAGTATAAATCATTAATTACCTTTACATTTAAGGATAATACAGCGAATGCGAAGAGTGTACTCAGTGTTCTTGGCGCATGTGTAAAGAGCGGAGATGAGATTGAGTTCATTTGTGATGGTGAGGACGAAGTGGAAGCCCTGGCAGCCGTAGTTGCAGCTGTAGAAGATGGTCTTGGCGAATAAATTATGATAATTTAAAGGCCTATCCTTAATGGATAGGCCTTGCTTTTGAAAATAAGACTTTTGCGAGTTAAAGTGACAAAACAATGAAGGCACTTTTCATTAGGGGTATTTCGCAATGTATCAGAGATAGAGGAGGAAGAAGACGATGTTAAATTATAAGAGATATCGCAAAAACCCGGTAGTAAATTATCCGGAAAGAGAATGGCCCAATAAGGAGATTGAAAAGGCTCCTATCTGGTGTAGTGTAGATCTTCGAGACGGTAATCAGGCGTTGATTGACCCTATGGTAGTGGAAGAAAAGATTGAATTTTTCCAGTTTCTTGTAAATATGGGGTTCAAGGAAATTGAAATTGGTTTCCCGGCGGCGTCTCAGATTGAGTTTGATTTCCTTCGCCAGCTTGTGGACCGTAAATTAATCCCGGATGATGTGCGTGTACAGGTATTAACACAGTGTAGAGAAGAGCTGCTTGACAGAACCTTTGAAGCAATTGAAGGTATTAAGCAGGTGGTTGTTCATATTTACAATTCCACTTCAACCCTTCAGAGAGATGTGGTATTTAACATGGACAGGGAGCATATTACAGAAATTGCCGTTAAGGGAACCAAAATGGTAAAAGAGCGTGCAGTAAAATTCCCTGGTAAGATTATCTTAGAGTATTCACCAGAATCCTTTACCGGAACAGAGCTGGATTATGCATTGGATATTTGTAACGCTGTAATTAACGAGTGGGAACCTACTCCGGAAGAGCCTATGATTTTAAATCTTCCTTCCACTGTGGAGATGAACACCCCTAACGTATATGCAGACCAGATTGAGTGGATGATTAAGCATATCGATAAGAGAGACAGTGTGATTGTCAGTGTACATCCTCATAACGATAGAGGTACAGGTACTGCAAGTGCAGAGCTTGCACTTCTTGCAGGTGCAGACCGTGTGGAAGGTACTTTGTTCGGTAATGGCGAGCGTACCGGTAATGTAGATATTTTAAATATCGCCTATAATATGTTCTCTCAGGGAATTAATCCTGAACTTAACATTGAGAAGATTAATGATATTATTGAAATCTATGAAAGATGCTGCAAGATTCCCATTCACCCAAGACATCCCTATGCCGGAAAGCTGGTATTTACTGCGTTCTCCGGTTCCCATCAGGATGCAATTAATAAGGGTGTTAAGGCAATGCGGGAGCGTGGTAGTGAGTATTGGCAGGTACCTTACCTTCCAATCGACCCGGCAGATATCGGAAGAGAATACGAGCCGATTGTTCGTATCAATTCTCAGTCCGGCAAGGGTGGCGTAGCTTTCGTAATGGATACCTACTATGGTTTCAAGCTTCCAAAGGCAATGCATAAGGAGTTTGCTAATGTAATTCAGGCTATTTCTGAGAAGCAGGGTGAAGTATCACCGGATCAGATTATGGCAAGCTTTACCGCAGAATATCTGGAGAAGAAGGAGCCTATCCATTTCAAGAAGCTGAATGTAATTGATTTGAGCGGAGAAACTGAGAGCAAGTTTGATACCAAGGTTATTGTTACATATACTGACCATGGCGTAGAGAAACAGTATGAAGCTATTGGTAATGGTCCTATCGATGCTGTACAGCGTGGTATTGCCCATGAACTTGATATTAACATCAAAGTCTTGGATTATGAAGAGCATGCTCTTCAGTCAGGTGCGTCTTCACAGGCAGCTGCATATATCCATTTGTTAGATTCCAATACCGGACATGTAACCTATGGTGTAGGCGTAAGCTCCAATATTACAAGAGCGTCTGTACGTGCTATTTTCTCTGCAATTAATAGATTGGGATTAGGGGAAAGATAAGAGATAAGATAAAAGATAAAAGAAAGGGGCTGTTGCAAAGAGGAATGCCAGCCGTTTCTTTAGGATATGGTCTTTTGTATTTGTAAGCTGGTCGAAAATGCTTAAATTTCACAAAGTGGCTGACCTGCGTTTTATGATTAGTTCATGTCTGTTCGAGCTTCGAACAAAATAAGAGCAGTGTTCGTCTATTGTGAGACGCTTCGCATCTCCCATAGACCGTACACTGCTCTTATTTTGTCGAAGACGCGCCCCGACATGAACCGAAACGCAGTCAGCCACTTTGGAAATTTTTACGCACGTTCTCTAAGCTTACAAATACAAAAGACCATATCCTTAAAAGAAGGCTGGTAATTAAAGCCATTTGCAACCGAATCCGCCTATTATGCGGACCGATAGGAGTTCAGTCTAACCTTGGAAAAACACAACAAATTAGGAAACGCAAGAGCAGCTTTGTGAAATTCCAGCATTTTTGAACAGTCTGCAAACGCAGGGGAGGCATTCCCCAAGGCGTGCATTCCTTTTTGCAACAGCCCCTTTTACAAGTTTGCGATATTATAATAAATAAAACAGTGTGGCGATGAAGCATCCGAGAAATGCTCCTGCAAGTACCTGAAGGGGAGTATGTCCAACAAATTCCTTCAGTTTATCATCAGGGGAAATGTCCTCACGCCCCATATCTTCAAAAATTTTAATCATTTCGTTAAGCATTTTGGCCTGAATACCTGTTTCTCTGCGTACGCCCATAGCATCATACATAACGATAATTGCTAAAAAGCATGCCAGTGCAAATTCTACACTTCCGACACCGCATTCAAAAGCGGTTGCTACAGATAATGCACAGACGGTAGCGGAATGGGAACTTGGCATGCCGCCGCTTCCAACTAATCGCTCTGCTACAAATTTCTTGGTAAAAAACATATGAATTAAGGTCTTTAATACCTGTGCAACTGTCCAGCCAAGGGCAGCGGCAATAAATACTTTATTAGAAAATAATTCCTGAAAAAATGTTTCCATTTTGATACCCACTTTCCATGCAATACAATGTAAGTATAACGCATTTGTAATATTATGGCTAGAAAAACTTTTTTTACACAATACTATCCTTGCGGTTTTATTTTAAGAATAGTATACTAAAAGTAAACTTATACAACGATTGAGTGTGGAGATAAGATGAGTTTATTAAGTATTATAGTGCCTTGTTATAATGAGGAGGAAAATGTACCATTCTTCTATGAGGAGTTGATGAAGAATGATGCTTTTTTCAAGGAAAAAGAATTAGAAATTGAGATTTTATATATTAATGATGGCTCTAGGGATGGAACAGTCATGGAAGTGAAGAAGCTTCGCGAAAAGGATGAAAGGGTTCATCTGATATCCTTTTCCCGTAATTTCGGGAAAGAAGCAGCCATGTATGCCGGCCTCCAGAAGAGTAAGGGAGACTATGTGGTTATCATGGATGTGGATTTGCAGGATCCGCCATCACTTCTGCCGGAGATGTATTCGTACATTGAGGAGGGGTATGATTCTGTAGCTACCAGACGTGTGAGCCGTAAGGGCGAACCACCCATTCGTTCCTTTTTTGCCAGAATGTTTTATCGCCTGATGGACAAGATCTCTCAGGCGGAGATTATGGATGGAGCAAGAGATTATCGCTTGATGACCAGACAGATGGTGGATGGTATTCTGGCTATGACGGAGTATAATCGCTTTACCAAGGGCATTTTTGGCTGGGTAGGCTTTGAAACTAAGTGGATTGAGTTTGAGAATGTAGAGCGCGTTAAGGGCGAGACCAAATGGAATTTCTGGAAGCTTTTTAAGTATTCCATTGAGGGAATTACCGCTTTTTCCACAGTGCCTCTTACCATTGCATCCTTTATGGGCGTGTTGTTCTGCATTATTGCATTTCTTGCAATCGTGTTTGTAGTGGTTAGAAAACTGATATTTGGGGATCCGGTATCGGGCTGGGCGTCCACCGTATGTATTATTTTATTGGTTAGCGGTGTGCAGCTTTTCTGCGTGGGGATTGTAGGACAATACCTTGCCAAGACCTATATGGAAGTAAAGAAACGCCCCATTTATCTTGTGAAAGAGGAACTGTAAATATACGAATAATTTCGTAGAATTGTAGAAATGAGAGTGTCCTGTCGATGTAAAGCGATGGGATGCTCTTTTCTTGTATCGACAGATATGGTAAGATAATCCACGTGGTCGCAACAATGAGCAATACTCGACATATGAAAGGGGAATTCATGATGGATATTGCGGTTGTAAAAGATTACGAATTAGAGAGATATATTACGGATATTATGCTGGATATAGGGGTTCCGGCGCACTTGAAGGGTTATCATTATTTGAGAGATGCCATTTTGTTATCGGGAAGAGACATGGAGGTGGTAAGCAGCGTAACCAAGCTGCTCTATCCGACAATTGCCAAGAGATTTCAAACCAGCAGCCAGAAGGTGGAGCGTGCCATTCGCAATGCTATTGAAGTTTCTTGGACAAGAGGGAACGTTGAGACCTTCGAAAAGCTATTCGGTTATTCCATCGAACAGGGAAAAAGCAGACCAACCAACAGTGAATACATAGCCAGAATCGCAGATAAAATCTGCTTGGATTATAAGGCAATGTAGAGTGATAAAATTAAAGGGTGAAGATAATGTATCTCGTTGTTGCGGCTAAGAGAAAACCATGGAGTATTCATGGTTTTCTCTTTTTTTAGTATTCCAATAGCGCAAAATGTGGTATACTATCATTAACTATAACCATTTTGAGTAAAAGGAGGAGCCTGCCCATGCAGCAGTTTTTTAGGAAGCTGAATATCGGTTTTGCGGATTTGTATGTGACGGGCTTGATTATGTGTATCGGAGCTGCGGAGGCGGCTCATCTGGCGGGCATGTTTTTTGGCTGGGATATGGGAAGAGTCAGTGTGCTTTGGGCGGCTTTATTTGCAGTATTATTGATTGGCGGCATTGTAATCTGGTGGAGGTTTCGGAGAAGTGATTTTAAGGGACAAGCATGTCATAAGGCATTGCCTTTGACATTTCTATTTTTGGTGCTTGTGCAGATGCTGTATCTGTATTGCATGCAGCAGGTGACCACGCCGGGAGATATTACACTGGAGACCGTAACTACATTTTTGCATGAGGACGGAATTCATAAAGTGAATCCTTTGACGGGCGGTGCATATATCAATCCGCTTTCCATGCGGTATAAAATATTGTGTCTGCCTACCCTGTATGCGGCAGTCTGTAATCTGACCGGATTGTCACCGGAAGTTTTTGTATATCATATAGTACCCCTTTTTGTACTGGGCGGGTGCTATTTTGCCTATTATAAGTTATCTGAGCAGCTGTTTGGTGAACATCTGGGAAGACGCTATACTTTTTTGATTATTGTGGCGTTGGTGTTCTGGTTTCTGGATGGTGCTGTGTACTTAGATGGATACGGGGCGATGCAGTCAGGATATCTGGGGACAAGTATCCGCAGTCTGGTATTGCTGCCATGGACCCTTACCCATGCACTGAAGAAGCAGTGGTATCAATGCGCACTATGTGTGCTTGCGGAAGCATGTATTTGTCAGACGTTGTGGGGCTTGGGCTTTTGTCTGCTACTCACAATTGCTGTGATGATTTTACATTTGTGTGAAGAGAAAATATACCCTGCTTGGAGGGAAAAGCATTCTGAGGAGGCTGCATCATGAGTTTGTTACAAGAAGCACTCCTTGGTGTAAGTGAATATTTTACGGTAAATAAGCTGATTGTTATTTGCTTTGCCATTTTATTATATGAGTTTTTCCTGCATCAGAAGCTTTCTGCTTTTCTGAAATATGTATTATGTATATTGGCTGTGATTATATTCCCTGTAACTGCAATTGTGTTGTTAATCTATCAGCCGGATATATATGACTACGGATTTATCTGGACATTGGTGCCGGTGGTGGCAGTAATCGCCTATGGGGGAGTTCGTTTTCTGTGGGATATGATTTCACAGATGGAGCAGCAGGGAAGAGGAAGATTTGTAATAGGTGCACTGGCGGTAGTGGGAATTCTGTTTCTGCTGGGAAACCGTGGGTGCATACAGAGAGTGACCTTGGAGGAAGCAGACCAGCGCAGCGTCTACGGACAGGTGGCAGAAAGCCTGAGTGGTGAAACGACCCTGTGGGGACCCAGAGAGCTGATGCAGTATATAAGAAGCCGAAATGCGGAAGTAAAGCTGGTGTATGGCATGGATATGTGGGATGCGCAGGCGGCGGCTTATGATGGAGATGCATATACACCGGAGCTGATAGTGGCTTATGAATGGATGCAGCAGTTGGAAGAGTTTGCCTACCAGCTGGAGATTACCACAGATGTGGTGCTTCCGATTCCGGATAGTATTGCTGGAAATCTCCAGAGCTCTTTTGATGCAGTGGCGGGGGAAGGAGTTAATGTGATGATACTTCCTACCATTGCTTATCAGCGTATTGCAGAGATGATTTTGGAAGAGTATGAAACAAGAGAAGTGAGGGATTACACCTTACTTCAAAGGGTGAGATAGAGTGAAACAAGATTTAGTTAGTATAGTGACTCCTGTGTATCATGCGCAGGATTATATCAAGGAGACGCTGGACAGTGTGCTTGCGCAGGACTATAATGCTTGGGAGCATATTCTGGTGGTGGATGGGGCAGATGACCCCACGATTCTGCATATTCAGGAGTATATAGAAGCTCATGGAGATGCCAATATCCGACTGGTGATTCAGGAAACCAATCAGGGAGCTGCCCATGCCAGAAACCGTGGCGTGAAAGAGGCGGCAGGCAGGTATATTGCTTATATTGATGCGGATGACCTGTGGCGACCAGATAAGCTTTCCAAACAGCTTGCCTTTATGGAAGAAAAAGGAGCAGCATTTTGTTTTTCGGGGTATGAATTTGGGGATGAAAATGCCAAGGGAACCGGGAAAATTGTGAAGGTTCCTGAGACTATCAATTATCGTCAGGCACTGAAAAATACCACAATTTTTACCTCTACCGTAGTGTTTGATACAAAAGTGATTCCGAAGGAAGATATCAGAATGCCTATTATGAAAAGTGAGGATACTGCTCTGTGGTGGAAAATCCTGCGGAGTGGGCAGCTGGCATATGGGCTGAATGAGAATCTGGTTACATATCGAAGACCTGCAAAGTCCTTATCCTCTAATAAATTGGAGGCTGTAAGGCGTATTTGGAATTTGTACCGGAAAGCAGAAGGGTTGTCCATTCCGGTGTCCATATATTATTTTTGTTTCTGGGCCGTAACTGCGGTGTACAGAAGACTATAGCAAGAAAGGCAATTTGAAATGCAGAAATTAGAAACATCGAAAAGAATTATTACACTGACCTTGTCAGGTCTGGGACTATTATTAGAGGTGCTTATATTTTATTATTTTTGGAAGACGAATTTCAGTCCCAGCATCACTACCCTGACCGGAGTAGTATATTGGTTCAGGGCAGATTTGATGGAGGTTGCTTTTTATGGTGTAATGCTCTTTTTCCTGGCACATATGTATGGTGGCATGCGTGTGGGATATCTTAAAAATGCAGAGGTCGTGTTTTCGCAGGCCTTTTCCACAGTAGCAGCCAATGTCCTTTTGTATGCGGAGCTTTCCATTTTGGCGAAGACGTTGTTTATCCCTAATGCATTCGTGTTGATGACCATTTTTCAGATTATTGTGGCAATCGTGTGGAGTAATATATCTTATCTGGTTTACAAGAATATTTTCCCGCCGAGGAAGCTCTTGCTGGTGCATGGCCCCCGCCCTATTGAGAGTATCATTGCCAAGTTTTCCAGCCGCAAGGACAAGTATATAATCGAAAAGTGTATCAATATTGATGGGGGTACAGAGACTGTACTTAAGGAAATCCAGCGAGGTTATGAAGCCGGAGAGTATACTGCGGTGGTATTGTGGGACATTGCCACGGAGGAGCGAAATGCAATATTAAAGTATTGTTATGCCCGTTCCATCCGAGTATATATTATGCCTAAAATCACAGATGTTATTTTACTTGGCGCAGAAGAGCTGCATTTATTTGATACGCCGATTTTGCTGACCAGAGAGTACAGCTTAAGTCTGGAGCAGCGATTTGTAAAGCGTACCATTGATATCATTTGTTCCTTGATATTATTGATTATTGCGTCGCCGTTTATGCTGATTACGGCTATTGTGATTAAATTGTATGATGGTGGTCCGGTGCTTTACAAGCAGGTACGCTGCACCAGAGATCAGCGAGAATTCTATATTATGAAATTCCGCAGCATGCGAGTGGATGCGGAGAAGGATGGTGTGGCAAGACTTGCCCAGAAGAATGACAGCCGCATTACTCCAATCGGTAAGTTTATCCGCAAGGTGCGCATCGACGAGCTTCCCCAGCTAATCAATATCTTGAAGGGGGATATGTCCTTTATCGGACCGAGACCGGAGCGTCCGGAGATTATTGCCCAGTATCTGGAGATTATGCCGGAATTTGCTTTTCGTATGAAGGTAAAGGCGGGGCTTGCGGGATATGCCCAGGTGTATGGTAAGTACAATACCACTCCTTATGATAAGTTAAAGCTGGATTTGACATATATTGAAAATTATTCCCTTTGGATGGATATACAGCTGATGCTTCTGACGCTTAAGATTTTATTCTGGCCGGATAGTACGGAAGGTGTGGAGGCAGAGCAGATTACAGCCCTTAAGGAAGATGTGAAATATTCCAAGAGAGATTAGGAGAGAGGCTATGTGGCAGTGTGCATATGCAAAGGAACCTTTTGATTTGCGGTTATTTGTGCTTCGCAGCATACGCAAATGGAAGTGGATTCTGCTGGGGATTGTGGCCGGAGTAGTGCTGATTGGCGGTGGCTACTATCTGAAAAATGTAACCTTTGGCGGAAGGATTCCCTATGAGGTAACCAATAAGTTTTATATTGAATATGCAGTGGACCCGGAGACCGGTGACAGATATTCTTACTTTGAAGCATATACATGGGATGACTGGATGAAAAGTGATACCATTGTACCGGGGATGCTGGAAAAGCTCTCTGTGGAGATGCCCCCGGAGGAGTTTGTGACCTATTATGAGGCTTCCTTACCGGCGGATCTTCGAATTCCATATTTTACAGTGGCTCATCCAGATAAGGAGCTTGCTGTGGAAATCAGTGAGATTCTGGCGGAGACCATGATTGCTTTTGGGGAAGCACAGTTACAGATAGACAGTGTGGAATGGATGGATATGGTAGGGCCGGAGCTTCAATTTCGGGATATTCGGGTTGCCAGAGCAATTGTCTTAGGGGCGATAGCAGGCTTTATAGTGAGCTTATTTGCCATTGCATTTCTCGGAATCTTGGATGAGAGAATCTATGTGCCGGAGACCTTTGTCTATCGTTATGACATTCCCATGCTGGGGTATGTAGATTTAGAAGGGGAGGTTTCTGCGGAGGTAGAGGCCAATCTTACGCATCTTTTTGGGGACTTGCATGAAATCGGTGAAATCAATGCAGCAGATGCAGAGGCACTGGCAGATTCCTATGAGACACTGCGGGCAATGGATGGTAATCTGCTTCTTGTTCCTGCAGGAGAGGTCACCGGAAAGAATATTGAATATTTGTTAAATCAGTGTAAGCTACAGAATATTACCATTACTGCGGCACTTTTAGTTGATGCTGACAGTACACTAATTAATCAATACCGTTTTGGAAGGATAGGGGAATGACATTACAGCTTTTGGTGGCGGCAGTGGGGGCGCAGGCCCTGCCACTGGCAGAAGAAATGAATATTGATAGTGATGCCATTATTGTTGCGCAGAAGCTGGAAGGCTCAGAACAGGAGTATACATACAGAGGACATAAGCTGTTGTATATTTCTATGCCGGAGAAGGGTGTGGGATTAAATCGCAACACCAGCCTTGCCAGAGCCACAGCAGATATTAGTCTTTTTTCGGATGAAGATATCATCTATGATGCAGAATATCCAGAAAAGGTACTGGGGCAGTTTGAGGCGCATCCTCAGGCAGATGTACTTTTATTTAATGTGAAGGCCATGCCGGGACGGGAGACTTACCATAATGACAAGTTCGGCAGGGTCAGATGGTTTAATTGCGGAAGATATCCTACCTATAGTATGGCAGTTCGGACCAGTAAAGTTCATGAGGAGAATATCACATTTTCCGTGCTTTTTGGTGGGGGAGCCAAGTACAGTAACGGAGAGGATAGTCTCTTTATTATGAGCTGTTTAAAGGCAGGATTAAAGGTATATAAGGTGCCGGTGACCATCGGACATGAGAAAGTGAGAGAATCCACTTGGTTTACCGGATATAACAGGAAATTTTTCTTTGACAGGGGAGTGCTCTATGCACACCTGTACGGAGGGCTTGCACAGCTTATGGGGCTTCGTTTTGTATTATCAAAACGTCAGGAAATGTGTCAGGAGATTCCGTGGAAGAAAGCGTACAGTATTATTCAGGAAGGAATCAGGGAAGGTAGAAAGTAGATGAACGCACCTTTATTTTCCATCATCGTGGTATCCTTGAATCCCGGTGATAAACTATTAGAAACAGTAAAAAGTATTAAAAAGCAGACCTTTACGGATTATGAGGTGATTGTAAAGGATGGAGGCTCAAAGGACGGGAGTGTGGCACTTTTAAAAAGCGAGCTGCAGGGCTGGACGATTGCGGATGCTAAGCGTGTCAGGATTATTCAGGAGCCGGATCAGAGCATTTACGAGGGAATGAACCAGGGGTGCAGCTATGCCAAGGGACAGTATTTCTATTTCTTAAACTGTGGTGATTATCTGAAGGAAGACAATGCTCTGGAGCAGATGGCTCTTGCAATCGCAGACAATATTGAGAAAGCGTCTCATATTGTTTTTCTGGAGGAACAGCCGAGGGAAGCGCTTCTTTTCTATGGTAATATTTTTGATGCGCTTCGCCAGCAGGTGGTGCCGTCTAATCCTAAAATTGATGATTTTGCATGCTATCGAAATGTACCATGTCATCAGGCGTGCTTTTATCATAGAAGTCTCTTTACAGAGCGGGGCTATAAGCCAGAGTACAAGGTACGTGCGGATTATGAACACTTTTTATGGTGTCATTTTGAGAAAAAGATACATATGCAGTATGTACCGGTGACACTGGCCTCCTATGAGGGCGGCGGTTATTCGGAAATTCATGCGAAACGCTCTAAGAAAGAGCATAAGGAGATTACGGCGCAATATATCGGCCTTGGAAAAAGATTTTTATATAAGCTGATTATGATTGTGACGCTTCAGCCGGTGCGTACATGGATGGCACAGTCGCCGAAGCTTGCTGGCTTTTATCTGGCACTGAAGAAACGATTATACAAAAATGGTTAGGAGCATTCTATGGCGTTGTTTATCGGTGTAACCATACTTACGTTGGTTATGTCCTATTTCTGCAACAATATGGGGCAGGTACAATTATATATGGGAACCGATAAAAGGCGCAGAACTGGTGGATATACCAGACAGAAAATGCTGAATATCTGGCTTTGTGTGGGGATTTATACTGTGCTGACTGCGCTTTCTGCATGCCGTATTGCCAGCGGAAATGACTACTGGGAGTATACAGAGATATTCAGCCTGATTGCACAGTTCCGTACTGTTTCCACAGAAACTGGATTTAACTGGTTTGTCAGAGGCATGCAGTCTTTGTTTGGAAGAGCGGAATATCTTCCGATTTTTGGCGTGATATCCGCAGTTACTATGTTCTTTTTTGTAAAAGCCATATATGATCAGGGCGAATGGTTTTTGGGAACCATGTTTTTATTCCTGACAAATGGCTATTATTTTTCCAGCTTTAATTCCATTCGGTATTATCTGGTGCTGGCCATTGCCTTGTACACCATGAAGTTCGTGATTAAAGGAGAGTACGGGAAATTTGTATTTTGGATATGTTTTGCAGCACTGTTTCATAAGTCCGTGCTTTTAGTAATTCCGGTATATTTACTGGCTAAGTGGCTTGCTATGGTTCAATTGAAGCCATGGCACTATGTGCTTGGGACGGTGCTTATCTTAAGTTTGATTTTTGGTAGGGATCTATATAGGGAGATTATTTTCTTCTTTTATAAGTACTATGAGAATTCTGCCTTTGATGTTACCGATTATTCGATTACCAATATTGCAAAATGTGTGGGAACCTTGGTACTGTCTGGGATATGTTATAAGACAGGACTGAAAGACAGTGTTCGTAACCGATTTTATTTCTTTTTAAATGTGGGGGGGCTTGTACTTTATACCGCAGGAGCATTTATTCCTACTGTGACCAGAGTGGCGTATTATCTGGTGATTTCCCAGATTTTCCTGATTCCCAATCTCCTTCTTTCCATGAAGGATGGTATCTGGAAAAAGCTTTTTATTGCTGGTGCGGCAGTGGTCTTTGCGGTGTATTTTGGGCTGTTTTTAAGGTCGGCGTATAGTACGGATGTAAGGCTTTTGCCATATTTGAATTGGATTTTTAACTAGCTATGGAGGTACATTTGTGAGAGTTCTTTGGCTATGTAATATTATGCTTCCGGTGGTGGCAGAGCATTTAGGGCTGGAGGCCACCAATAAAGAAGGGTGGCTCTCCGGCCTTTCTTCTGTGATTCTGGAGAGAAAGAAGAATAATGATATTGAGCTTGCGGTAGCGTTTCCGGTAGGAGAAAAGCAGGATGGGTACGAGGAAATCATATCTGTGGGAGGTAGCTCGTTACACTGCTATGGCTTTTATGAGGATACCCTGCACCCGGAGGATTATGATACTGGGTTGGAGGAGCGGCTTCTTCGTATCACGGAATCCTTTCAGCCGGACGTGATACACTGTTATGGCACAGAATACCCCCATACGCTGGCGATGTGTAAGGCATATCCCTATAAGGAGCGTATCTTGATCAGTATTCAGGGCTTGGTATCTGTTTATGCCAATACCTATTTTGCGGATCTTGACGAAAAGACGATAAATTCTGCCACATTCCGGGATAAGTTAAAGCGAGATACGCTGGTTATGCAACAGGAAAAGTACGTTGCCAGAGGACATATGGAGGTGCTGGCGGTAAAGCTGGCTGGCAATGTAAGTGGGCGTACTGCTTGGGATAAACACTATACCGAGGAGTGGCATCCCGGGGTGAATTACTTCCATATGAATGAGATCCTGCGCAGTAACTTTTATGAAAAAGATAAGCTTTGGAATCCAGATACCTGCGAGAAACACACCATTTTCTTAAGTCAGGGAAATTATCCCATTAAGGGACTTCACTATATGCTGCTTGCTCTACCGGAGATTTTGGAAGTATATCCCGATGCTAAGGTGTATGTGGCAGGTGACAGTATCGTAAGCTCCCGGTCCATGAAACATAAAATAAAGATTTCTGCCTATGGTAAATACTTGCGTAAGATTATTAAGACACATAGATTAGAAAAGCATGTTACTTTTTTGGGACGTTTGAATGCACAACAGATGAAAGAGCAGTATTTAAAGTCGGGGCTTTTTGTCTGCCCTTCCACTATCGAGAATAGTCCAAATTCTTTGGGAGAAGCCATGATTTTAGGGGTGCCCTGTGTCAGTGCAGATGTGGGAGGCATCCCCAGTATCTTCCGCCATGGGGAGGATGGCATCCTCTATCCGGGATATCGGACGGTTAAAAACTCGTTTGATAACGTGTGTGATGAAGAAACAGATGGGGATATGGCACTGGAAAATAATGTGAATGCTCTAAAAACGGCAGTTTTGAAAATGTGGTCTGATGAAGAACAGATGAAGCGTTATTCTGAAAATGCAAGAAGCCATGCAAGAATAACCCATGACCAAGAAGCAAATTATAGGAAAATGGTGGAAATTTATGCAAAAATTACATCCTAAGTTTATTATGGTTTCCAATTACATAAATCATCATCAGATTCCTTTCTGTAACGTCATGTATCAGCTTCTTGGAGGCGATTTTGCCTTTTGCCAGACAGAGGAAGTGGAGCAGGAACGTGTGAATATGGGCTGGGCAGCAGGGCATGAGCTGCCGTATCTGATGATGTATCAGGAGAATCCTCAGGAGTGCCAGAAGCAGATTGATAACTGCCAGGTGGTTTTCTTCGGTGGAACGGACGAGGAAAGTTATATTCAGTGCCGTCTACAGAATAAAAAAACTGTAATCCGTTATAGTGAGCGAATCTATAAGAGCGGACAGTGGAAAGCGGTGTCGCCCAGAGGTCTTAAGAAAAAATATATGGACCATACCAGATACCGCAAGGAACCGGTGTATATGCTATGCTCCGGTGCCTATGTGCCGTCGGATTTTCAGATTATTAAGGCTTATCCGGGCAAGATGCTGAAATGGGGATATTTCCCGGAGACGAAGCGTTATGATGTGGATAAGTTGCTGGAAGAAAAAGAGTCTGCCACCATTTTGTGGGCAGCTAGAATGATAGATTGGAAGCATCCGGATCAGCCGGTGCGGGTTGCTAAGTACTTAAAAGATAAGGGACGTACCTTTGCCATGAATGTCATCGGTGGGGGAGAGCTGGAACCTTCCGTAAGGCAGCTGGCTGAGAAGCTGGGAGTCACTGCAGAGGTGAATTTTCTGGGATATCGTAAGCCGGAAGAAGTGCGTTTGTACATGGAAAAGGCAGATATCTATCTGGTGACCAGTGATCGTCAGGAAGGCTGGGGAGCCGTTGTAAATGAAGCCATGAATAGTGGCTGTGCAGTGGTTGCAAGCCATATGATAGGGGCAGCACCGTATCTGATTACCCACGGCAGAGATGGTCTTTTTTATAAAGATGGTGATGTGAATGGGCTGTGCCGGGCAGTGGAGAGTCTGTTATCGGATAGAGAGAAGTGTCAACAGCTTGGTCGAAATGCATATGCAACCATTACAGAGCTTTGGAACCCGGAGAATGCTGCATTGCAGCTTGCAGGATTTTGCCTGCGACAGGGCTTTTTAGAGGAGAAGGATTTACCGGGAATAGAGAACGTGGATTTGGCTGGGCTCCAAGCGATTCCGGCGAAAGGCCCCTGCTCTATCGCCCCTGTAATCTCAGAGAGAAAAATGTATTCCACTTTAGTGGAAAAATAGGAGGATTATGGCACCACTTATTACGATTATTGTACCGGTGTATAATATAATGGAATATCTACCCCGTTGTGTATATAGCATTATGGCACAGACTTACCGCAATCTGGAACTCATTTTAGTGGATGATGGTTCTACTGACGGAACGGGTGCGCTGTGTGATAAGCTGGCGGCAGAGGATGAGCGTATCCGCGTATTTCATAAAGAAAACGGAGGCTCCTCCAGTGCCCGTAATCTGGGATTGTCCCATGCAAAGGGTGCGTATATCGGCTTTGTCGACAGTGATGATTTTGTGGAACCGGATATGTATGAAAGGCTGCTGAAAGGAATTCAGAATTATCAAGTGCTGGTAGCGCAAATCGGAAGAGACGAAATTGATATGGAGGGGAATCAGCTTCCCAATATCTGTGAGCCGCCGGAGATGGATGAGATTATCTCACATCAGGATTTTCTGAAAGAGCTTTTGATGCATCGCGGCGACTGTTCGTTTTGTACCAAGCTTTTTGCGAGAGAGCTTTTGCAGGATAGAGAGTTCCCGGTAGGAGTGCTCAATGAGGACTTCCATCTGCTGGTAAAGCTCCTTCCCAAGATTGATCATATTGTATCCCTGCCGGGGCAGGCGTATCATGTATTTTGCCGGGAAGGAAGCAATACCCGTAAGCAGACGGGCTTCTCCCGGGTATTTGCAGACAATATTGATAATGCAGATATGGTAATGGAGATGGTGACCGGAAATGCAGCAATCTCCCAGAGAGAGGTGGACGAAAACGGCAAGGAAGTGACCATGGAGCAGATAGCCTTCCGCTTTGGTGTGTTCCAGAGAATTGATTATATGCTCCATATTCCTGTCGGGGAAATGGTAGGTACTAATGGATTCTACACGGGAGTGAAAAGTTACCTGCGAAAGAATCTAGGTGAAATCTGTAAGAATCCGGTATTGACTGGGAAAAATAAAGCGTATGCAGTGTTGCTGGGCGTGGCTCCGAAGATGGTAAGGATAATTCATAAGAAGATTAAGAAACTGTAAGGGTGACCTTGCAGTTTTTGATTTTGTCTGATTTTTTCTGAAGGGAGAATTTATAAAAAAGGGTTTGTAACGTTTCTGAGCGCAGTATCGCTGGTGTTTATGGCAAGTCCATGCATGGTAGAAGCAGCTCAGAGAACGACAGTGCCGGAGGAAGCTGTGGCTTCTGTATCTGCCGGCGATGTGGTGGCAGATAATGTATTTGTTGGCGTAATGGAAGAAGAGGTTCTGGATGGCGGCACTGCACAAAATGAAGTATTGGTGGAAGAGGAAGTGTTGGAGGCAAGTGCTGACCTTACGATTTCCTCTAACTATACATTGGATAAGGATACCACAGTTGCAGGGAACTTAACCATTTTATGGTTCTAATGCAAATTATGCTGACGTATATTGTTTTAATGCTGGTGAAGAACATAAGGTAGTTTTCAGCGAAGATAAAGTACATAGTGTATATTTTGATTCTACCTATAGTGGATTTGGAAAGGTTGATTTTGGAAATGGTGAGATAGAGATTTTGAGTGCTATTAGAGGTTTTGCTTTGGATGAAGATACGGAATGGAATCTGAAGCTACAGAAGGATGAGCTTGGAATTGGTGGAACCTTGGATTTGAATGGCCATCGTCTGGTTATCAAGGATAGCGTAAATCTAAGAAGTGGAGCGATTGATTTTGACAGGGGCATCTTGGAGATTCAAGGCGATTTTAGTATCGGTAAATCATTGGATTGGAGTGACGGTTTTGATGTTTCTACCGGTTATTTGATAATGGATGAAGCAACAGATGTGATGGTTGTAAATGGTGATTTTACTGTTTGGACAAGTAGTGTTAGTACTTTATCCAATGGTACTATGTATATCTTCGGAGATTTTGCACAGCATGGGATGTACCCTGCATCAGCTTTGTATCATGCGAATGGCTATGGCTTTGATGCTACGGATTCTCATATGGTAGTATTATGCGGCACAGAACCACAGGATGTATTTTTTGAAGGTAAATATTCAGGCTTTGCCACACTTAAGTGTATGCAACCGGATTCGCAGTATACTTTCAATCCTGCACAGTGCTGGAACAAGTTGATTGATTATCAGACCATCATGGTTAGTAATTTCGTTAACCGTATGTACACCGTAGCTCTTGGCCGAGAGGCAGAGCCGGGCGGTGTGGATTACTGGGCAGCACAGCTGTTAGCATACGAAATTGATGGGGCAGGTATTGCAAATGGTTTCATCTTAAGTCCTGAATTTACCGGCAGAGGTTATAGCGATGCAGAATTCATTCAGACCTTATATCAGACCTTCTTTGACAGAAGTGCAGATACTGAGGGATTAAATTACTGGACAAAGGCATTGAATGGCGGACATAGTAGAGAATATGTATTATCCGGCTTTGTAAATTCTAATGAATTTAATTCCTTATGTTCTGCTTTTGGAATTTCCAGAGGTATGCTGAAGGAGGATGGAACAGCCATTAATCAGGGAATCTGGCGTTTCGCAGGACGTCTTTATACAAAGGTACTGGAAAGAGACGGAGAGAAGGATGGTATGGAGTATTGGGCACTGCGGATTGCAGATGGTATTAATACCCCGGAAGATGCAGCAAAAGGATTTTTCCAGTCTGAGGAGTATGTGTCAAAGAACACAACTGATGAAAAGTATATTCAGGCACTGTATGCCACCTTTATGGACAGAGAACCAGACCAGGGCGGCATGGAGTACTGGCTGAATAAGCTTGCCGGTGGAACCAGTCGTGAGGAAGCTTTAAGTGGCTTTGCGCAGTCTGACGAGTTCAAGGGCATTATGGAAGAATATGGTTTATTAGATATAGGATTACGGCGTAGCGATTTGTAAGGATTGCTACGCCGTAATTATTTTGAAGGCAGATGCTAGAAGATTGACATGTTTTCATCTATGGAATAAAATATGAGTATATATAGGAGATGTCACTGAGAAGGGTTAAGTGTATCTAGAGAGAGATTTTCCCCATTTTTACTATACTGAAGGGAGAGTTGATCTCATGAAATTAACAAATGAACAGAAGAGAGCAAAAGTAAGAGATTTCAGACCGATTGATGATGTATTCTTTGAAGTTCTTGCGCAGAATCCCAAGGTTTGCCAGGAAATACTACGGACAATCTTAGAGGATGATAACCTTATGGTTACAAGTGTGATAACGCAATCTGATGAACGCAATTTATATGGACGTTCCGTCAGATTGGATGCGTTGCGTGCACTGGGAACTGGTGCAAAAGTGAATGTAGAAGTCCAACGTTCTGATAATGATAATCATTTGAAGCGAGCCAGATTTAATGCATCCAGTATTACTGTGAAGGAATCTGAGCCGGGGACAACGTTCGAGGAGGTACTGGGACTCTACATCGTTTATATTTCGGAATTTGATTTCCTAAAGGGAAACAAGACAATATACCATGTGGAGAAGATACTCAAGGAAACCGGTGAGGTCATAGAGGATGGGTTACATGAAATATTTGTAAATACTGTCATTGATGACGGGACGGATATCGCAGAACGGATGTCTTGTTTTACTAAGAAGGAAGTTAAGAATGCGAAATTTCCAGCATTATCGTCGGAAGTCAAACGACTCAAGGAAACAGAGGGAGGTGTACAAGTTGTGTGTGAAGTGATGCAGAGGTATGAGAATATTGCTATACAGAGGGAGCGGGTTGAAATACTTCAAAAAATGATTCAAGAAAAATATACGAAAGAAGCGATTTTGAGATTGGGGTTCACAGAAGATGAGTACGCCGAGGCAGAGAGGGAATTGATTCAGTTGAAATAAGGCTTTTCCTGCTTTGTACAGTTTGCAGGAGTCAAGGCATTATGGCAAACAACACTAGAATTAGCCACGAAGAGAGAGCATGTAACACAATGGTGTTATTACTCTCTCTTTTAATGTGTGCCGAATTACCAGTTCTTTCGGTATTCCGTTGGTGAGCACCCTTCTACCTTCTTAAAGGCTCTTGCAAAATAGTTTCCATCCTCAATCCCACATTCCAGCCCGATTTTTTCCACCGGAAAATCAGTGAAACGCAGAAGCCTCTTGGCGGTGGTGATGCGCAGCTGCATCAGATACTGCATGATAGATATGTCATATTGCTCTTTGAAAAGCTTTGCCAGATAGTATTTATCAATGAAAAAGAGTCGGGAAAGCTCGTCTAAGGTGATTTTCTCTGAATAATGGGTATCTAAGTATTCCTTCACATCCTGTAGGGAACGTCTGCGTTCCTTGGTGTGTACGGAGCGTGCCGGATGCCAGCTGTCCTCCATAAGAAGTGTCAAGAGGCCGGTTAATTTTTCATAAATCTTCATATCCTTTAAATGGATATCTGCATCGGCAATGGAATATAATGATTCTACAAGGGACAGATACTGCTCGGGATTCTGAGGGGTGAAATGGGCATTGCCGCCACGCTCTAAATATTTGTCGTATATGGCGGACATATTGGGACCGTAGAAATGTACCCAGCGAAGTGTCCAAAGCGTATCCCCGGTAGTATGTGCATAGGGCTGGGAGCAATCAATAAATACACAGTCCCCCTTTTGCAGAAGGGCATCCTTCCCGTTATATGTCAGGGTGCCTTGGCCATCCTCTACGATGAAGAAAAGATAAGAGCTTAAGCCGCTACGCCTGCTGGTGTGGGGCTTGGTCGCTTTGAGATATCCTACCTCCTGCAAATGCAGGAGATTCATTCGGGCAAAATCGGAAGGGGTATGTAGTATTCGCTTGGTGTGAACCAGGTCACCCTGAAAAGTAGTTGAAAGCATCTTTATCATCTCCAATCTTTTATACTATCAACATATCAAACCAATATTGTGCTAGTCAAGTACAATATTGTCTATTAAAAAGGGGAAAAGATGAGGATAAAATTGGTGCTAGTATAACGGGAAACAGCGAGGAATAGATTATGATGGAAAAAGATGCGAAAATATATGTGGCCGGTCATAGAGGAATGGTTGGCTCCGCAATTGTCAGAGATTTGGAAAAACAAGGATATACCAATATTGTTACACGTACACATGGTCAGCTGGACCTTTGCAGACAGGAACAGGTGGAACAATTTTTTGAAGAAGAAAAGCCGGAGTATGTTTTTCTGGCAGCGGCAAAGGTGGGTGGAATCATTGCAAACCAAAGTGCGCTGGCTGATTTTATGTATGACAATATGATGCTAGAGATGAATGTAATTCACAGTGCATGGAAGAATGGCTGTAAAAAGCTGGAGTTTCTTGGCTCCTCTTGTATTTATCCACGTATGGCACCCCAGCCCATGAAGGAGGATTGCCTCCTTACTTCCGAGCTGGAGGAAACCAATGAGGCATATGCTTTGGCGAAGATTTCCGGTTTGAAATACTGTGAATATCTGAACAAGCAGTATGGCACGGATTATATTTCCGTGATGCCTACGAATTTGTATGGTCCCAATGACAATTATCATCCTACCCATAGTCATGTACTTCCTGCCTTGATTCGCAGATTTCACGAAGCGAAGGAGCAGGGACTTACCAGTGTGACCTGCTGGGGAGATGGTTCTCCACTGAGAGAGTTTTTGTATGTGGATGATTTGGCTGATCTTTGTGTGTTCTTGATGAATAACTATAGCGGTAACGAGACCATTAATGCTGGAACCGGCAAGGAGTTGTCCATCAAAGACCTTACGCAGCTGGTAGCTAAAGTAATTGGCTATGACGGAGAGATTCTTTGGGATACTACAAAGCCCAACGGAACGCCCAGAAAACTTCTGGATGTATCTAAAAGTGCCAGTCTGGGGTGGACATATAAGACGGAGCTGGAGGATGGAATCCGTCTGGCTTATGAAGATTTCTTGAATAATCCTATGAGAGCAGAAAGATAGATGAGACACGATGGGGAGACCTATCGTGTTTTTCTGTTACAGTTCACACCCTGGCCAGAACCAGTAAATAAAAGGGATGCAGGTTCTCCGTTGTGAATGTTTCCCAAA
>F42_Fallow_Deer__coassemble_337_pt1 | contig 35573 bp, 31 predicted proteins | sample F42_Fallow_Deer__metabat2_low_PE_003 | metagenome-assembled genome bin F42_Fallow_Deer
CAATGGCAGAGCAGAAAAGGGACTATTATGAAGTCCTTGGTGTAGATAAAAATGCAGATGAAGCTGCTATTAAAAAGGCCTATAGAAATTTAGCAAAGAAGTATCACCCGGATGCCAATCCGGGTGATGCGGAAGCTGAAAAGAAGTTCAAAGAGGCTTCGGAAGCATATGCAATTTTGAGTGATCCGGAGAAGAAGCGTCAGTATGATCAGTATGGTCATGCTGCGTTTGACGGTATGGGCGGAGGAGCCGGTGGCTTCGATTTTAATAGTGCAGATTTCAGCGATATTTTCGGTGATATCTTTGGTGATTTCTTTGGTGGCGGATTCGGCGGAAGCAGAACCCGTAGTGCTAATAATGGGCCTATGAAAGGGGCGAATTTACGCACCAGCGTGCGTATCACCTTTGAAGAGGCTGTTTTTGGCTGTGAAAAAGAGATTGAGCTTACCGTAAAGGAAAACTGTAAGACCTGTAACGGTTCCGGTGCAAAGCCGGGTACTTCACCGGAGACATGTTCTAAGTGTGGCGGTAAGGGTCAGGTAGTATTTACTCAGCAGTCCTTCTTCGGAACTGTGCGTAATGTGCAGGCATGTCCTGATTGTAGCGGAACTGGTAAGGTTATCCGTGAGAAGTGTAGTGATTGTAATGGAACTGGTTATGTTCCTATGAGAAAGCGGTATGCAGTGGATATTCCTGCCGGTATTGATAATGGTCAGTGCAAGCGTCTTTCCGGCCTTGGAGAACCGGGAACGGGCGGCGGTCCAAGAGGCGACGTATTAGTAGAAGTTGTGGTCGGACGTCATCCGATTTTCCAGAGACAGGATTATAATATATACTCTACCGTTCCCATGTCCTTTGCAGTGGCCGCACTTGGTGGCGAAATCGTAATCGATACTGTGGATGGTAAGGTAATCTATGATGTGAAGCCGGGAACCCAGACAGATACCAAGATTCGTTTAAAGGGTAAAGGTGTACCTACCTTGCGTAATAAGGATGTACGTGGTGACCACTATGTTACTTTAGTAATTCAGGTGCCAGATAAGTTATCTCACGAGGCAAAGGATTTACTTAAGAAGTTTGACGCAGAGACAGGAGATTCCTTAAATGCAGCAAAGAATGTAACCAAGGATTCGAAAGCGGGCGAGGAGCCTAAGGAAAAAGAGAAGAAAAAGAAATTCTGGAAGTAAATTCATAAAGAGGACTATTACAAAATGCAAACGCACACAGGGACGTTCATTTTGCAGTAGTCCTTTTTAGTTACCTTGAGAAAGTACGACCTTCTTTATTTTGATTCCCTCAATTAGTCATGAGCTGGTTGATAGAGGACGGATTTCTATGATAAAATGAGTTATCAGATAAAGATGATGATTGTGCGGAAAGGTGGTTCATTTTGAATTTTAATAATACCAGATTACCATTAAAGAGAATGTACTATATATTGTTTGTATCTCTTATTGTAATACCGCTCTTAATTGTACTTTTGGCAGCACTACTGGTTCTCAATCAGCGATTTAAGGAGCAGGAGATAGAAAATATCAAAAACATGCAGGAAAGTATTTTGACGGAGCTTTTGTCAGATGTGGAGACATTATCACTGCGGCTTTCCCACCTGGTTCATACCAATAATAATGAGATGCTGGACTTGGCATCATATGCGGATATTGATGATATGACACTCCGCTATGAATATTTGCAGAAGCTTCAGCAAAGTGGGAGTTTGGCACTGGAGCCAACCAGCAATCTGGTATCGGTGGGTTTTTACATGAAGGGGGGAAAGCAGACATATATCAAAAACGATATGGTAATTCCACAAATAGAGACTGCTGATTGGTATCAACAGGCATTACAGGACAAAAATCAGGTGTATGTGGGTTCCTACCATATTGTGGAGAAGCATGAGGCCTATGCAGGAAGCCGGGAAAACTCTATGCTTTTGATATTTGCGCTGGCACCGGACAGAACCACGGACCGCAATGAGAAGATAGAGATGGTGGCAATCTATTATGCCACAGACATAGCGGACAAGCTGCTGGCAAGCAATAAGGGCTTTCTGAATGGAAAAAATAGTCTTGGCATGATGCAGATTGTAGATGAGGATGGGCGGCTATTATATTCTCCCGATGGGAAGCAGTTGACAGAAACGAATGGAGACACCTGCATTAGAACTCCCATTGATGTAAATAACGCAATATGGTACGTGGAAAGCTACATACAGACAGATGCCCTTACCAGTGCATTTTGGCAGGTGGCAGGCATTTTGCTGGCAGTTGCGGTATGCATTTTCGTTTTTGCAGGGTATTTTTCCCGGTATCTGATAAAGGGCATTGTGAGACCGATAGAAGAGATTAGCGATGGTTTAAAGCAGGTAGAGGATGGCAATCTGGACGTTTATATAGCTTCCCAGGGACAGGCGGAGATCAGGAACATGATTCTGCAATTCAATGCCATGGTGCGAAGGCTTAGGACCCTGATAGGGGAGTATGAGCAGCAGGTAAGAAATGCAAAGGTGAATCCGGCGGATTACTTGGCGGCAATGCTTAGAAGGGAGATGACGCCCAAGGAGGTGGCTGAGAAAAACGCTGAGTTTTTTGCAGACAAGTATGTGCTTTTGGGGATATATATAGAAAGTAAAATGCAGGTAGATAATAATGCAGGGATAATGGCGGAACTACTCAGGCTTTGTGAAAGAAACCCTCGTTTTGCGGCAAAATGCATTGTATATGTTGATAGTAATAATTATATATCTGTCTTTTATAAGGTCATAGAATCCGAATATAGCGATTCTGCGATAAGGATGGTACAGGAAATACAGCGAGAGGTACAGAACAGGCTTGCCATACAGCTAAGTGTGTGTATTAGCAGACTGGCAGTGGAGCCCGATGATTTTTATCCATGTGTGGATTCGGTAAAGGAGCGTATATGCTTTCGACATTTATATGGAGAAAATGCCATCGTGGACTTTAATAGGGACGAGGAACTACTTGCGAAGATTGAGAAGGAGGTGCACGATTATGACAGACTTGCCGAAGCACTGTATATTGCAGATGAAAAAAATACCTCTGATGAGAAGGAGCGGATTTTTGCAGCATTTATCAACCGCAGCATGGAGGAGATAAAAATCTCCGTGCTGGCAGCAATTCTTGCAATCGGGAATAGATTTAGTCAGGACAATTCTACATTTGCGGAAGTCTTTGGACAGCAAAACAATTATATAGTAAAGATAGACCGCATTAACGAGTTGAGGAGTATGAAGCTTTGGCTTACCAATTATTGTGCATGGATACTAAACTATTCCGCAGCCAAATTGAAAGTATCAGAGACAGATGTGATAATCAAAGCGAAACGATATATCACTGAGCATTGCGAGGAGGCGGAGCTTTCTCTCGCAGAGGTGGCTGAGTATGTGGGACTGAATGAAAAGTATTTTACCAATCGTTTTACCAAGGAGGCCGGTGAGACCTTTTCCTCCTATCTGACAGCATTGCGAATGCAAAAAGCAAGGGAATTGTTAAAGACCTCTACATTTAAGATATATGAAATATCCGAAATGGTAGGGTATCGAAATGTAGAGCATTTTAATCGTGTTTTTAAGAAAATGAACAATATGACACCCGCACAATACCGAAAAACCATGTGAAAGCATGGTTTTTCTTACGTTATATCAAAAAAACTAACGAAAGATTAAAAATGGAAAAAACATCAATCTGTAAAAAAATCAAAAAAACTAAAGAAATGAAATGGTAAAAGGACATGGGAGCTGGTATGGTAAAGGCACATGGAGGAACAGTCGACCGACTGAGAAAATAAATACATATTTTGGAGGGAATGAGATGAAAAAAAGATTACTGGCAGCATTATTAACCTGTGTGATGGGAATTTCTTTATTTGCGGGATGTGGGGGCTCAGAGGGTGATCCGGATAATCCTTATAGTGGAACAATCACACTGGCAACCTGGGACAACAATTTATACAATTTCTTTGAGCAATATGAGATTGTAGAAAAATTTCAGGAGCACTACCCGGATGTGGAAATAGAAATTGAAAAGGTAAAGAGTGACAGTGAATATTGGGATGCCATGAAGATGCGTGCATCTGCAAATCAGTTACCGGACATTATGTTTAATAAGACCTTTACTCTTTCCAGATTTAAGGATTATCTCCTTGATTTAACAGACACAGAGGCAAGTGCCAACAGCGAATTGGCAGACGGCTATACCGTGGATGGCAAGGTGCTTGGTATCCCTCTGACATCCGGCTATGAATACGTATATTATTGGAAGGATATGTTTGCAGAAGCAGGTGTGGAGGTCCCCACAACATGGGAGGAGTTTATTACCGTAGCAACTACCTTACAGGACTATTACGGAGCATCCGATGCAGATTTTATGGCACTTGCCTGCGGTATGAAGGATGAATGGCCCAATTATCCGTTTATGGAGTTTATGCCTTCCCTGGAATCCGGCAACGGACAGAACTGGAACGATATGGCAAAGCAGGATGAACCATTTGCGGAAGGAACAGATATCAATACCGCATACCGGAAGGCGAATCAGTTATTTACCTCAGGGGCATTAGGAAGAGACCCCTTGGGCTTAGGGCATGATCAGGTAGTATCCATGTTCTCTGCCAAGAAGGCAGCAATGATTGCCAGTGGAGACTGGGTATTGCAGACCATTGAGAAGGATGCAGAGGATATTAATGAGCTTGGTACCTTCTATTTGCCGACAAGGGATACCGAAGAAGAGCCTTACAATGTAATTGTACAGGGAGACTCCTTTATGGGTGTGACAACACATTCTAAGCGTCAGGAGGCAGCGGTTGCATTTGTGGAGTGGTTTTATTCCGAAGAATGTTATCCGGACTTCATCAATTATGTATCGTCTGCCTCTTCCATGACAATTTTCCCGAAGGAAAAGCATGCGGTATTAGCAGAGGCTGATGAGTTATGCCCAGACAAGGTGCTGATTATGTACGATGGCGGTGGAGATGACTTTACCGCAATCCAGAATGATATCACTTTTGATTATAAGAAGCTTGGTGCGCAGATGTTAACAGAGGGCTTTGATTTAAATGCAACCTTTAACGAACTGAATGAAAAATGGAAAAATGCAAGAACCAAGCTGGGAATTCAGTAAGAGGAGACGCTTTGGCTGTGGGGCTGCGAATCAGTAGTCCCACAAAGCATAGAGGAGGTTTGTATGACGAAGTTAAATAGACAGAGAAAGATGTTTATTATATTATCTCTGGTAATTCCGATGACTTTATTGATTGCGTTCGTTGTAGTCCCCGCCATAGATTTGTTTCGGATGAGCTTTACAAATTGGGATGGTTATTCAGCGAACAAGGATTTTATTTTTCTCGATAATTATATTGCAATAATGAAAAATAAAGACCTTTGGATGTCTTTAAAGAACAATGCAGTATATTTTGTGGCACATTTATTGATGATTATTGTGGAGCTGGCAATCGCAGTTATCCTGACAGGAAAATTGAAGGCGGCAAAATTCTATAAAACCATGGTATTTATGCCATATATTATCAATGGAGTAGCTATTTCCTACGCATTTTCTTATTTCTTTTCACCAATAAATGGTGCTTTTGATGCGATTCTGACAAGCGTAGGCTTAGAATCCTTTATTCGCAGCTGGCTTTCAGACCCGGAGGTGGTAAATTTCGTTTTAGCCTTTGTTTCGTTATGGAAGTACAGCGGCTACCATATCATTCTCTTTATTGCAGCCCTGCAGTCCGTTCCGCAGGACATCCTGGAGGCGGCCAAGGTGGATGGAGCAAATGCATTACAGATATTCCGTTATATACAGGTGCCGGCGATTATGTTGATGGTCGACTATGTACTGTTTGATAATATCAGGGGCGCATTACAGGTATTCGATATTCCATTTGTTATGACGGCAGGCGGTCCCGGTTATGCATCATCAACCTTTACGTTATATACCATTAAGACAGCATTTACATTCTCTAACTTTGGTATGGCTTCGACCATGGCTGTTGCAATTATGTTTATGATTGTAATTATTTATGTAGTACAAAACTTTATTATCCATGGACTTATTTTAAAAGATAGGAGGAAGGACTAATGGCTAAGAAAGCAGTTTCTCAAATAACAAAGCAGATTATTTGTATCTGTATGGTTGCTATCGTTCTGGCACCCATCGTTCTGACTTTTTTTGCTTCCCTGAAAACAAAGACTGACATGATAAATACATCCCCTCTCTTATTGCCTCCCTTTGATAGGGTAACATTTGAAAATTATGAAGAGGTTTTGACGGATAAGCAGCTGTTGGTCGGTTTTAAGAATACCGGAATTATTCTGGCGGTATCCCTGTTTTTCAATGTAATATTTGGTACAATCACAGCATTTATTATTGAAAGATTTCAGTTTAAGGGAAAGAAGATTATTGTAGGACTCTTTTTCCTGGGGATGTTAATTCCTACATTTGTTACAGAGATTGCCAGATTTCAGATTATTCAAAAGCTGGGGCTCTATAATACGCTCGGGGCACCAATTATCATTTATGTAGCGTCTGATTTGATGCAGCTGTACATATATAGGCAGTTCATTTCCGGTATTTCGGTAGCATTGGACGAGGCTGCTCTGTTAGACGGCTGTTCCTATTTTGGATTGTTTGCAAGGATTATATTCCCACTCCTGGCACCTGCTACCGCAACCGTATGTATCATCAAGGCGATTAATATTATCAATGATATGTACATTCCATATTTATATATGCCCAAGAATAAGCTTCGTACACTTACCACGTTTTTGATGGACTATGCGAATGCACAGCTGGGCTCATGGCAGACCCTGGCAGCAGGAATCATTATTATCATGATACCAACGGTAATCCTGTATCTTATATTCCAGAAATATATTCTTGCTGGTGTTGCAGCAGGAGCGGTAAAAGAGTAAAATATTTGATATAACATATAGAAGAATATGGGGGATGAAATGAAAGCAGACATTAAATGGTTAGATGACCCAATGGTTTTTCGAGTAAATCAGTTAGAGGCACATAGCGACCATGCGTATTATGCGGATGAAGCAGAGAGGAAGAGTGGGAAAAGCAGTCTTACGCAGTCATTAAACGGAATGTGGAAATTCTGTTTTAGCAGAAATGCCAAAGAGCGTCCTGCCCATTTCTACGAGGAAAGCTTTGACTTTAGCAGCTTTGACGAGATTGCGGTGCCGTCACATATTGAATTGGCGGGATATGATAAAATTCATTATATAAATACCATGTACCCATGGGAGGGTCATGAGTACAGAAGGGCGGCGTATAGCCTTGATAATGCCGGAAAGGGCGAGGGGATGTTTAGCGAAGCCCCTTATAACCCGGTGGGCTCCTATATTAAGGAGTTTGATTTGGAGGAAGGACTCGTTGGAAAGAGAGTTACAGCATGCTTTGAGGGTGTAGAGCAGGCAATGTATGTATGGATAAACGGAAGCTTTGTTGGTTATGCAGAGGATAGCTTCACACTTTCAGAGTTTGACCTCACTCCATATATAAAGGAAAAAGGCAATATCCTTGCAGTGGAGGTTCATAAGAGAAGCACAGCCGCTTTTTTAGAGGATCAGGATTTCTTCCGCTTTTTTGGGATTTTTAGAAATGTAGCCCTAAAGGCAAAGCCCCTGGTTCATGTAGAGGATTTATGGATAAAGCCGGTATTGAATGAGGATGGCAGGGGTGGAAGCATATCACTGGATGTAAAGGTATCCTCAGAGGTGGGACAGGATATAAAGGCAGCCGTCAACCTAAAGGATAAAGAGGGCAGGGCACTTCTACAGAGCTCCTTTCCACTGAGTAAGCAGAAGGAGCTGGATGGTGAATGTATGCTGCTAAAGGGGGGCATGGGGGCACATACCCTGGAGCAGGTGGTTCCATGGGACAACCACAATCCATATTTGTATGAAATCCTTATTGAATTGATGGATGCAGAGGGTAAGGTGTTGGAAGTGGTACCATACAAGGTGGGATTTCGCAGACTGGAAATCAAGGATAAGGTAATTTATCTGAATGGAAAGCGGCTTATCCTTACCGGAGTGAACCGTCATGAATGGAGTCCTAAGACGGGAAGATGCATTACAGAAGCAGAGATGAAGCAGGATATAGAATGCTTCCATAGAAACAATATCAATGCAGTGAGAACCTGCCACTATCCGAATCAGGTTCCATGGTATTATATGTGCGATGAGGAAGGAATCTATGTAATGTCCGAAACCAATCTGGAAAGCCATGGTTCGTTCCAGAAAATGGGAGCTGTGGAACCTTCATGGAATGTACCCGGCTCGCTTCCCCAGTGGAGGGATGCAGTGGTGGATCGTGCCAGAAGTAATTTTGAGGCGTTTAAGAACCATACCTCTATATTATTCTGGTCCCTGGGGAACGAGTCCTATGCAGGGGATGATATAGAAGCGATGAATACCTTCTTTAAGGAAAAGCAGGATGGAAGACTGGTGCATTATGAAGGTCTTGTCTACAACAGAAGGTATGAGGATACGATTTCAGATGTGGAAAGCCGCATGTATGCTACCCCTCGGGAGGTGGAGGAGTACTTAAGCAATCATCCGAAGAAGCCGTATATTTTGTGTGAATTTATGCATGATATGGGAAATTCCCTAGGTGGCTTAGATTCTTATATGAAGCTTCTGGATAAGTATGAAATGTACCAGGGCGGTTTCATTTGGGATTTCATCGACCAGGCAATCTATGTGTATGATGAAATCACAGGGAAGGAAGTACTGCGATATGGCGGGGATTTTGATGACAGACCTGCGGATTATGAATTTTCAGCAAATGGTATCGTTTTTGCCAACCGACAGGAGAAACCGGCGATGCAGGAAGTGAGGTATTATTATGGATTGTATAAATAATAAGACTTTAAGAGTGGTATATGGGGACTGTACCCTAGGGGTTCATGGAGAGGATTTTCATTACATTTTTTCCTATGCTGCAGGCGGCTTGGAATCCTTGGTGAAGGGGGGCATGGAATGGTTGTATCGTTCCCCGCGTCCTACCTTTTGGAGGGCATTGACGGATAATGATAGGGGAAGTAAGTTCCATATTTCCAGTGGCCGTTGGCTGGCAGCAGATATGTTTATCCACTGTAAGGAAATTGCGGTCTGGGTGGATGGAAAGGCGCTGGGTCTGCCCTGTGCACCGGCGAATAATATTTATTCATCCAAGGAATATGCCAAGGAGGTTTGCATTGAGTATACTTATGAGACCATAGTGCAGCCAAAGAATATGGTTACTGTGACATATACCGTAAATTGTGAGGGTGAGATACTGGTTGCTGTGCACTATCAGGGTGTACAGGGCTTGCCGGAGCTGCCGGTATTCGGGCTTAGATTCATTATGCCTACCTTGGCGGACAGATATCGCTATGAGGGGCTGTCAGGGGAGACCTACCCCGATAGAAAGAATGGTGCAAAGGTGGGGATCTATGAGATAGAGGATATGTCCCTTACCCCATATATTGTTCCGCAGGACTGTGGGATGAGGATGGATACCGGATGGGTGGAAATCTATCGTCACAAGAGCCTGGACAACAGTAGAAAGAATGAAACAACTCAGATGCTGAAATTCCAAGGGGTGGATAAGAATTTTGCATTTTCCTGTCTGCCATATACAGCTTCGGAAATTGAGAATGCAACACACCATGAAGAGCTGCCTCCAGCCAGAAGAACTGTCCTGTGCGTGTATGGTGCCGTGAGAGGTGTCGGAGGAATAGACAGCTGGGGAAGCGATGTAGAAGAGCCATATCATATTGATGCGGAGAGGGATATCGCATACTCCTTTAAGATTGTGTAGTGTCAGAAAAAGTTTTTGCCAAAAGAGGACAGGGGAGGGCTTTCCTATGGGTAATTCCGGTGCGGATGCAGAACAGCGTTTTCGGAGCTGGCTAAAAAAACAGTTTAATGAAGAGGGCTTGAGGCGTTATACGGATAATGCAATCATTGCGTATTCCCATGCGTTGCGTACTGCCTGTTCCCGGATAGAGCCTTTTATAGTGGGAAATCTGTTTTATATTGAGGATTCTATGGAGTATGATGCTATTTACGAAAAGCTGATTCACAGTCATGATTTTGAACGAGTGAACAGGGAGTACGGCAATGGGACGTTGCTTGTGGCGATGCAGCTCTATCAGGCGTATCTGCGCTATGCAGGGCAGAAATCCGCACCGGATATATCGACACCCTTCTACCAAAAGACAACATTTTGTCAGGATATATACAGTGAATACCGGGGAGAGGAATTCCATTATGAGGAAGCTGCGATGACTCCCATCCAGCGTATTTACTATGGGGCACCGGGCACCGGCAAGTCCTATTCCGTGAATAGAATGATTGAGAAAATCTATCCGGATAAATTGCAGAGGGATATGCACAGCAAGCGGGTGATATTTCATCCCACGTATCGTTATGAAGACTTTGTGGGTAGTATCCGCCCGCTTGTAACTACGGACAGACCCTTGGATTATCAGTTTGCGGCAGGACCATTTACCGTTCTTTTGAAGGAAGCCTTTTTAAATCCTAAGGAGACATATTATCTAGTGATTGAAGAAATCAACAGGGGAAATGCGCCGGCAATTTTCGGGGATTTGTTTCAGCTTTTGGACAGGCAGGATGGTGGCAGAAGTGAATACGCCATCACCAATATTGATATTTTAAACTACCTGACAAGGGACCCTGGGCTGAAAAATATTTTTGCCGAGGGAAAAATCTGGCTCCCGCCCAACTTCAATATTCTGGCTACCATGAACACGGCGGATGAGAATATCTTTGTGCTGGACAGTGCGTTTAAGAGGCGTTTTGCACTGGAGTATGTGAGAATCAATTTTGATAATCTTCCGGAGGAGTGGGCGCATCCATATGAGACCTTTGCAGGAAGAAAGCCGCTGACAGCCATTTTTCGCGGGACACCTTTGGAAGATTATGTTGACCAGCTTTATTATGAGGGAAAGCTGTCGAGGGATTGGGCTACCTTTGCCAGACTTACCAATCGCTTAATTGATATCCTGAATAGGGAGAGAAGGTCTGCGCAAAATACCTGCATTTCGCGGATTGCGGAAAATAAAAAGCTGGGTCCTTTCTTTACCTGTGAAGCAGATTTGTGCCGGAAAGAGGCATTTGTCAATAAGGTGGTATTTTACCTAAAGCAGGATGTATTTATGGATTCAGAGAAATATATGACAGAGTCCTTTGAGGAAATCTATCTGACCTATGTAGAAGATGATGCGGACATATTTGAATTGTTGATATAATCGTATGGAAAAGGCTTGAAAACAGTCTGCATTTATTGGGATAGGGGCCAATATAGGCTTATAATATGGGAGAAAGTGCTCTGGCAAAAGAATTATTATATAGAGACCACGCATTGTGCAAAAATGAAGGAATATTTGGACTTTTTACGTGAAAAGTGTTCTGAAATAGAAGAAAATTTATATATACCCCGCTTTATATGGAAAGCGGGGTATAAGGGCTATGCCAAAATGGGCAGGAATAGGCAGTATTCCTGTCCATTTTTATGTAAAACTACAGTTGCCAAATCTGCTGGTTTTGCGTTATTATATAAGCGACTATGTATACTAGCTATATTATGCGAAAAAACGAGAAAAGAACCTTCGGGTGCCAGAAAGGATACTTGGAATGAAGTGGACAAAATTCAGAATTAAGACAACAACGGAAGCAGAAGATATTATTATCAGCTCTCTTTATGATATTGGTTTTGAGGGCGCGCAGATTGAGGACAAGATTCCTCTGACTGCCATGGAGAAGGAGCAGATGTTTGTAGATATTCTGCCGGATGGTCCCGAGGATGATGGCGTGGCTTACCTTAGCTTCTTCGTAGAGCAGAAGGAGGATGGAAGTCTTGAAGTAAATGGCGAGCCTATGGAAGTGGGTGCTATCGTGGCAGCGGTAGAGAATGAGTTGAATGATATCCGGGACTGGATGGATATCGGTGAAGGTACCATTACCGTGGATGAAACCGAGGATATTGACTGGATTAACAATTGGAAGCAGTATTTCCACCAGTTTTATATTGATGACATTCTTGTCATTCCTTCCTGGGAGGATATCAAGCCGGAGGATAGCGAGAAAATGGTGCTTCATATCGATCCGGGTACTGCATTCGGAACCGGTATGCATGAAACTACCCAGCTCTGTATCCGTCAGCTTCGCAAGTATATCACCCCAGAGACTGTACTTTTGGACGTGGGAACCGGAAGTGGTATCTTGGCGATTTTATCCCTGATGTTCGGTGCGAAGCACTGCGTTGGTACTGATTTGGATCCCTGTGCAGTGAAGGCAGTAGCAGATAACTGCAAGAATAACAATATTGATGTAAACGATTTTGAAATGATGATTGGTAATATCATCAGCGACAAGGAAATTCAGGACCGCGTAGGCTATGAGAAGTACGACATCGTAGTAGCCAATATCTTGGCGGATGTACTGGTTCCCCTTACCCCGGTAATTGTGAACCAGCTGAAGAAGGGTGGTATCTATATCACTTCAGGAATCATTGATGATAAGGAGCAGACGGTAGTAGATGCGGTAAAGGCGGCAGGCTTGGAAGTGCTTGAGATTACCTATCAGGGCGAATGGGTGTCTGTAACAAGTACGAAGAGATAATCTAAGAATGCAAAAGACGCATTCCAAGATTATCTAAAGCTTCGTATGCGGAATTTGCGCCTTGCGCAAAGTTCCTGCAGGAGGATTTATGTATCAATTTTTTGTAGAACTCAATCAAATTAATACAGATACAAAGACGGTAGTAATCACCGGAAATGATGTAAATCACATCAAGAATGTACTGCGCATGAAAACTGGCGAGCAGGTGGCGGTATGTAATGGTGTGGATGGGAAGGAATACCACTGTGCTATTACCTCTATGGATGAGAATAGTGTAGTACTGGAGCTTCTGGAAGTGGTGGAAGACAGTAATGAGCTGCCTTCACAAGTTGTAATCTTTCAGGGCCTGCCCAAATCCGACAAAATGGAGCTGATTATTCAGAAGAATGTGGAGCTGGGCGTCCATTCCATTATTCCGGTATCTACCAAGAGATGTGTGGTGAAGCTGGATGATAAGAAGGCAGGAACCAAAATCAGTCGATGGCAGGGGATTGCCGAGGCTGCGGCAAAGCAGAGTAAGCGCGGAATCATTCCTCAGATTGGGAACGTGATGAGCTTTAAGGAAGCACTTGCCTATGTGCAGGACTTTGATGTGAAGCTGATTCCTTACGAGGAAGCAGAAGATATCAGTAAGACCAAGAAGATTTTGAATGATGTAAAGCCGGGGCAGCGTATTGCTGTATTTATCGGCCCCGAGGGAGGTTTTGAGGACAGTGAAGTGCAGCTGGCTTTGGATGCGGGTGTGACTCCCATTACGTTAGGCAGGCGTATTCTCCGGACGGAAACAGCCGGTTTTACTATTATGTCGTGGTTGATGTATCTGTTGGAGGACTGATAAGCAGAATGCAGCCATTTTGAACCGCATTCGCAAAATCGCCTCTTTGAGGCTTTCCTTTTGCTAGGAATCTTGGTTCCTTTGTATGGCTTCTCGCCATATAAATTTATGAAAATAGTCCTTTACAAACAAGTTTGAAAGTCCATTTTCATAAATTTGCATGGTTCTGAATAGTTACACACGAAAAAAGTCGATTTGCATAAACTAGTAATAGATAAATAAAGTGAGGCGTAAAGGGAAATGGAAGCATATTTAGACAATTCTGCTACGACAAGGGTATATCCGGAAGTAGCGCAGCTTATGACCCGCATTATGTGTGAAGAATATGGTAATCCTTCCAGCATGCATAGAAAGGGTATGGAGGCAGAAGCCTATATAAGATATGCAAAGGAAACGCTGGCTAGACTTTTGAAGGTAAATGAAAAGGAAATTCTTTTTACCTCCGGAGGTACGGAAAGCGACAATACTGCATTAATCGGTTGTGCCATGGCAAATATGAGACGGGGAAAGCACATTATTACCACCAAGATTGAGCATCCGGCCATATTACAGACCTGTAGGTATTTAGAGTCTCAGGGCTTTGAGGTGACATATCTTGGGGTGGATAAATCGGGACGTATCGTTTTAGAGGAATTAAAAAATGCTATGCGTAAGGATACGATTTTGGTATCCATCATGTATGTAAATAACGAAATCGGTTCCATACAGCCGATTTCAGAGGCTGCAGCACTGATTAAGAGGATGAATCCGGGCACATTATTCCATGTGGATGCGGTGCAGGCATTCGGTAAATTCAGAATCCTTCCTAAGAGGATGGGAATTGATCTGATGAGTGTCAGCGGTCATAAAATTCACGGTCCCAAGGGCGTAGGATTCTTATATGTATCAGATAAAGTGAAGATGAATCCCATTACCTATGGTGGCGGTCAGCAGAAAAATATGCGCTCCGGTACGGAGAATGTACCGGGAATCGCAGGTCTTGCCAAGGCGGCGGAGCTGATGTATGAGTCCTTCGATGAGGATGTTGAGAGGTTGTATGCCATTAAGGAATATTTTGTGGACAATGTGCAGAAAATAGATGGTATTCAGGTAAACGGACTTTGCCCGGAGAAGGGTATCAGGGGGACTGCGCCACATGTGGTAAGTGTGTCCATTGCAGGTGTGAGAAGTGAGGTAGTACTTCATGCACTGGAGGATAAGGGAATTTATATCTCCGCAGGAAGTGCCTGTGCATCCAATAAGCCACAGACCTCAGAAACCTTGAAAGCAATCGGATTACAGAAGGAATACTGGGATTCTACCATTCGCTTCAGCTTTTCCGTTTTCACTACCTTAGAAGAGGTAGAATATACACTGAAAACCTTGTATGATTTGTTAATTAACTTGCGTAAGTACACCCGAAGATAGGGAAGAAAGGAAAATTATGTACACATCTTTTTTGATAAAGTATGCCGAAATCGGTATTAAAGGTAAGAACAGATATATCTTTGAGGATGCGCTCTGTCAGCAGATTAAATATGCGCTGAAAAAGTGTGAAGGCAAGTTTCACATTCATAAGACCGCAGGACGTATCTTTATTGATGCGGAGAGCGAGTTCGATTTTGATGAAGTAGTAGACCACTTAAAAATGGTATTCGGTATTACCGGTATCTGTCCGGTCATCGTAACCGAAGACGAAGGCTTTGAGAAGCTTTGTGAAACCGTTGTAAAGTATATGGATGAGGCTTACCCGGATAAAAGTAAGACCTTTAAGGTGCATGCCAGACGTGCTCGCAAGAATTATCCTAAGGAGTCCATGGAGATTAACATGGATATGGGAGCTGTGCTTCTTGAGGCATTCCCAGAGCTACACGTAGATGTACACAATCCGGACATCATGCTGAATATTGAAATCCGTGAGAAGATTTATATTTATTCCGAGATTATTCCGGGACCGGGCGGAATGCCGGTAGGAACCGGCGGTAAGGCTATGCTTCTGTTATCCGGTGGTATCGATTCGCCGGTAGCGGGATATATGATTGCAAAGCGTGGTGTGAAGATTGATGCGGTTTACTTCCATGCGCCGCCATACACCAGTGATCGTGCGAAGCAGAAGGTGGTGGATCTGGCGAAGCAGGTGGCAAAGTATACCGGTCCCATTTATCTTCATGTAATTAACTTCACAGACATTCAGCTTTACATTTATGAGAAGTGTCCTCATGAGGAGCTAACCATTATTATGCGTCGTTACATGATGCGTATTGCAGAAGAAATTGCGAAGAAGACAGAGTGTCTTGGACTTATTACCGGTGAGAGTATCGGACAGGTAGCATCCCAGACCATGCATTCCTTAGTGGCAACCAATGAAGTCTGTGAGCTTCCGGTATATCGTCCGCTGATTGGATTTGATAAGCAGGAAATCGTAGAAGTATCTGAGAAAATCGGTACTTATGAAACTTCTATCCAGCCATTCGAGGACTGCTGTACCATCTTCGTAGCAAAGCATCCGGTAACAAAGCCGAATGTAAATGTAATTCGTAAACATGAAAAATATTTAGAGGAAAAGATTGACGAGCTTGTGCAGACTGCGTTAGATACAGACGAGTTGATTGTCGTAGGTTAGGAAAAGAAAAGGCGTTGCCTTTTGGCAACGCCTTAAAAATCTTTGATTTGAATTAGATGGTGTATGGAGCTAAGATAGCTAACACTTCATCAATATTCTCTTCTGCATGGATATTTAAATCGATAGGCTTAGAAAGGTCTAAGCTGAAGATACCCATGATTGATTTTGCATCGATTACGTATCTGCCTGATACTAAATCAAAATCGTAATCAAATCTGGTAATATCGTTAACGAATGATTTTACCTTGTCAATTGAGTTTAAAGAAATCTGAACTGTTTTCATTTGGAACTACCTCCTTAATGTTTGTCATACCTTCTGAGTACATATTAATGTCTTGATAAATAAATGTCAAGAATAAAACAATACAAAAAAAGTGGGGAAAAATATGAAAAATGTAGCATTACATAACTTAGGATGTAAGGTGAATTCCTATGAAATAGATGTTGTTGCACAAAAATTACAAGAAAGTGGTTATACTGTTGTACCATTTGATGAAAAAGCAGACATTTACATTGTAAATACATGTACGGTAACAAATATTGCGGACCGAAAGAGCAGACAGATGTTACATCGTGCCAAAAAGCAGAATCCTGACGCTGTTGTAGTAGCTATCGGCTGTTATGTACAGTCTGGTAAGGAGACGATTGAAAAGGATGATTGTATCGACCTTGCCATCGGAAATAATAAAAAAGGTGAAATTGTTCAGATTATTGAAGCATATCTTAAAGAGAGAGGTCTTTTATCCGGGGAAAAGGTGGACAAGACTCTTCATGATACCACCGTGCTGGATTTAAATAATACCTACGAGTACGAGGAGATGACACTGAAAAAGACTACCGAGCATACCCGTGCCTATATCAAAATTCAGGATGGCTGCAATCAGTTCTGCAGCTACTGTATCATTCCATATGCCAGAGGGAGAGTGCGCAGCCGCAGGGCAGAGGATGTGCTAAACGAGGTGCGCGGTATCGTGGCAGCAGGTTATCAGGAAATTGTCCTGACCGGTATTCACATTAGCTCTTACGGTATCGATTTTGAGGAAGATGCCTGGAAAGAAGGAAAGAGTGTGGAGGCGATTAAGAGTGAAGGGCGTCACGATTATTCTGGGCGTTCCAAGCTTATTGATTTGATAGAGCTGATTCATGAGGTTCCGGGGCTTGCCCGTATTCGTATCGGTTCCTTTGAGCCCCGTATCGTAACAGAAGAGTTCTGCAAGAGGCTTTCGGCACTTCCCAAAGTATGCCCTCATTTTCATCTTTCTCTGCAGAGTGGCTGCGATGAAACCTTAAAGCGAATGAATAGACACTATAGTACGGAGGAATACTTACGGAGTGTAAAGAACCTTCGAAACGCTTTTGAAAGACCTGCCATTACCACGGATATTATTGTGGGATTTCCGCAGGAATCAGAGGAAGAATTTGGAAAGACCGTGGGGTATCTGGAAGAGATTTCTTTTTATGAAATGCATATCTTCAAGTACTCCAAGCGTCAGGGAACAAAAGCAGCAGCCATGCCGGGACAGGTGCCCGATCAGGTGAAAACCCAGCGAAGTAATGTGCTTCTGGAGATGGAGAAGAAACAGTCCAAGGAATATCGTGCTTATTATATTGGTAAGGATGTGGAAGTACTCTTTGAAGAGACCAAGGTAATGGATGGTAAAACTTATCAGGTGGGACACACTAGGGATTACGTGAAGGTTGCTGTGGAAACAGAAGAAAGTTTGACGAATACATTAGCGGATGTACGAATTGAAGGATTTTTGTCCGATGAAATACTTGTGGCATTGAAATTTACTGACAAATAAGGTATCATAAAATAGACTAGGCGTTATTTTGATACAGAGAGAGGAAGAGCCGGATGCAGGATTTAGGAAATACACAATATTTTAAAGTACAGGCAGAGCCGGAGACAGGGGTAAAGGTAGTTCTTTCCACTGTTTATGAGGCTTTGACGGAAAAAGGCTACAATCCGGTTAACCAGATTGTAGGTTATATTATGAGCGGAGACCCTACCTATATCACCAGCCATAAGGGGGCAAGAAGCCTGATTATGAAGGTAGAGCGCGATGAACTGGTAGAAGAATTACTTACTGAGTACATCAAGAACAACTATAAATAAGAGTAACTATTCAGAGCCATTCGCAAAATCGTTTCTTCGAGACTTTTCTTTTGCTCATGTATGGCTTCTCGCCATATAACGTTGCCGAAACAGTCCGTTGCAAGCAACCTTGCCCAGCCTGATTCCGGCAACATTGCATGGCTCTGAATCGTTACAAGTAAGGAATGGGTAACATATGAGAATCATGGGATTGGATTTCGGTTCAAAGACAGTGGGTGTGGCACTTAGTGACCCACTGCTTATTACTGCACAGGGACTGGAGATTATCAGACGTAAGGAAGAGAATAAGCTTCGTCAGACCCTTGCAAGAATCGAGCAGATTATTGAGGAGAATCAGGTAGAGGAAATTGTACTGGGGCTTCCCAAGAATATGAATGATACGGAGGGAGAGCGTGTGGCTCTCACTATGGAGTTCAAGGACAAGGTGGAGAGAAGAACGGGACTTACTGTGCATATGTGGGATGAAAGACTGACCACGGTTGCTGCGGACAAGGCCATGATGGAGGCAGGAATCCGCCGTGAGAACAGAAAGGATTACGTGGATATGATTGCGGCAACCTTGATTTTACAGGGCTTTTTGGATAAGCGTGCTTTAGAAAGGTAGAAGACTATGGCAAAGTTAGAGAAAGTTACATTTAATCCGGACGGCGAAGAACCGGTTGAGTTTTTTGTATTGGAGCAGACCAGAATTGGTGGTTACAATTATATCTTAGTAACGGATTTTGAGGAAGGTGACGGGGAAGCCCTCATCTTGAAGGACATTTCGAAGGATGGCGAAAGTGAAAGTGTATTCACAATCGTTTCTGATGATAAAGAATTAGAAGCAGTAGCAGGTGTTTTTGAAAGTATGCTTGATGACGTAACGTTTATCTAAACAGTTCAGCCATGCATATCACTAGACGTCAAAAAATGTGCTTGCACATTTTTGCGGGTGGTGATTTGCATGAGCAGAGCACCACGTATATGAGCAAAGTTAGCTGCGAAGCAGCGCAAAAGCACCGAAGGTGCCTTTGCGAATGACGCGGGCTGAACATAAACGAACTGATTTACCATACTTTTTTCTGCTGGGGCGATATTTATAGGAGGTAAGATTTGAAGAAAAAAGAGAATATGGAAAATGCGTCCAAGCTAAAAATCATTCCTTTAGGGGGCTTGGAGCAGATTGGTATGAACATTACTGCCTTCGAATATGAAGACAGTATTATTGTGGTGGATTGCGGTCTGGCATTTCCGGCGGACGATATGCTGGGAATCGACCTTGTAATTCCTGATATCACATACCTGAAGGATAACTACGATAAGGTGAAGGGCTTTATGATTACCCATGGACATGAGGACCATATCGGAGCACTTCCTTATGTATTGAAGGAGCTGAATATACCTATTTATGCGACCAGATTGACGATGGGGATTATTGAGAATAAGCTGAAAGAACACGAGCTTATGAAGGGAACGAAGAGAAAGGTAGTAAAGTTCGGACAGTCTATTAATCTGGGAGATTTCAGAATTGAGTTTATTAAGACCAACCACAGTATCGTAGATGCTGCGGCACTGGCAATTTATTCACCGGCAGGCTGCGTGGTACATACCGGCGACTTTAAGGTGGATTATACCCCGGTATTTGGTGATGCCATTGATTTACAACGTTTTGCGGAGATTGGTAAGAAGGGCGTGCTTGCACTGATGTGTGATTCCACCAACGCAGAGCGTCCCGGTTTTACCGCTTCGGAGCGAACCGTAGGCAAGACCTTTGATACCTTGTTTGAGGATCACAAGAATGACAGAATCTTTGTCGCAACCTTTGCGTCCAATGTGGATCGTGTGCAACAGATTATTAATACTGCATATAATTTTGGCCGTAAGGTAGTGGTGGAAGGCCGCAGTATGGTAAATATTATTGAGACTGCACAGAATCTGGGCTGCATTAGCATTCCGGAAAATACATTGGTGGAGCTGGATAAGCTGAAAAATTATCCGCCGGAGCAGCAGGTAATTATTACTACCGGAAGTCAGGGGGAGAGTATGGCAGCACTGAGCCGTATGGCCAGCAATATGCACCGTAAGATTACCATTGGCTCCGGGGATACTGTAATCTTTTCTTCCAGCCCCATTCCGGGTAATGAGAAGGCAGTTACCAGAGTTATCAATGAGCTTCTTCGCAAGGGCGCAGACGTAGTATTTCAGGATACCCATGTGTCTGGACATGCCTGCCAGGAGGAGATTAAGCTGATTTATTCCTTAGTGAAGCCGAAATACTCCATTCCTGTACATGGAGAGTATAAGCATTTAAAGGCACAGGCGAAGATTGCCCAGTCCCTTGGTATTGAGAAAGACAATATCTTTATCCTGTCATCCGGCGATGTGCTGGAGATGGATGCCCAGGAGGCGAAGGTGACCGGAAAAGTGCAGGTCGGTGGTATTCTGGTCGATGGTCTGGGTGTTGGCGACGTAGGAAATGTAGTGCTTCGTGACAGACAGCATCTTGCAGAAGACGGTATCTTGATTGTGGTAATGTCTCTGGATAAATATACCGGTCAACTGGCAGCAGGCCCGGATATTGTATCCCGAGGATTTGTGTATGTACGAGAGTCTGATGAACTGATGGAAGAAGCCAGAGAAGTAGTGGACAGCGCAGTAAGTGCCTTGATTGACAGAGGCATCAGTGACTGGGGTAAGCTGAAAGCAACTACGAAGGAATCCTTAAGCGATTTCGTCTGGAAAAAAACAAAGCGTAGACCGATGATATTGCCAATCATCATGGAGGTTTGATAGATGGAGAAGTCCATAAATGCAATAGAGGCGTATGTGGAAGTTCTGAAGCAGAGCAAGGAATATTGCGATTACCGCAGAACGCTTGCGGCAGTGAAGGAAGTTCCCGGTCTGATGGAGCAGGTAAATGAGTTTCGGAAGAAGAATTTTTTGCTACAGAATAGCGAGACAGCTACTTTTGAATCTATTGAAAGCTTCCAATTGGAATACGCTGAATTTAGAGAAAATCCTCTTGTGGAAGATTTTTTAACAGCAGAGCTAGCTTTTTGCAGAATGATGCAGTATAATAACAGCTTGATTCTAGAAGCGTTACACTTTGAGTGACTATTCAGAGCCATGCAGCTTTATGATAAACAGACTGTTCAAGCTTGCTTGATAAGGGCTGTTTTCATAAAGCTATATGGCGAGAAGCCATTCATGAGCAAAAGGAAAGCTGCGAAGCAGCGATTTTGCGAATGGGCTCTGAATAGTTTCATTGTGAAGAGCCATGCAAAAGGAAAGCTGCGAAGCAGCGATTTTGCGAATGTGCTCTGAATAGCTAGCAATGGGAGGAGTATAATGGATATTAAGAAGCTAATCGGTGTAGTGGCATCCACTGTACTAAAGGTAGTAGTTTATGCTGCGGTGATTATGTTTATCTATCGTGCGGCATATATGGCGTACGATTACGGATATCGCATTTTTGAAGAGCCGCCTATGTCTTCCGGTAACGGAAGAGTGGTGACGGTTACCATTCCTGAGGATATGGGTGCAAAAGAGATGGGAACCCTTTTTGAGCAGAAAGGGCTTATTCGTGATGCCAATCTCTTCATTTTACAGTATTATCTATCTGAGTTTCAGAAGGATTTGCTTCCCGGAACCTTTGAGCTTTCTACTGCGATGACTGTAGAAGAAATGCTGGAAGTAATGACTGTGGAGCCGGTGGTAGAGGATGAAGAAGCTTTAGGAGAAAATCAGGAAGAAGTAAGCGAATGATAATAGATGATAGAATGGTTGCCTTTATTAATTCTTTTGATAAAGGCAATCCCCCTTTTTTGGATGAAATTGAAAAGTTTGCACTAGAAACCGATGTGCCCATTATTCGTAAGAGCATGCAGAGCTTTTTGCGTTTTTTGCTGACGCTGCATAAGCCTATGAAGATTCTGGAGGTGGGAATTGCCATCGGTTTTTCTGCACTTTTGATGAGTGAGTATGCGCCGGAGGGCTGTGAGATTACTACCATTGAGAAGTACGAGCCTCGCATTCCCGTTGCCAGAGAGAATTTCAGGAAAGCGGGAAAGGAAGATGTTATTACCCTGCTGGAAGGTGATGCCGCAGAAATTCTGAAGGAGCTTTCTGGAAGCTATGACCTTATTTTTATGGATGCGGCCAAAGGACAGTATATTCATTTTATGCCGGATATTCTGCGGCTTTTAAAGGAAGGCGGTTTGCTGGTGTCCGACAATGTACTGCAGGATGGTGACGTTATCGAGTCCCGTTTTGCAGTGACAAGGAGAAATCGAACCATTCACGCCAGAATGCGTGAGTATTTATATGAACTGACACATCACCCACTGCTTGAGACATGTATTTTGCCGGTGGGGGATGGTATCACCTTAAGTGTGAAAAAGAAAGAGGTAGACTCATGAGAAGAAAAAAGCCGGAGTTACTAATCCCAGCAAGCAGCCTGGAGGTACTTAAAACTGCAGTTATTTTTGGGGCAGATGCAGTATATATTGGTGGAGAAGCTTTTGGACTTCGTGCGAAAGCAAAGAATTTCTCCATGGAGGATATGGCAGAGGGTATTGTCTTTGCCCATGAGCATGGGGTAAAGGTATATGTGACTGCTAATATTCTTGCCCACAATGCGGACTTAGAGGGAGCCGCAGAGTATTTTGCCCAGCTTCGTGATATGAAACCGGAGCAGCCGGATGCGTTGATTATTTCTGACCCCGGTATGTTTACCATTGCCAAGCAGGTGTGGCCGGAGGTGGAGATTCATATTTCTACCCAGGCCAACAATACCAACTACCAGACCTATCTTTTCTGGTGGAATATGGGAGCAAAGCGTGTAGTATCGGCAAGAGAATTGTCCCTTGCTGAGATTGCCCAGATTCGCAGTCATATCCCGGAGGATATGGAGATTGAAAGCTTTATCCATGGTGCAATGTGCATCTCTTATTCTGGAAGATGTCTCCTTAGCAGCTATTTTACTGGAAGGGATGCAAACCAGGGAGCCTGTACCCATCCGTGCCGCTGGAAATATGCGGTGGTAGAGGAGAAGAGACCGGGTGAATATCTTCCCGTTTATGAGAACGAAAGAGGCACATATATCTTTAATTCCAAGGATTTATGCATGATTGAATACATTCCCGAGGTAGTGAAGGCAGGTATTGACAGCTTAAAGATTGAAGGCCGTATGAAGACTGCACTTTATGTTGCTACCGTAGCACGTACCTATCGTAAGGCAATCGATGATTTCTTTGAGTCGGAAGAAAAATATCGTCAGAATATGCCTTGGTACAAAGAGGAAATCTCCAAATGTACTTATCGTCAGTTTACCACCGGCTTCTACTTTGGTAAGCCGGATGAAAATACCCAGATTTATGATTCCAATACTTATGTGAATGAGTATACTTATCTGGGAATTTGCGAAGAGGTGCGCCAGGATGGTATGGTGCGCATTGAGCAGCGCAATAAGTTCTGCGTAGGTGACAGAATCGAGATTATGCGCCCTTGTGGGGAGAACACGGTAGTGACTGTGGAAGCTATGTACGATGCGGAATTTTCATTGGTGGAGAGCTGTCCCCATTCTAAGCAGACGATTTGGTTGAAATTGTCTGAAACGCCTGACAGATTTGATTTACTTCGTGTGAAAAGTGTGAATTGATTAGAGTGTACCTGTTGTGGTAAAATACCAATCAGTGAACTTGCAAGATGATAGAGGAGACAGGATCATGAGTGAAAATATGAACGTGGAAGAAATTTTTGGCAGCAAAGCCTTTACTGTCGGAAAAATGAAAGAACGCCTTCCCAAGGGCGTATTTAAAGAAGTACGAAATGTTATGGAGAACGGCGGCGAGCTTTCTCTTGCAGCTGCAGATATCGTTGCGAAAGCAATGAAGGATTGGGCAGTGGAAAATGGCGCGACCCATTATACTCATTGGTTCCAGCCTCTTACCGGTATTACCGCAGAAAAGCATGATTCTTTTGTGACCCACCCGGATGTAGAGGGGCGTATGCTTATGGAGTTTTCCGGCAAGGAATTGATTAAAGGTGAGCCGGATGCTTCATCATTCCCTTCCGGTGGTCTTCGTGCAACCTTTGAGGCAAGAGGATATACAGCCTGGGATATTACTTCTCCGGCATTTTTGAAGGAGGATGCAACCGGTGTAATTCTTTGCATCCCTACTGCATTCTGTTCCTATAAGGGGGAGGCCTTAGATACCAAGACTCCACTTCTTCGTTCCATGGAGGCTGTAGGAGAGCAGGCACTTCGTATTATTCGTTTATTCGGCAATACCACTGCAAAGAAGGTTGTTCCCAGTGTTGGTATTGAACAGGAATATTTTATTGTAGACAGAGAAAAGTACTTAAAGCGTGAAGATTTGATTTTCGCAGGACGTACCCTTTTTGGTGCACCGGGGCCTAAGGGACAGGAGATGGATGACCACTATTTTGGTACCATTCGTGAGAGAATCGGTGCATATATGAAGGATTTAAATGTGGAGCTTTGGAAGCTTGGCGTAACCGCTAAGACCCAGCACAACGAGGCTGCTCCGGCGCAGCACGAGCTTGCTCCCATCTATGAAACTGCAAATATTGCGGTAGACCACAATCAGATTATTATGGAGACTATGAAGAAGGTAGCAAATCGTCATGGATTATCCTGCCTCCTTCATGAAAAACCATTTGCCGGAGTAAATGGTTCCGGTAAGCATGATAACTGGTCAATTACTACAGATACAGGTGTTAATTTACTTGATCCGGGCGATACACCTAATGAGAACATTCAGTTCCTGCTGGTACTGGCATGTATTATCAAAGCGGTGGATATCCATGCAGATTTACTTCGCCAGAGTGCAGCCAACGTAGGCAATGACCATAGACTTGGTGCGGCAGAGGCACCACCAGCCATTATCTCCATTTTCCTTGGTGAACAGCTTGAGGACGTGGTAAAGCAGCTGGTAGAGACTGGTGAGGCAGCTCACTTAATTGAAGGCGGAAAGCTAGAGACTGGTGTCTCTACCCTTCCCGATTTCCAGAAGGATGCAACTGACCGTAACAGAACCTCGCCTTTTGCCTTTACCGGCAATAAGTTCGAGTTCCGTAGCGTAGGTTCTTCTGATTCTGTAGGTCTTCCGAATACGATTCTGAATACCATTGTTGCAGAAGCTTTCTGCGAGGCAGCAGATGTCCTTGAGGCAGCAGAGGATTTCGATATCGCAGTACATGATTTGATTAAGGAATATTTTACTAAGCATCAGAGAATCATCTTTAATGGTGATGGTTATTCTGAGGAATGGGTGAAGGAAGCGGAGAGACGCGGCCTTCCAAATAATAAGTCTATGGTAGAGGCTATCGGTGCCCTTACTACCGAGAAGGCGGAGAAGCTCTTTACCAAGTTCCATATCTTTACCAAGGTAGAGCTGGACTCCCGTGCTGAGATTCTCTATGAGACCTATTCTAAGACCATTAACATCGAAGCTAAGGTTATGATTGATATGGCGAAGAAGCAGATTCTGCCGGCTGTTATGGGCTATACCAAGAAGCTTGCTGATACCGTAATCTCTCTTCGTGAGGCTGGTGCAGATGCTTCTGTTGCTGCAGAGACCTTGAATGAAATTACAGCAAAGCTGGCTGAGGCTAAATATGCCCTCAAGAATCTGGAGAAGGCAATGGAAATCACTACTCGTATTCCTGGCAACAAGGAATTAGCATTCTACTACAAGGATGCGGTAAGAAATTCTATGGCTAACCTCCGCAGACCTGTGGATGAGCTGGAGAATCTGGTGGAGAAAAAAGTATGGCCAATGCCGACCTATGCCGATTTGCTCTTTGAGGTATAAGTTCAGCCATGCGTTCCCGGGAACGAAAATCTTGCTTGCAAGATTTTGTGAGCGGGCAAACGCATGAGAAGAGTGCACGTTCATGAGAAAAGTTAGCTGCGAAGCAGCGAGAAAGCGACGAAGTCGCCTTTGCGAATGGCACGGGCTGAACTGCCATAATATTTTAAAAAAATTATAAAAAAAGGTGTTGACATTCATTCGTGACTTTGGTATTATAATCAAGTCGCTGATGAATGCGACACATACATAGGGATATCGCCAAACGGTAAGGCAACGGACTCTGACTCCGTCATTTCAAGGTTCGAATCCTTGTATCCCTGCTTTGAGGCTCAGTAGAGAAATCTACTGAGCTTTTTTGTATTTCAACAGAGCCGTGCAGATTGGTGAACAGCAGACCGAGTAAGCTTGCTTACAGAGGGCTGAGTGCTCACCAATCTATATGGCGAAGCACCATACATGAGCAAAAGGAAAGCATCGAAGATGCGATTTTGCGAATGTGGCTCTGTTGCCCCGGAAACGGCTTGTTTCCGTTTTTTTTTCGTTCCGGGGAAATTAGCGTTCTGGAAGCGTGAAGTGGGCGTATAGAGGAAATTACGCCTTTTATGGGTAGAGTGGAGTGAATTCGAATGGATAGGTCAATTTATAGGTCAATCGAAAAATGGGGAAAAGCTAGGAAAATCAGGGGATAGAGGTGGATATTAATAACAGCCCATTGGCTGGGCTGTTATTTTAACTTGAGAGGAGTCCAATCAGTTGAGGTTTCTTCTGTGGCGCGATATAGGTTAATGGCTTTTCGGATTTGGAATAACCAATCCTCCGTAGTTTTAATCTTATCAAGATTATTTTGCAGAATGCGGTAGGCATTGTACTCTCAATGGGATATATTACCACAGATTATAGAGAATATAATCAATAATTGGGAAACAGGAGTACTTACTATACATAAAAGTGCTTCAATGGCAAAGAATCGCAACAAAAAGAGTGATGAAGATAATAACTTTATCATGTTGGAAGGGACAACTAAGAATCAGAAGGTTCGCATGATTCAGTTAATGCCAAAGGCTAAAGTAATTTTGCGGAAAATATATGCCTCAAGTAAATGGACCAGTGAGAATGATTTGATTGCGCCTACCAGAAAAGGAAAAATGAATACCGCAAGTAATTTGGAGCATAGGATGAAGGTTATATTAAATAATGCCGGATTGACAAATGTTCAGGGAAGGCTACATACCTTCCGAAAGGCTTTTGCTACCCAGATGTACGAGCGTGGTATGAGAGTAGAAGAGATTGCTGCCTACATTGGTGATTTAGAGTCTACCACGTGCCAATATTATATTGCTATTCGTAAGAAATTAAAAACTAAGGATGGAGTAAAGCAGGTTGTTAAGATACCAGAGATTGTATTAGGGCAAGTGCAGGTTAAAATGGATGAAGGGAAGTAAATGTAGGATAGAAAACTGGAAAAGTGTAATTCTTTATGATAAGCTATTTGAGTATATATACGGTGATGATTTTAAGAAGGAATCAATTAATAGCTGGTTTTATTCTTTCGTAAAAGAATATGAGATTTTTGACTTAGAAGACAATATGAAAACGTATCCAGTCGAACCTATCATGATAGCAGCAATTCAAGCTATGGTGAGTAGGATGGCCAATCCTGCGTTAATAGCAAAAATAAGTGGTGTCAAAATAGGAAGCATTGAAACAAAGTATTATAATAATCGTGAATTTATTATTAAGTACGAAGAAACTGTGGACCAAGCTATAAACTGGGAAATCACAAAAAATGAGTATTACACGTATATTTAATTGGGATAGGAAAGGATTTAGAAGTGGTCAGGTGTTTATTTGATTGAATGCAGCAATGTGAATATTTGTCATGATCTTGTAAGAATCAATACTTTTTGTGCAAAGATGTGGTATAATAAATGTGACATATGTAGGAGTACGGAAATGCTTTTGAAAGAGGAGGTTAGATATGTTTGATTTAGCATTAAATGATGAAATGATAAATACTGTAAAAAAAGAAGCAGCAAGTCTGGCCTCTGAATTAATGCAAGAGGACCTTGTAGAAGTGATTCTGTACGGTTCCTGTGCAAGAGGTGATTATACGGAAGATTCCGATATAGATATTGCACTTATAACCAGATGTGACCGAATGGAAGCCAAGAAATATACAGATGCGCTGGCCAATATTGCTACTACATTAGCAATGAAGTATTTTGCGGTGGTTAATTTCGTATGCTTACCCAGTGATGAGTATTCCGAGAAGAAGACTTGGTATGCGTATTTCCGGAACATTGACGTAGAAGGGGAGGTACTGTATGGATAAGGAGTATTATCTTGCCTTGGCGAAGGTAAGAATGGACAGAGCCAAGGAGCTATTGGTGGAAGCCAAAGAGCTGTTGGATAGGGAATCCTATAAATCGGCAAACAACAGAGCGTTTTATGCTATTGAGAAAAGTGTGAAGGCTCTGCTTGCAACAGCGGAAATGGAAGTTACTACTCATAGTGGTGGTCTGAAGCAGTTCAATTTCCGGTTTATATATAAAGGAGATGGAACATTCTCAGCAGAGGATTACCAGAAGATTGCAAGAGCTGAGCAAATTCGTAATGCCTCTGATTATGATGACTTTTATGTAGCAAGTAAGGACGAGACCAAGCAGCAGGTTGTTAATGCAGAGTACTTAGTAAACAAAATTGATTCTTATATGAAATCACAGCAATAGTATGAATGGATGGAAGAAGAGCTATAAAGATAATCTGACAATGACACCGGAACCAATTATGCTTAGTCAGTGCCCAAAGATAAAACTTGATTTGCGTGGATTAGTGAAATATGCAAAGAGCAAGGGTAAAAAGTTATTGAATTAACCGAGGAAGAGAAGAAAGCATTCATCGGTTAAAGAAGCATTTTGGTGTCGATTTTTAATGAAAATAAGGGCGATAGGTCAATCCATAGGTCAATTTCCAATCTGCCCTATCCCAGAACCCTTGATTTTACTGGATGAAGAACCAATGAACTAACGGACTCTGACTCCGTCATTTCAAGGTTCGAATCCTTGTATCCCTGTTTTGAGGCTCAGTAGAGAAATCTACTGAGCTTTTTTATATGCCCCTAAAAGATAGTTCTATCTACATTTCTTCTATACAAAACGTTTCGGATTGATATAATATTATATCGGCTAGATAAAGAAAAGGGGTTAAAGGTGCAGTACTAATGTATGAATTTTATAGAAGGAGAAGCGGTATATGGATAAGTCGGAATTAGTATTACAACTTAAAAAGCTCCTATCTTTGGAGTACAACTGTCACCCAGATGATTTTGGGAAAAAAGAAAATGTTATCACCATGGCGAAAGATATTCCGGGCAGAAGAATCTATTCGGAACAAAAGGAGTTCTTTTCCATGGTTACGCTTGGCAGGAATGCCGTAATCACCGCAGATGAGCAGATATATCCTTGGCTTGAGAAGTGGTGTGCAGATAAGGAGGGAATCTGGCTTTTTGAACATGGGCACTTGATGGAACTGGAAGCAGAATTACAGAAATATGGAAAAACCTTGCAGCAGAGTCATCATATGTTTTTGCCCAAAACGGATGTCACAGAGCCGAAATCGGACTTTACGGTGAAATGGTTTGAACAGGAAGAGATTGCAGCCTTGTATGGCAGAGCGGAGTTTTCCAATGCATTATGTGACCGCTTTAAGCCGGAGAGACCGGATGTGTTGGCGGTAGCAGCGATGCAGGGGGAGGAAATCATTGGACTTGCAGGATGCTCTGCTGATACCAAGCTGTTCTGGCAGATAGGAATTGACGTACTCCCAGAGTACCGTGGCAGGGGAATCGGAACAAAGCTGGTTCAGCTTTCGAAAAATGAGGTGTTTCGGAGAGGAGCCATTCCATTCTATGGAACCAGTCTTTCCAATCTGTATTCGTGGAATATTGCGCTCAATTGTGGCTTCTATCCTGCGTGGGTGGAGATTGCCACGGCAGAGAATAGAGATTTTCACTTTGGGGAAAATGGTGTATAATAATGAGGCATTATGGATATGTGTGAGGAAGTATATGTACATCGGCATATGTGAAGATGAAAAAGTACAATTGGATTATTTGTTAAAGCACATCACAGCTTATTGTACTAAGGTGGGGGAGGAGCTTAGAACGGAATGCTTTGCAAGTGCAGAGGAGCTTCTTTTTAAGTATGAAAAAGATTTACCATTTGATTGTCTGCTCCTTGATATCCGCATGGGTAAAATGGATGGGATGGAGCTGGCAGCAAGGATTCGTCAGAGGGACCGTGGGCTTCCCATTATCTTTGTTACCGGGGATAAGGACGCGGTATTTGATGGGTATAAGGTGGGTGCAGTACGTTATCTGCTAAAGCCAATAAAGGAGCAGGAACTGACAGAAGCACTGGATTTTGTAAAACGGGAATATTCAGGCTGGGATAAGGAAATTCCCACGAAGAAAGCAGATTTCTTTTGCTTTAATTATGCAGGGGAATATACTAAGCTTGATAAATCATCCATGATAACAATAGAAGTGCAGGGGCACTACATTACTATATACACTATGGCGGAAGGAATGCCAAAGGAATACACCTTTAAGGAAACCATGTGGGGAATCCGTGAGAAGCTTGCTGATGAACGTTTCGTGCTTGCCAGCCGTTCGGTGCTTGTGAATCTGGAGCATGTGAAAACCATTGCAAGAACGGAGTGTGTACTTTCTACGGGAGAGACAATTCCCTTAAGTCGTAGTTGTTATGCAGACTTTAATCAGGCATTTATAAAGTACTATATGTAGCGTTCAGAGCTAAAGCGGCACCGGGAAGCAGTGCTTTTGCAGGGACTGAATAACTACAATGAAAAGGTGAAAGAGCTATGGAACAGATGGGAACGATGATAATTGCAGGATATGCTCTGATAATTACGGCGGTATTTTTATGGTATCTGATTATTAGAAAACGGCAGCAGGATAAGCACTTCTATGCTTATCAGGACAAGATACTACAAGAGCAGATGGAAGAGATGAATGGTATTTATCTGACTATGCGAGGCTGGCGTCACGATTATCATAACCATATGCAGACCATCAAAGCCCATCTGGAGGCGGAGCAGATTGCAGAGGCTGTGGGATATCTGGACAGGATGGAGGACGCTCTGGAGCAGATTGATTTTGAGTACAAGACGGGAAATATTGGAGTGGACGCCATCTTAAACAGCAAGCTGTCCATTGCAAAAAAGCATGATATGGAAGTGAAATGTGATGCCGTACTGGCGAGAGAAATCAGTATTCCCCAGATAGATTTGTGTGTACTTTTGGGGAATCTGGTGGATAATGCCATCGAGGCCTGTGATAAAATGGAGAAGAGCCAAAGAAAATTCCTACGCATCTATATGTGCATTCGTCAGAATCAGTTATACATATCCGTTGCTAACGCCACAGGCGAAGTGGTGCGGAAGCTGGACAAGGAGTATATCAGCAACAAACGAGGAAATCACGGTCACGGGCTAAAGCGCATTAATCTGATTGTAGAAAAGCATAGCGGCTATATCAATCGCCAAAATGAACCGGGAGTTTTCGTGACGGAGGTTATGCTGCCGCTTAGGAACTGATTTTGGCATTTTAGGAACTAATTTACAAAAGAGATAAGGGTTATATTAGAATGAGCATGTGAAGAACACATGCTCATTGTTTTATAGATATGTGTCGGGAAAGTGAGAGGGTATGAAAAAGAAAGAAAAACAGAAATATTCATTTTGCAGTAATATACACTTTGTTTTACAGGCCATGCATGAAGACATGGGGTGGCGTGCGTGGGTGGTGCTGAACGCAATGATTATATCTATATTTGCGGGAATTGCGTTGGGGGTAGTGATTCCGGCAGTGGCAGTACATATTATTGAGCAGAAGCTGGGAGTGCGAGCTTTCCTAATCGGCGTGGGCGACGCAGTGCTCTTCAAGGGAATTGTGTCTCATGTGGAGGAAAATGCGAAAAAGTATTGGGAATTCTATGGTATGTATACCAGATGCTTTACCTATGTTGGTAAGACGATAGAGAAATCATTGACTACCGATTATATGAATATGGAAAGTCATAAGAACCAGAAGCTGATTGGTCTTGCCAGTGCTGCCACAGATGGAAACTGGACAGGAATCGAAAGAGTATACAAGGAGCTTCCCTATGTAATACTGAATTTCATTGGACTAGTAGTATACGGCGGGACCATTGTGACGGTGGATATCCGTATTTTGGTGGTACTGGTGCTGATGCTGATTTGCAATATATATGCCAATAAGTTTGCCAGAGATTTTGTGAAGCGTACCAGAGAGGAGGATGCAGAGGCGAATCGGAAGTTCTGGTATTTAGCGGATAAGTCCAAGGACATTGTTGCGGGTAAGGATGCCCGGATATACCGCATGGAGAACTGGTTTGGGAATCTGATGGAGAGCTATGTGGAAAAGGGAGCAGCATGGCAGAAAAGGGTGGAAAAGCATTACTATCTGCCGGTATTTTCGGATTCTGCCTTTATTGCGCTGCGGGATGGACTGGCATATGTGATTTTAATCGGGCTGGCAGTGAGGGGAGAGATTACGCTGGCTACATTCACCTTGATGTTTGGTATTATCGGTGAGTTTTCGAATTGGCTGTTTGGATTTGTAGATGCTTATAACCAGGTGGTCGATTGCAGTGTGTCCATTTCTGATTTGCGGACGCTGTTAGATTTCCAGGATTCGTTCCTGCATGGACAGGGGCGTGTACCGGACTTTGCCAAGGGTGCACCGGACATAGAGCTTCGTAATGTGTCTTTCTGGTATGAATCGGAGGAGGAGAAGATTTTAGAGAACATCAATCTGCATATTCGTCCCGGAGAAAAGCTGGCACTGGTGGGCAATAACGGTGCGGGTAAGACCACATTGGTAAAGCTGTTGTGCGGCTTTTATCAGCCGAAAGCGGGAGAAATACTGGTAAATGGAGTGCCTATTCAGGAATATGATATGGAACAGTATTTTAAGCTTCTGGGCGTGGTGTTTCAGGATGTAGAGGAACAGGCCTTTTCCCTTCTTAGCATAGTATCCTGTGTAAAGGAAGAGGATGCGGATAAGGAGCTTTTCTGGAGGGCAATCAGGGAGGCCGGACTGTTTGAAAGGGTGAATGGTCTGGAAAAGAAGGAATATACTTCCCTCACACCTATTTTGGATGACGAGGGCATTCGCTTCTCCGGTGGTGAAATGCAGAAGCTGATGCTGGCGAGATGTATCTACAAAAATGCCCCATTTCTCATATTGGATGAGCCCACCGCAGCACTGGATCCTATTGCAGAAAGTGCTATGTATGAAGAGTATGGTAAGCTGACGCAGGGGAAAACCAGCTTATTTATTTCACATCGTTTGGCAAGTACCCGCTTTTGTGACCGTATTATTTTTTTAGAAAACGGACAGATTCAGGAGATGGGAAGCCATGAAGAGCTGATGGAAATGGGCGGAAGATATGCTCGAATCTATGATATTCAGAGTCATTACTACAAGGAAGATGCCAAGGAAAGTGATATGGAGGCAGCGTATGAAGGTTAAAAATATTTTGCAGAAAAACGCGAAAATCATAAAGTGGATTCATAAGGAATGTTCCACCTATCTGCCGTTGATGCTACTGGAGGAGGTCATAAGAACAATACGAGTATATTTAAATATCTGGGTCAGTGCCCGGGTAGTGGACGAAATCGCTATGGGGCATTCGGAAAAGGGGATAATACGACTGGCAATCTGGCTGGTGATGCTGAATTGTATCTTAGCCTTGGTTCAGTGGGGAATCGATAAAGTACTTATTGTAAAGCGAAGAGAAGTGGAAAATGGTCTGAAGGTGTCTATGGCGAAAAAATCCCTGACCATGGACTATCAGGTGCTGGAGAATGCAGCCACGCAGGATATCGTGAAGCAGATTGAAGAGGGGGAGAATTACGCCGGCGGAATCAATGGATATTGTCAGAATGTGGCGTGGGTTTCCAGAAGTATTTTTGTGGTAATCTATTCCGTATTTGCATTGGCTCCCCTGTTTCAGGCGAAGCTTCTGCCGGGCAGCGGAATGCCTGATGCGGTGCTGACGATTATGAACAATGTATGGATAGATTTGCTGGTAATCGGCATCTTTGGAGCGATTGTATATTATCTGTATAAATTAGTAAAAAGGCTTACAGAGGTACAGAACAGGAGCTTTGAACATGGAGTGGTGAACAACAGGCGGTTTTTCTACTTTAAATCTTACATACTGAACTATATGAAAGGGAAAAGTGTGCGTATTTATCATATATTACCACTGCTAAAGGAGAAGATGCAGAGGATTTCGGAGTCAATCTGGGGTATTTGGAGTACAGAGCTAAAGCTGCTGGCGAAAATCAACGGGCAGAATAAAGGCTTGTTTACACTGTGTCTTCTAGTGAGCTACTTTTATGTAGGGATAAAGGTCATCGGCGGTGCCATTGGTATTGGTGAGCTTGCATTTTATGTAGGAATCATCATTGCTCTGTATGAGGGCATCAGCAATACTATGGATATTGTGAGCTTCATGCTGATGAAGAGTCAATTCTTAAGCAATTATGTGGAATACCTAGAACTTCCTAACGAAAAGTATGAAGGGACTCTCCCGGTGGAGAAGCGTCTGGACAATGAATATGAGCTGGAATTCCGCAATGTATCCTTCCACTATCCTAACAGCAAGGAAATGGTGCTTGAGCATGTGAATGCCAAGGTTCATGTGGGCAGAAAGCTGGCCATCGTAGGACAGAACGGCTGCGGAAAATCCACTTTCATCAAGCTGCTTTGCAGATTGTATGACCCTACAGAGGGGGAGATTCTCTTAAATGGAATCGATATCCGCAAATACGATTATGACGAATACCGTAATTTATTCGGTGTAGTATTTCAGGATTTTCAGTTATTTTCCTTTTCTGTGGCGCAGAATGTGGCAGCAGGAACGGACTATGATGCAGACAGGGTATGGTCTTGTTTAGAACAAGCGGGATTGAAGAGGCGTGTGAAGGAATGGGAAAAGGGTATTGAAACCGTCATATATAAGCAGGATGAGGAAGGTGTGGAGATTTCCGGTGGTGAGGCCCAGAAGCTTGCCATCGCCCGGGCCTTATATCGGGATGCACCGGTAGTAATCTTAGATGAGCCCACGGCAGCATTAGATCCGGTGGCAGAGCTGGAAATCTATGAGAAGTTCAATGAACTGGTGGAGGACAAAACAGCGATTTTCATCTCACACCGTATGTCCAGCTGTCGTTTCTGTAAGAATATTCTGGTATTTGATGGGGGTAAGATTGTCCAGATGGGAAGTCATGAACAATTATTGGAGAACAAGGAGGGGCTTTACGCAAGACTGTGGAACGCACAGGCGCAATATTACACAGCATAAAACCACAAAAATGCCGCTTGCCCAGCTTATTAATGAAGAACGCGACGGAAGATTATCTCGGTGCCTGTTTTGATGTGCTGCATACCACGGGAAAAAAGTATATCGTAGAGGATATAGATGTGTTTATAG
>F42_Fallow_Deer__coassemble_338_pt1 | contig 35050 bp, 33 predicted proteins | sample F42_Fallow_Deer__metabat2_low_PE_003 | metagenome-assembled genome bin F42_Fallow_Deer
TGCCGCGAAAGCGGATCCTAAAAATCCTGCAAGAGTAATACCAATCTGTATGGTTGAAAGGGATCTGGTAGGCTCCTCAATCATACTAAGCATTTTAACTGCTTTCTTGTCGCCGCCTTCCGCTTTTGCCTTAAGCTTCTTCTCATTCAAGGAAAGCATTGCAATCTCCGTTGCGGCAAAAAAGGCGTTCAATAAAATCAAAATTAACTGTAATAATAATTGCTGAAATATCTCAGACATAATTCCTCCTAGAAATAATAAATAAATGGTAATTGTTATCGCTGCTCATCTGACGCTATCATACACGAAGTCTGATGCCGCACTTACGCTCATGCAAGCGATTACACCAATTATTTAATTCCAGAATCATGCCAGTTTTTGCTATTATCTCTTGCTCACAGCTTGTTTTCAAAAATTCAATGTACCTACTTCGAGGTATCGAATCCACCGAAACCATCCCCTTTCCTTTTAAAGATGCATAACTATTCAGAGTCCATTCGCAAAATCGCCTCTCTGAGACTTTCCTTTTGCGAATGTATGGCTACTCGCCATATGAATTTTCAAAAAGATGTTCATTTATGCAAGCATGATGCCCATATTTATTGAAAATTCGCATGACTCTGAATAGTTACAAAATCTCCACTCTATCAAATATACATACTATTTTATAGGGTTAAGGGATTTTGTCAAGGGGTATCTGTTATTCTTCATCCCAGAACAACTCATCCAAGGTCTTTCCAAGCACCTTACAGATACTTTTACAGAGCTGAATGGTAGGGTTGTAGTCCCCCTTTTCGATGGCATTGATGGTCTGCCGGGATACTCCCACCTTGTCTGCCAGCTCCTGCTGGGAAAGGTCTAGTGCAGCCCGGGCGGATTTTAACTTCAGATTCTTCATCCTATTCTTCCTCTCTGTCCTTACAAACCTTTTTAAGAATAAGTGCTCCACATATTATTAACATCATTATACCACAGAAAAGGTTCATGCTTCGTATGGTTAGTTGATTATTCTGAACAGCAAGTCCTTCTACAAAGGCATTGATGCCCATTAATAGATTAGCGATACCCATTACTAAAAATACCACTGTCAGGGCAGTTGCTTTCTGATTCAGCGCAAAGTAGGCTTCCTTCCAAATACAGTACACCTCATACACTACAATGCCGATGAGTGTGCTGAGAAACAGAGCATATCCGACACTTACGGGCAGATACACATCCACAGCCTCCAGCATAAACAACGCAAAGTTCTGAATCATCATGGTATAGAAGGCATACTGAGCCCCCTTACCTCGTAGCACCTTCTGTCGCTCATCATAATTCTGCTTAAGTCCCTCACCCTTTTGTGTCATCGCAAACAGAATCACGATTAAAAGTGCACCTATCGCCAATGCCAACACAAAGATAAGCGCATCCATATCCTTGTAGGTCTCTACGCGAAAGTCAAAATCAAAATGAAACTCCCCATCGGTTGCAAATTCAAATTCCAGCTCCTGCTCCTCTAAAGGTACATCCCAGTCGGAGGTATCAAAGCCTGCAAAATACTCCCTCCACTGCTCCGCGCCGGTAAGTGGAGTCAGTGTTATGGTGTATTCTCCTGCCTCTAACTGCATCGGACGTGACATCATGTTAATCCAATACGCACTGAAATTATTTACATCCTTGCCGTTTTCATCCCTGATACAGCAAGCCATCAGCATCCCCTCACCCTCAGGACTGATTTCCCACTCCGCATACATAACATACTCACCATCCTTTGGTATCTCAAAAGTACTTACCAGCGGTTCTGACTGTGCCACGCCCCCCTGCACTATAATATCCTTCTCCATATCTGCCTCATAAACACTCTTCGGTGTAGAGAAAAGATATAACAGCGTATACAATGCTATTACCACTAGTGACAAACCTGCAATTACTTTCTTCTTCATATTCATTCCCCTCCTGTTAGGATTATCTTTTGTGAGTTTACTATAACTCTCTGGCGACATTTTGTCAATTATATTTTACATTTATTTTGGTATTTTTTACAAAAAGTCAAAGCAAATCTTTCTTCATATTTCTAGACACGTCCAGCTTTATAATAAAACAGGGCGTAATCAGCATAAAATCTGATATACGCCCTGACAAACTTTCTATTCACTTATCGCATTCGGATCATATTCTAAAATATCCCCCGGCTGGCAGTTCAGCACCTCGCAGATGGCCTCTAGTGTGGAGAAGCGGATAGCACTGATTTTACCGGTTTTTATCTTGGACAGGTTTACATTGGAAACGCCCACTTTTTCTGACAGCTCATTCAGACTCATCTTTCGGTCTGCCATCACACGGTCTAAACGTAATATAATCTTTCCCATACTCTACCCCACTTCTACAATGTTTCATCGGATTCCTGCTGAAGTACCGCACCATACTTAAAGATATACACTAATACTAACACAGCCAGCACAATTAAAACAACACCCAGGTCCACTGTGATGGATACACTTGCACTACCGGATTTGGCACTGTCCAGAATACCGAATAAAACATTAAAACTAATATGACCAGAGTCTGGCACATACAAGCATTGGATTATCTTTTCACCAAATACAAACTGACTCTATTATACAAATTCTTTAGTACTACGTTCATCAATATCTGTAAGCAGACAACTTTCCGAAGCAAGTCATATGTCATGTCAGCGGTAAATTTCTTTTCTGGTTTGGACAGCTTGCGAGAAATTTTATTTGATATTGAAATAACGATAAAGAATTCTTTCTTTTTGTTTGGTAGATTTTTGTTTAGTCACTTGAATTTACATCAAAAGATGGAAATTCCTTGTTTTTTCGAATCTTTCGAAATTATTTATCAAAAAACCGTATAAATATCAGATTATGTGGATAAGTGCACGGAATTTCAAGAAAATATTCCAAATTGACAAACATCAATTAATATGATAAGCTACCTATCACTGGCGATTTATCACACTAAAGCGTTATCGTATCACTAAATTAACAAAAAACCTAATGGAGGATCAAGACAATGAAAAAGACGGTATTTTCTAATTCAAGTCAGACAAGAGTAGCAGGAACTATTGGAGCAGTTAGAGTAACAAATAGAGTAGCGGGAACTATCGGAGCAGTTAGAACATCAAATAGGGTAGCGGGAACTATCGGAGCAGTAAAAACAAAATAATTAGGTAATTATAAGTTGTGATGTATTGCTAGGAATACGAGCCAAGTAATTTGGCTCGTATTATAAATGTAAAAGACGAAAGTTGAGTAAAAAAAATGTTTTTAAGTAAAAACTTAGAATCCTTTAAAGTGGACAATACATACATTGTGTATCACAAAATGTACGGGAACCTTACCCGAATGAATAATTCGACATATGATTTTCTAATGAATATTGAAATGGAACTATTGGATGTAGCGAATATAAAAAGGGATTTAAAACTTGTTCAGGAACAGGAAGTCAGTTTAGTATTGAACCAAATGGAAATGTTTATGCTTGTAAAGGTTCGTCTGGTTTTTATGGAAATGTAGAGGATATTTCTGCGTTATTAGAATCTGAATTCTATAAAAAATATGCTTCTCGGTCAATAATAAATTCAGAAAAATGTAAAGGATGTGACATAGAAGGTTTTTGTGCCGGTTTTTGTTTAGGACCATTAGAGCAAAGATATGATGATATTAATTATATCATTGAGCCGTATTGCGAATTGATAAAGAGATTAACATATAAATTACTTATGCAAGAGGAGACTTTAGATTTTTATGAATACGAATAGGGCGAAAAAGAATTTCCTACTACTATTTTGGGGAAAATTAGTTTCCCAACTAGGTGATGGCATTTTTGCAATAGCAATGCCGTGGTTTATTTTATCTATTACAGATTCGGCAATTGCAATGAGTACATATTTAGTCATTGGAAATTTGTCTTGTGGACTTGGATTGATATTGTTTGGTAAAAAAATTGATGTATGGAAAAAAGAAAAAGTAATGTACATAACAGATTTTATTAGAGGTATATATTTATTGTTGTTATATGCTATAGCATCCATGGAGTTTGGGAATAAATTGGCTTTTATTTATTGTGGGGCAATACTTCTAAACATCTGTGCGGCAGCATTTAATCCTGCTTCCATGAGTATTATACCAATGATTATCAAAAAAGATGATTTGGTTAAAGGAAATTCTATATTAGGAGTCTTGGATAATACAATATCAATACTGGGATTGACAGTTGGTGTTGCAGTTTATGATTTTTTAGGAATAAAATTAGTCTTTTTAATTGCTGGAATAAGCTACATATGTTCAGCTATTTCAGAGATGTTTATTAAACCAGAATATGTTAATTGTTCAGAGAATGATAGCAGAGAACAACAATCAGGAATCATAGAAGGCTTAAAATATTTGAAAAGACATAAAAATACTTTATTTATTATAGTATTTGCATTAACATGGAATTATATATATATATCGTTGTATGCAATATATATACCATATATTTTTAATGTAATATTTGCAGAAAATATTGGCAGTATTGGTTTAATTGAAATGGCGTTAGGAATTGGATTGATAATCGGAGCCAGTCTTGCTTCTAGGTTAGATATTAGGGGTAATATTTATAAAAACCTTACAAAAGTGGTTATTGTACAACTTCCACTATTTGCAGGATTCACGATTGCTATATTTATAAATAAAGCGATTAATTATGAGACATTTTTGCTTACAGCATTTACCATATTACTATTTATATTGGGAATTACAGTAGCAATTGTTAATGTTAATATTAGTGTAATATTGCAAAGCGAAACATCTGCTAATTTCCTAGGAAGGGTTAATGCTATTAAATCATTTGGTAGTTTGATTACAATGGCATTAGGCTTATTGATTGGTGGAATAATAATTGATCATATTCCATATGAATACGCATTTTCTATTAATTCGATACTATTCGCATTATTAACAATATTTATGGTTAAAAAGTTTTATCACTATTCTATTGATAAGAAAATAGTGACAGATGAGGTGTGTGATTAATAATATGATGAAAAATCCGTGGGAAACAATAAATTTAGAAGACTATGAGAATCATATGGCTTGTGATACTGTAAGACAACTACAAGTGTTAAATGAAATTATGAAAGCACAGCTCAGTGATTATTCGGTTTCTTCCGTAATAATCTTGGGTATTGCAGGTGGAAATGGATTAGAGCATATTAATGAAAAAAAATATGCCAAGGTGTACGGAATAGACATCAATGGTGATTATATAAATAGTGTTAATCAACGTTATAAATCAACGTTGAGTCACTGTCTGGAATGTATAAAACTAGATTTATTATCTGAAGCAGAATGCTTACCTAAATCGGAATTTGTAATAGCAAATCTATTGATAGAGTATATTGGCTATACAGCTTTAAAAAGAGCAATTTTACATATCAACCCAATATATTTTTCTTGTGCCATACAGAAAAATGTAAGAGAAGAATCCTGGGTGTCAGATACTACGTATACACATGTATTTGATGAATTAGAGACCATTCACCATCAAATAGATGAAGACTCTTTGGAAGATGTGATGTTAGAAATTGGATATAAAAAAATAAAGCAAACTGACTATGTATTGCCTAATGGCAAAAAACTGATACAAATGGACTTTAAGCATTTTGTATAGCTGATATTATAAAGCGAGCCTGTGAGTGCCCGTGAAAGTTTTTCTGTAAATAAAGGTAAGCACTGTGTTATTGACCACTTGCCTTTATTTACATTATACATAGAAAAAGCCATCATCCTGTAAAATGATGGCTCCATTTCATTATTCACTTATCGCATTCGGATCATATTCTAAAATATCCCCCGGCTGGCAGTTCAGCACCTCGCAGATGGCCTCTAGTGTGGAGAAGCGGATAGCACTGATTTTACCGGTTTTTATCTTGGACAGGTTTACATTGGAAACGCCCACTTTTTCTGACAGCTCATTCAGACTCATCTTTCGGTCTGCCATCACACGGTCTAAACGTAATATAATCTTTCCCATACTCTACCCCACTTCTACAATGTTTCATCGGATTCCTGCTGAAGTACCGCACCATACTTAAAGATATACACTAATACTAACACAGCCAGCACAATTAAAACAATACTCAGGTCCAATGTGATGGATACACTTGCACTACCGGATTTGGCACTGTCCAGAATGGAGTTTGTAATCGTCGAAACGATTGTCCACGGAATCAAAGCGATTGTTGTTAATCTTTTCAATTGCCTGTTCTTTCATATAATTTCTCCTTAAATTAAAAATTTAATGTTTATCGTTAAACACAACATAATATGTATTTTTTTCTTGTCAACCATTTTTAATGAAAAACATTAAATATTATATCTATTTCATTTAAGGAGAGCCTAGGGTGCTCTAACTCCAAGTCTTCCATACATCCGGCTGGCAGCCCACAGTGGCCTGTTTTCCATTCCTTACAATGGGCGTTTTAATTACCTGCTGGTTCGCCAGAAGCTTCTCTTCACGCTCATCCGCCGAAATGTACTTCACCAGCGCAAGGGCATCCTTGTCTTTACAGTCTTCGTTAATCAGGTTATCAAGACCACCTACTACCTGACACACACTGCGAAGCTCGCCCTTGCTGATTTCCTTCTCATTCATATCAATAAACTGAAACTTGATGCCACGCTCCTTAAAGAAACGCTGTGCCTTCTTCGTTTCATTGCACTTCTTAGTTCCAAATACTTGTATATTCATTGTCTCTCCAATACCTTACAACATCTTCCGCATAATAATCTGGCTATCCAGCTCTGCCACTTTCGTAAAGCCCACCTTTTCATACAATGGACCCGTCCCCAGCGTATGCCAGGTATCCTCCCTAAATTATAATCCCATGCAGGTGGTCGCACTCATGCTGGATAATCTGGGCAATCCAGCCAGTGTACTTTCCGGTCTGTTTCTTCCAGTTCATGTCATAGTATTCCACTTCAATCTCCTGATAACGCTTGGTCTTGCGGACACCTACAAGCGACAGACAGCCCTCCTCCGTTTCATAAGGACTCTTTTTCTTTACAATCACGGGATTGAGCATTGCCACATTCACAAAGCCCATATTCACCGCGATAATGCTTTTCTTCACTCCAATCATGTTTGCGGCCATGCCTACGCAGCCTGCCTCGTTTGCTTTCAGCGTATCCAGCAAATCCTGCGCTATGGGCAAATCTGCCTGGGTGGCAGGCTCCGCCTTCTGACTTAACAATAATACATCCTTACAAATCGGTTTTATCATTAAACCGCCTCCTCTTTTTATGTATTCAAATCCACTTTGGGTATATAGGCTTCCTGTGTGACATCATTGGTAATACGGGTAATGATGGATGCGGGAGCCAGTCTGTCAATATTCTCAAAGGATAAATCCAACACTTTCTTATAAATATCGCTGCGCATCATGCTTTTAGACCCTTCACCCACTCTGCAAGTCCTTCCACGGTCTGCTTACCATTCAAGAGCCGTCCCTCCAGAATTTCTGCTGTTTCTGAAACACTGCACTTCAGCTCTGGTATCGTATTACCGAATCCACTTCCACCGGAGGTTGCAAAAAGGATTATTCTCTTCTCCGAGAAATCATATGCTTCTAGAAAGGTATTAATGATTGTAGGTGCAACATACCACCAGATAGGAAAGCCTACAAAAATCACATCATATTCTTCTATCTTTGCATCCTTATCTGCCATGGCAGGGCGGAAGCTCTTATCTTTCATTTCCACAGAGCTTCGGGAATTCTGATCCATCCAAATCAAATCTTCCTGGGTATAAGGTACCTCCGGCTTAATCTCATATAAATCTGCCTCCGCCGCATCTGCCAGCATCTGTGCTACTTTTTCAGTTACTCCACTTGCACTAAAATACGCTACTAATTTCTTACTCATTTTTAAGCTCCCTTCTTACCATATCGATTACTCTAAGTATAGCACATCTTCCCCATACATAAAAAGAAGATATCCTCGCCATTCCCTGCAGAAGAATATCCTCTCTGTATTACTTAAAAAATTTCGTTTTTGCATGCATCTTATCCAATGCCAGCCCGAATACAACAAACAGCACTGCACTTCCTACAGACTGTACCAGGTTCTGAGACATGGAAACCCAGAATACTGCGGGATTTTCAAATAAAATATACTCAGCCAGAAAGTAACCAACACCGGTGAAAAGATATCCAATCACTGCGGCAAAAATATTACGTGGCACCACGATTTTTGTGGGTTTATTGGTGAATGGTATCACCAGAAGCATCTTGATGATAATCGTTGCCGGAGCCCAAATGGGTGCCGTCAGTAAATCCGCAAGCCCACCGCCGATGGCTGCTGCCACAAGAGCATATGGCTTGGGTAAAAGTGCTGCTGCAAGATAGATTAAAGTGTCACCAAAATGTATGTACGCACCATTGGCTCCCATGGGGATGTGGCAGATATATGCCGTAAACAAGGTAATCATGGCTGCCATAATTCCTGTAATCGTCAGGTTCCTGATTTTCTTATCCATTTTCACAATATCCTCCTAAAGTAGTTTATATAGATGTTTTTCAAAATTTACGCCATGCACCGTAGGGATGTCCTCCTCTGGTGCTTCACAGCCTTTGCCAGAAGGGCTCTACACAAATCCGCAATCCTCTGAATATAATCCGCATCCTGTCTGTGGGTAATCATTTTCTCGTAGCTCACATCCGACAAAAGGCACAACTCCATCAGATTCGGTGTAATTACATCTGCCCTCAGCGTCAGCTTTTTCATCCCTTGTAAAAACGCCTCATTAAACATATCATAAGTCATTCCGCGGTCACCCATCACCGGGTCTGCCAGATATAAGGTATTCTCCTTCTGAAACTGCCCAAAAAGTGCTCCAGTTTTTCCATCTGCTGTGCATCTGCCAGATACCCGGAGTAGATTCCGTCAAAGCTTACGCCCATACTTTTCCACTTCTCTGTGAACTTATCCATCTTATCCGTCAGATCCGCACAATAATAATCTCCGAACTCCGTCTGCGCTGTCAAAACTGCTGTGGGCAGAGGACAAGCCTGCATTCCCATTACAGAAATCACGGGAATGGCAGCCGTCAGCGAGCACTTTCCAAATCCAGATAAATCGTTTATTAGCGCAATTCTTTTCATACATTCTCTCCTGAACAATTTCTGCGATGCATATAATGTATCTCATATGTGGACTCGTGAAAATATCCAGTTTTAATTATTTTGAGCATGCCACTTAAAGATGCAAAAAACAGGTAGGAAAATTTCCCACCTGTTTTTTTTCATCCCGCGCCTTATTTAAATGCTACTGAAGCAATGCTGCCTCTAAATCTGAAAGCATGGTATCAAGTGCCTGAATACCACCTGTTGAGGTGTACCACACATTTGCATGCTGGATAAAATATACAATATTGCCATTCTTATATACATCCAGCTCCTTGATTAAGTCATTCTCAATCACTTCCTGTGCACCAAGAACGCCCTCATCAGCAGCTCCGGTTGCAGTACTTCTGTCTAATACAAACATATACTCTGGATTAAGATTAATAATGGTTTCCCAAGAAGCGTCATCACCATGAGCTGGCTTATCTACTTCTCCTACAGTATCGCCAAGGTTGATACCACCCATTTCATTACCAATGAGGGACAGCTGGCTTTCGGTACCAAGAATGCTCATTGCATTGTTATTGTACATACCAAGAAGCACATTCTTTCCTTCCACAACTTCCTTAAGTGCATCTACTCTTGCCTGGAAACCTTCCATCTTTGCCTCGATTTCAGCTTCCTTACCGAAGATAGACGCAATGGTCTTCGCATTATCTGCTGTACTCTGTACTACGCCCTTCTCATAATCTACCGCCAGATACACAACAGGTGCAATCTTGGAAAGATTCTCAAATTCCTTGCTGAGACGTCCGCCGATGAAGATGATGTCAGGCTCACAGATTGCAAGCTGCTCCATATCTGCAGTTTTAACAGAGCCAAGATTTAAAATTCTTCCTTCGGAATCGTCAGGGTTATAGTCTGTCAAGTACTCAATAGTAACCTTTGCGCTACCTACAACTCTGTCACCTAAGCCAAGGGAATCGATAATGTCAAGTGCTGCCATATCTAAAATAGCGATTCTCTCAGGATCATAAGGAACCTCCATATCAGCCATTTCCTTATTGGCATTCATTGCCTGAATGGTGATGGTTTCCGGCTTTGCAGTCTCTGCCGGAGCCTCTGCTTCGCTTTCCTGAGTTACTGCTTCCGTAGCGGGTACGGATTCGTCCTTAATATTGGTACTGCTCTCAGCACCGCCACAGCCTACTGTGCTAAGTGCTAACATACCTGCAAGTAAAAGTCCAACTAATTTTTTCATATAATCTCTCCTCTTCTATTTGATGTACGCGGGTTAATAGTATATAGTCAGCGGCTTGCCGCCTATATTCATAATCTCAAAATCCACCCTGTAGATTTCCGATAGTGTTTCCTTGGTAATCACCTCTTCCACCGGACCGAATTTCGCAATTTTTCCATCCTTAAAAGCACAGATATAGTCCGAATAGAAGGCTGCATAATTGATTTCATGCAACACCAGAATCACCGTCTTGCCCAGCTCGTCACAAAGCCTCCGGGCAATACGCATCAGGTTGGTGGAATGATAAATATCCAGATTATTGGTAGGCTCATCTAAGAGTACATACTCCGTATCCTGAGCGATGACCATGGCAATATATGCTCTCTGTCTCTGACCGCCGGACAGCTCGTCGATATATTGATCCTGAAAGTCTTGAAGCTCCATATAGGTGATTGCTTTATCAATCATCTGGTTATCTTCCGGGGTAAGTCTGCTGCCCGAATAGGGAAAACGTCCGAATGCTACCAGCTCTCTCACCGTCAGCTTCATCTGTACATTATTGTGCTGCGTCAGTATGGCCAGATGCTTGGCAAGCTCTTTACTTTTCCACTTGGACAAATCCTCCCCTTCAAACTGAATCACACCCGCATCCTTGGCTATGAGTCTGGAAACCATCCCCATAACCGTAGATTTTCCGGCGCCATTGGGGCCAATCATGGATAGAACCTTACCCTTTGGCACTTCAAAGCTGACTTCCTTTACTACGGTTTTGTGACCGTAGCTTTTTATCAAATCAACAACATTCATCGAAATTAGTACGCTCCTTTCTTAAAAAGCAGCAGATAAAGGAAATAAATTCCTCCTGCAATGGTTACGAAGGTACTCACAGGAACCGTGAAATGGAACAGGTGCTGTGATATCATCTGTCCTCCGATTAATGCCAGCATCCCCATAAGTGACGCTCCTATCATCAGATGGGTGTGTTTATATGTCTTCAGTATCTGTCGAGACATATTGGCTACAATCAGCCCCAGGAAGGATACGGGGCCGATAGTCGCCGTAGCTACTGCCATACATAACACCACCCCGAACAGCAGCCTTCGAATCACATTGTCATAATCTACACCTAAGTTAATCGCCTGGTTTCTTCCCATGGTAATTACATCCAGAAGCCTTAGCTCTTTCCGTAATACCAAAGCTAGTACACCAAGTGCCAGAATGGCAAAAAGAATGATTTCTCCATTTACGTTATTAAAATCTGCCACCAAACTGCTGAGCAGGGCATCGTATTCATTAGGGTCCATCACACGAATCATGGCAGACTGTACGCTTCCAAATAAGGAGGACAGTACTGTTCCGATAAGCATAATATACAGAACGTTGTGCCCGGTTTTCTTAAACAGATACCAGTAAATCAAGGTTCCTACCACGCCCATGGACACCAGATCCACTGCAAAAGCCAGATTCGCATTTAGAAATAAGGTGCTTCCGGTACCCAGCACGAATACAGCTGCTGTGTGCAGAAAGGAATAAATGGAATTCATTCCCAGAAGTGCCGGAGTCACAATGCGGTTATTTACAATAGACTGAAATATCAACGTAGCCACACCTATGGAAATACATGCAATCACCATACATATCAGTGTGGGCACCCGCAGACTCATAATATACCGAAACAGGGACGGCTTCTCAGGATGTGCATTTATCAGCAGGAAAAAGACAATTGCCACCAGAACCATTGCAGCCAAAGCAGCCAGCCTTATCATATTTCTTTGATGCATTTTTGCTCTATTCACAGGCAGCCACCCCCTTCTTTTCTTCATGATGGTGATGTCTTCCGTGGTGACCATGTCCATGATGATCGCCTCTTCTGTGATGACCATGCCTATGATGATGTCCAAAACGAATGGCTTTCTTGCCATGCTTCAACTTATAAAACAGCATAATAATAAATATAATACTGCCGATAATTCCAACCACCAGCTCAATAGGTATCTCATAGGGCTTAATCACACTTCTGGCAACCATATCACAAACCAGCACAAACAATGCTCCAAACAATGCCGTATCAATCAAGGTTCCACGAATTTTGTCTCCCTTAAAAAGTGTCACCAGATTAGGCACAATCAGTCCGATGTAGGATATCTGCCCCACAATCACAATAACGCTTGCTGTAATCACCGCCGAAATAGAGAGCCCCAGAATCAGCATTACATTGTAATTCACTCCCAGATTCTTTGAAAAATCCTGACCCATACCTACGATGTTAAAGTGATTGGCATAGATAAAAGCAATCATCACCAGGGGTGCTACCAGATACACCAGCTCATAATTTCCTTTGAGAATTAGGGCAAAGGAACCGGAAAAATAAGTGGAGAGCTGTTGTGTTACCTCAGCCTGATAAGCAAGGAAATTCGTAAGTCCACCGATGATATTACCGAACATGATACCAACAAGTGGCACTAAAACGGTATCCTTCACCTTGATCCTCTGTACAAAGAACACGAAAAGAAGTGTGCCAATGACGGCAAATATAAATGCAAATACTGTTCTCGCCCCAAGTCCCATAGTAGGTACGAATACCATGGCCAGCACGATTCCCAGCTGTGCAGACTGAATCGTAGCTCCCGTAGTAGGCGAAACAAACTTATTCATGCAGAGCTGCTGCATAATCAATCCCGCAACGCTCATTCCCACGCCGGTACATAAAATCGCCAACAGTCTTGGGATTCTGCCCAGAAGAAATATCTCCAGCTCCAGCCCTTCTCCACCGGAAAGTAGTGTACCAAGGTCAATATCTATTACTCCTACAAATAGAGATATCACCGACAAAACCACCAAAAGAATAAAAAGCACTGCGGTACTGAACCAACTTTTGCAATGTAGCTTTTTTAACATCTTTTTAAGGTTACTCCTCTCTACATCATGTTAGTTTCAACTAACTACCTTTCAAAACAAATGCCAGTCCAAAAACTGACATTTGAAAATCTTTTTCTTTTGTTAGTTGACGCTAACTAATGTATCACACAATTAACCAGAATGCAACTGTCCTTTTTTACCATTTGTTTTGCAACAGGCTCCGCAACCCACTTTCAATTACGCCAAAAGCTGTAATATAATCTGCACAATCATCAGTACACAGAATAATCCCATTCCCACATTAAGGAATACAGTAGAGAAACGCTTTCCCTTAGGAAGCTCTTCCTGGGTGTGGTTTACGGTAAACTTCTTTCTCTTCACGATTAAGAGAACCACTCCGGCAATTACTAATGCTAGAAGAAGTACCAGATATACAAAATAAAGCACAAGTCCAGACACATTGCTCATCATCATGGTAGTCAGCTCCTCCATAGATGCAGATTCTGTAGCGGTAGCCAACTCTAGCATTCCACTTTCTCTCAGTACAAACATCGCTATTATAGAAGAAATAAAGTTATTTACCATATGAAGTAAAATTGTATGTACCACATTTCTTGTTCTAGTATAAATAAATCCGTAGAAGCATCCCATGACAAAGGTAAATACAAACTGATTTAAATTTGCATGGAAGAGACCAAACATCGCACCGGAAAGCAGGATTGCAAGACCCTCACCGTACTTAGCTGCTCTGTCAATCAACAGCTTCCGAAAAATAATCTCTTCCATAATTGGAGCACAGATTACCATAAAGAGAATGGTGGTAAAGGTATTCAATTCCATGGTTACATTCAGGATAACATTGTCCACCTGACTCTGCTTGAAAATACTAATGATGGACGTAACTATGTTTCCTACCTGACCGGAAAGATAAACCAGCGCATAGCTCATGATAAAAGCCACAACGCCCTGACCTAAGGTCATTTTCTTTTTCTCGATGGATTCCTTTTCCACTGGAACTCTCTTAATCAGTGCAATCATAATCGGATAACCAATCAGATACATCGGTAACATATAGGAAGCTGTGTAAATATTACCATCTGCCATATACATGGGCATCACCGCATTACCGATGCCGATACCCACTAGCTGCACTACATAAATCACAATTGCTCCAATAAAATACATCAACCCTAATTTTGAAAAATACTTCTTTTCCATACTCTCATCCTCCATTCTTTCTTAATCTTTTATAAAACTACTGCCGCCAGAACGCTGCCTATCACATAACCTACTATATAAGCAATTACCATCAACAAAAGAAATAATCCAATCATTTGGAGAAGCTTCTGCTTCCAGCCCAAGGATTCATCATATCCCGGATTCAGGCATATACTCTTTTCTTCCCCCTGACATACCCTTCTATATACCAGGGTATTAGAGTCAATTACCGTTACAAACTCCAGACCATTCTTCTGTGCTTCCGCAATACTCATTTCGTACCACTTCAGTCCAATCATTGTCCAGTCCTTCTCCTCGTTATGGTATTTTTCGCCCTGAGCCTCCATTCTCTTCTTCAGCGCGCGTTTGGTATCAATCTCGTACTGATAGGTCACATCCGTTTCTGCAAAAAGATATGTCCCCTTATCATAATCGGTAAGCATCTGTCCCTGCGCCGCCTTATCCGCCAGATATTCCAGTAAATTACTAATCTTCTTAAACTTCTTCTTTTCTCCGAAACGCTTTCTATGCTCCCATTCCTCTCTGCTCAAGCAAAGCTCGTCATACCATTGCTGTGCCAGACACATCATCCATATGCAGTAGGAAATATCCACAATGGTAAAGATAATATACATCCACGATAACCATGCAAAGCTATCGCCATGCAGACTTTCGATAATATAGTTAAAAATAAAGGCAACCGCCAAAAACAACATAGACCCAAGCTGCACTATAATCATATCATAGCAGTATTCTTTTCTGAATTTCTCTGCTCTCTCTCTTCGCAGCCCAGCATCATCATAAAATTCATCACTTTCATCGCCGGCCTTATCTTTTACAAAGTAGTAATTCATTGTTTCATCATGGGTAACTACATCCCAGCCTGCCTGCTCCACAATATCCAGGGCAGTCTTTCTGGCGGTGAGCTTTTCCTTCGTGGGCTTTCCCTGCATGGTAAAACGCTCAATCTCGTATACCTTTTCTGCCGGCTCAATCTTATCAAAGTGATATAACATACCAAGGGTCATGTCCTTGAGTAGCCACCCCTGCCTTGCCATCTCCTCCAGCCAGTCACGCTCCTTTAATAAACTGGCAAAAAACTTCCATTTCTTCATCGCTATTCTCCCCTCAAAATCCTGTCACCGTTTTCGCATTGCTGCTCCAGTCTTTCCTGTTCCATATAGAGCAGTGCTTTTCCGTCCTCCGTTATCTGGTAGGTCTTCTTACCATCTACCTCGCTGACCACGGTAATCATCTTATCATCCACCAGTCGCCCCAGCATGGTGTACAGCGTTCCGGTTCCCATCTTCACTCTTTCTTCTGTCAGCTCCCGGACAAACTTCATAATTCCGTATCCGTGATTAGGCTCTAACAGAGCCAGAAGTGTATAAAATATGGTTTCCGTCATGGGACAATACTTTTTCAACAGCTTATCTTCCATTACTTTCCACCTCTTTCCACCTCATATACTCCCCTCTGATGTCTATCCTTGACATGTCGACTCAAAACATATTTACATACGACATGTCGAGTATCGATATGTCGTATATTGACATATTATAACCCCGCTTCTAAATTGTCAACACTTTTTTATAAAATTTTTCAAAAAAGAACAGACCCTGTTGCACAATCCATGCAATAGAGTCTGTCACTGCCAGCTTCTGATTTTCAAGTACTAATTCGTTTCACTATTCATATAAAGTGGCCATCCGGTGGTCTGTCCCATAGCAGTTACCGTGGTTCCCACGCAGCCCTTATTCTCTAACCAGGAGATAGCTACTACACCTAAGTAAGTATCATAACCATCTACAACAAGCTTAATATAATTGTCACCGTACATCATCCAGGTACCTGTCGCGTCACCGCTGATAGTGCCGTCTGCATTCATGGTTACATAGATACCTTCGGTGGTTACATAAGGATCACCTGCAAGTACCAGCTGGAACTGTCCGTTCTCTGCAAAGGATAAGAATTCATCCTGTGTCACGGTACGGTCTACTTCACCTGCATAACGGTTAGCATTGATTACAATATCACCTACAGAATTCAGATAATACTGATGTGCCTGCATCATGAACTTGGTACTTGATGCAGCCAGCGGATGTCCGTTATCACAGGCACCAACCTTATCGGACTGGTATGCTAAGGTCCTGGTCATCAGCTGTGCAATATTTACACCATCGCTGGTGGTATATAAGTCACCGTGTCCCGGTGCATGAATATCGAAGTCATAATCCGCCCACTTGAAGGAAGACATTGCGATATACTCACAACTTCCCTCGATACGGTCTGCGGTAGTGATATAACCTTCACGGTCTAAGTCACTTCTGTAGCCGGATAATGGTGGATATAAACCGGTTACCAGCTCCTTGCCAATCCAGCCAGATGCCATAGGGTCGCCGCTTAAATTGTTGAAGGTGGTAATGTCGTCACTCTTAGCAGTAAAGAGTACATAGTTTCTGGAAAGTACGCCCAGACAGGTCATCAGGTAATAGTAATCGTCCTTCACCTCGGTCACGGTTCCGTCCTCAGCTACTATAGGGACATCATACTGATGGGTAATAAGGCTGCCCTCTGCACAGTAGGTCATGTGTCTTCCATAGTAGGAATGTACATCACCGATATCGGTAGCACGAGCTTCTTCCATATATGTATTGATGGTAGCTTCATCCAGCCAGCCGGTCTGTCCATCCTTGCGAAGTCCGGTCTCAGGATCAAGCTCAATCATGTAAGTACCAGCACCAAAGGAACCGAAGGTTAAATACATATTGCCATCTGCATCATAAGCAACCTGTGGATCCAGTGCTACTACATTGTAGTAAAGAGCATCCTGCGCATAGTCGCTGATAGACTGCACAATAACATCCACATACTGGAAGGAACCTGCCTCCAGAGTAGGTGACCAGGCAAGCACGGTACATACTCTATCATGCTTTGCCTCATCCACTGCGGAATTTACAATACAGGTATATAACCAATATCCGCCGTAAGCTGCCGGAACAAGGTCTGCTGCCCAATACTGGCACTTCTTAGCATCCTTTAACATCCACTCATCCACTTCCGTCCAGCCGTAAGCTTCCATCTGCTCTGCTGCCGGAGTGGTCTGTCCCAGTGTCTCCCAATGCATCAAATCGGTAGAACGACGAATGGTATTACCGCCTTCCCAGCCGGTCTGTACCATGTAATAATAACGCTGACCATCAATCTCCACCTCAGTTAAAGATGGGTCATGTACGCCGCCGTTTCCATCCGCATCGTTCCAAAGGAATTCGTACTCGCCATTGTCCATGGTCTCTTTGTCAATATCATAGTCAGGATCTGAAGGGTAAGCAGCTGCTACGTTTACCGCTACGGTAAATACCACATCACTACCACTCTTTAAATCCAAAAATACCTTGCCGTTTTCGGTAGCTGCCTGATTGGCAGTAATGGTATTGGTTGCTGCATCCCAGGTTGCCAGCGTATCCACGGATACCGTAGCGTAGTCCTCATCAATGGCAGACACTTCTACACTGTCAATTCCGCTGCCTTCCACAAGCTCCAAGGTGTAGCTCATGGAGTCCTCGGTCAGATAGCCAAGAGATAAGTTGTCGTAGCAGATGGTCGGTGTAATCTCACTTGCAACATATTTCTTGCTGCCGTCCTCATTACGATTGGAAGCTGCCTTCACATCGTAATCCATGGCTACCAGAGTAGAATCCGTAGGGGTAAACACATATCCCTCCGGTACCGGCTCCTCTGTAGGCGCAGGTGTCTCGGACGCTGCCACCTCCTGAGACTGCTGTTCAGGCTCCGAGGAAGCCACTGGCTCCTGTGTGCCGCCGCCACATGCCGTCAGCTGCATCATCATGCAGCCCGCAAGGGCAAGGCTTAATAATTTGTTTCGACCTTTGTACATATACATAATCCTCCCATATATATTCTATAAAAATGGTCTTTTATCTCTACTTTAAAATTGCTTCAATAGCCTGCATCTCTTCTTCCGTAAAGTCCCTGTTATCCAGTGCGGCAATATTCTCTACTACCTGCGATGCACGGCTTGCACCCAAGATTACGGAAGTCAGTCTGCCCTGCTTCAATGCCCACACAAGAGCCATCTGTGCCAGAGACTGTCCTCTCTCCTTGGCAACATCATTCAACTTGGAAACCTTGGCAACCAGCTCGTCCGTAATAGCACTTTCCTTTAAAAATACACTCTTACCGGCAGCTCTGGAGTCCGCTGGAATACCATTTAAATACTTATCGGTAAGAAGTCCCTGTGCAAGAGGACAGAATGCGATAGCACCCATTCCTGCCTCGTCAATCACTGGAATCAGCTCCTCTGTCTTTCTCTCCAGCATGGAATATCTGTGCTGATGAATAAGACAAGGTACACCCATCTCTTTTAACATAGCAGATGCCTCTGCCAGCTTCTCAGGGCTGTAATTGGATAAACCTACATAAAGTGCCTTTCCGGAGCGAACGATTCCCGCCAGCGCATCCATGGTCTCCCAAAGCGGCGTCTCCGGGTCCATTCTGTGATGATAGAAAATATCCACGTAATCCAGACCCATACGCTTCAAGCTCTGGTCTAAAGAAGATACAAGGTACTTCTTAGAACCCCAGTCACCATAAGGGCCCGGCCACATGGTATAGCCTGCCTTAGTAGAGATTATAAGCTCATCTCTATAAGACTTTAAATCGGTAGCAAGCATCTTCCCGAAATTCTCTTCCGCACTTCCGGGTATCGGTCCGTAATTATTTGCAAGATCAAAATGAGTAATACCCAGATCAAAGCTGGTCAGCACAATATCCTTCATATTGTCGTAATTGCTTCCGCTGCCAAAGTTGTGCCACAACCCAAGAGACATCGCCGGAAGCTTTAAACCGGTTCTGCCGCTTCTATTATAAACCATCTTTTCGTATCTGTTCTCGTTTGCAATGTACATAAAGTTTCCTCCCATTACTATTTTTATATATCATACCAAATTTTGTGAAAAAAGTCTTGTATTATAACTCCTAAAACTGTGCAATTTCACACTATCCTACATGTCTTTCGAATCTCTCAAAGCCCAATATTTTTTCGATTTCCTTAAACGCATCCTCGGGAATCACAAATCCACTGGCTGCAATGTTATTTTTCAGCTGCTCCGGCTTGCTGGCACCGGTGATGACGCTGCTGACAATGTCCTTTCTCAAAATCCACGCAAGTGCCAGCACAGACAAATTCGTGTCAAGCTCTGCCGCAAGCTTCGATAGCTTTTCCACCTTATCCAGATTCTCATCGGTAAGCAGATGATTGACCTGCTTATCTTGCTGATGCGTTGCTCTGGAGCCTTCCGGATAGGGCTGGCCTTTTCTATATTTCCCGGTTAGCAGTCCCTGCGCTAAAGGAGAAAAGGGCGTAATGCCGATACCATATCTCTGACATACCTCCACAATCTCGTGCTCAATATATCTGTCCATCATATGATACTGTGGCTGGATTACCGTCATGGGATACAAATGATATTCCTCAATAATCTTCTGCGCCTCCATCAAACGTGCTGCGCCCCATTCCTCACTGACACCATAGTACAAAATCTTGCCCTGTGACACCAGATCACTGAGCGCACGAAGTGTCTCTTCCATCGGGGTAGTGGGATCAAAACGATGACAATAGTACAAGTCAATGTAATCCATATTTAAATTCTTAAGGCTACGGTCAATATTGTTTAAAATATGCTTTCTGGACAACCCACCTCCATTCACACTTGCTCCTGTCTTGAAAAATACCTTACTGGAAACCACCAGACTTTCTCTGTCATATTCACCCAAAACATCTCCTAGGAAACGCTCTGCCGCCCCATTTCCATAGGCATCTGCACAGTCAAAGAAATTCACACCCTCCTCATATGCAAGCCGCACTGTCTGCTTGGCAAGCTCGTACTTTTCACTGCCCTGCAAATCTGTCATCCAGCTTCCCAAAGCCACTTCACTGACCTTTAAACCTGACTTTCCTACATTACGATATTTCATACCCTGCTCCATTCCCGTGCCACTTTTTGTGCACGTAATATTTTTTTCTCTGTATTTACAAATGCTACCACTTCAAGTACACTTGAAGGCAAGAAAAACTTATAAAATCTAAGATATCATTTAAAGGAGTCAGCCATGAGAACATATTCTATCAGAGAATTATCCCAGCTTTTTAATGTCCAGTCCTCTACCCTGCGCTACTACGAAGAGATTGGATTACTTGAAAATGTAGGACGGACAGCTAATCAGCAGCGCATCTATACGGATGAGCATATACGCCGTCTGGAAGGTATCAGCTGCTTTAAGCGGACCGGACTTCCCATCGCCCGGATTCAGGAATTCTATAAATACGAAAGCAATCTGGATGCACACATTGACGACATTATCCAGTTGGTTTCCGAGCATGAAAGCAATATTCAGGCAAAAATCAAGGAACTTCAGCAAGAGCTCCTTCATATCCAGCACAAGGTGCGCTATTACGAAGGCATCAAAAAAGCCATTATTTCCAATAGTCCCCTTCCTGAGTGGAACGATTTTCAATAATGGCTTTTTCTCATTCTTTATTTAGTTGGTATACACTTCCCATGAAATCGTATAATTCACGTTATCATTCTTGCTCATTGCAAGCTGCAAATAATAGCTATAGGATAAATTAATATCTGTCAAGGTGTACTCCGTCTTGCCGGATACCTGCTTGTACTGGCTGGTAGCATTATAGCCCACCCAGAAGTCCGTATCCCCAGTGAACTTGATGGATGTTACATCAGAAGCATCCACGTCTCCCAACAGATCAGAAATGCTGATATCCTTGGTTGCCCACCAGTTCTCTCCCTTGATGGTTGCAGAACCAGTATATGCTGCGCCGCTTTCCTCAGATGGTGTCTGAGTAGGTGCTACTGTTGGAGCAGGTGTTGCTGTTGGTGCTGCCGTAGGAGCAGGGGTTGCAGTAGGAGTAGTTGCTGTTCCTGCACTGCTGCCTTCTACACTCACTGCCATGTAGAACAGATTTGCAGTATCCGCCTTAGTAATGGTATGAGTACCTGCATCCACATCCATGGTCAGAATACCATTGCTTAAGGTATATCTGGTTCCATCCACCTTTACATTGGAGCTGTTGGCAGAGTTAAATACCAGAGTCAATTCTGCATCTGCATCTACCGTAAAGGAGATGTTTGTAGAAGATTCCATCTTCAAGCACTGTGTTAAGGTTAATCCATTATAGCTTACAGTTCCCTTGCTGGTAGAAAGGTTACCGGTGATGCTGAAGAAATCACTATTCTTACCATCGGTGGTAAAGTTCTGTACATAAGCTGCTGACTCTACTCCTGTAGAAGGAGCCTGAGTAGGTGCTGCCGTTGGAGCTGTTGTAGGTGCAGTAGTAGGTGCCTGAGTCGGCGTTACCACATCACCGGAGATACCCGGAAGAGAATAACTTCCTACCGTATACATTGCCGGCTGGCTTGGGGCAGCCATATCCGGTCCCACATAATAACTGGTGTGAGGCGGCTGGTTATATGCCACGTTCTGCCATGCAATAGATAATCGATACTGAGAATCATGCATTAAAGTATAAAGCTTCTCGCTGGTTACATCCGTCGTAGTATAAATACGAAGTGCAGTATCATTGGAAGTAGGCCAGATAACCTCTTCTCTCCAGTCACCTAAGATATCGCCGGAAAGGCTTGGGGTTGACTTGGTTCCATTATTGGAATGTACATTGGAACCGGAAAGAGCTGTTACCACCTTATCGTTATTGTAATCCCATTTTCTAATCGTAGTACCATCTAAACCTTCACGATATAGGTCACCATCCCAGTAGGCTGCAAAGTTGATACCCAGCCCTGAAACTGCGGAAGTTACTGCGGTTCCGTTCTTGGTGTAATAGTTACTGTTACTTGCTAAGGTTACATATGGATAGAAATCCGGGTCAATATTTAAGATCAGTCCACGTCCGATATCCTTACTGAGCTTCTTACTCCAAATGGTACTTCCACTCTTTGCTTTTCTCAGCTGAATACTCTCAATATCCGAAGACTTTGTCTCGTGAACCTGGTAAATCTCCAGCCCATCAATATCCGGGTCAAAATCACCTACATGCAGCGCATCACCATGACCATCACCGGTTGAATATAATCCGGTTCCATCATTATCAATGACTGCCGAACCGTATACGATTTCATCCTTGCCATCACCATCTACGTCCGCAATACTAAGGTTATGGTTACCCTGTCCTGCATAGCTGGAGTTGCCGGAATCGTTGGTATCAAATACCCATTCCTCGTTTAACTTTCCGCCCTTGTATTCATAAGAAACAATTACGGCTCTGGTGTAGTAACCGCGACATACTACAAGGCTAGGGGTCTTACCGTCAAAATAAGCTACTGCTGCAAGGAAACGATCTACACGGTTACCGTAGCTGTCGCCCCAGGAGCTTACCTTCCCTCTTGCAGGATTATAATCAATGGTAGTAAGCACCTTACCGGTCTTACCCTCAAACAAAGTGAGATATTCCGGTCCACTGAGTACATAGCCGCTGGAATTTCTGTAATCCGCAGAAGCGTCACCGATTACGGTTCCGTCACCTGCAATGGTGCCATCCGCAGTTTTCATTGCCACCTCTGCCTTACCGTCGCCGTTAAGGTCATAAGCCATAATCTGTGTATAATGAGCACCTGCACGAATATTCTTTCCTAAGTCAATCCGCCATCCCATGGTTCCGTCCATTTCATAACAGTCCACATATACATTCGAGGTATAGCCGGACTGGGAGTTGTCCTTCGCATTGGAAGGATCCCACTTTAAGATAATTTCATACTCACCATCACCATCCACATCTGCTATTGTAGCATCGTTGGCAGCATAGGTAATGGTTTCTCCATTTAAGGTGGTGTTGGCCGGTTTATTAATCGGAACATCCTTATAATTATTGCTCCATGGAGTAACCGTATCTGATTGATTTTCCTCTGAGCCGTTCACCACCGCACGAACCATGTAAGATGAGCTGGTACTTCCTGATTTATCCAGATAGTTGGTGCTGTCACTGATGTTAGAAGCAATTTTCACACCATTACGATATACGTTAAACTTGGTGGAGTAGCTTTCTGTTCCTAAAAGTCTCCAAGACAAAAATACACCATCGTCTGTTTTTACTGCCACTAGTCCTCTGCTGAGGGACTCCATCTGTCTTGCAGTAGTGGAAGCTGCATTTACTTCACTTCCAGTGGCAAAATCCCCTCCAAAGGCCAGCGTGCATGACAATGCTACTGCCAAAAACCGTACGAATAAACTACGTTTTTTCATTGTTTCTGCTCTTTCTATAATATGAGAAAAAGAAAACTCCTACCCCTCTGCCACAATAGCAGAGGGGATATGGAGTTCTTCTAAACGTCTTTTCAAAGACCTCTAAAATTATTTTTAGTCAAGAGATGCGCCTACGCCGTAGCTGCTTACTGCGCTGCCACTCTTCACCTGGAATAATCCGTTCATGTTAACACTTCCGTCAGCATTTCTGAATACTTCATGGTAGTTAGTTGCATACTTACCGTTTGAATATCCAGGAATGCTTGTGCTTTCAAAAATGGATGAAGTCAATGAAAGCTTGGTACCTTCCTTAGCTGAGCTTCCTGAGAAAGAACCTGAGCTGATGTAGTAGTATCCGCTGTTAGCGTATACGGTATTGCTCATCTTTCCAAGGAACTTATCTGCTGACTTCAAAGAGTCAGAGTAAGAAAGAAGATTTACATACTGTGCTGAAGAAGAAGTTCTGTAGCACATGAAGTTTGCCTTAGAAGCATATACACCATTGTTAACAGATGTACAGTTCTTCATTACAAGTGCGCCGCCGTTACCATTATCGGTAAAGCCAGTAGCACCATTGTTGAATGCAAGACAGTTGGTTACCACATGCGGAGTAGGACATTGTCCGTTACTTCCGCCAAGCTTAAATCCATTCATATCGCCGTTTGCAGAACCGGTACCATCGGTTAACTTACCATTGCCGAATGCCACACAGTTCTTAATGGTTACTACACCGATAGAACCTGTTGCAGGCTTAGCATATAAATCCCAACCGTCATCACTGTTACAGTATGCGATACATCCGTCGAATACGTTTCCTTCACCACAGGTAAGCTTAGCTGCGAAACCATCTGCGTTTTCAGCGGTAGCTTCATCCTTGTTGTTGTAAGAAGTACAGTTGATAATCTGGTTGTATGCAGGCCACTCAGATACCTCGTCATAACTGGTGTTATAACGGCTGAGCTGGAGACCTGAGTCATGGTTCTCATAGAACTGACATAATTCAATAATATTGTTGTTACCTGATAAAAGCATACCATTGTCACCAGCACCGGTAATATCTACATCGTAGAAGTGCCAGTAATCACCGTCTAATACGATACCTCTGTTAGAACCTGCTTCTGACATAGAACTGAAATCGATTACTACATCTGCGCCATTGTAGCTGCTGATGGTCTTGTATGCACCAGACTTACCACAGTTGCTTTCCTCAATTAAGATGGTGCTTGAGAAGCTGTAAGTACCACCTAACATCCAGATAGTCTTGCCTGCAGAAACAGACTTGATTGCGGTAGCTAAGTCCATAGGACTGCTCTGGGTACCGCTGCCTGAAGACTTACCGCTTGGAGAAACGAAGATATCTCCACTTACAACAGATGGTGCTGCGGTAGCAGAAGGCTTCTCAGTTGGTGCAGTAGTAGGTGCTGCGGTTGGTGCAGGAGTAGTAGTACCTGCATCAGAGCTGCCGCCCTCTGCATTTACTGCAATGTAGAAAAGGTTTGCAGTGTCAGCCTTGGTAATGGTGTGGCTGCCTGCTGCGATATCCATGGTTAAAATACCATTGGTTAAAGTATACTTTGTTCCGTCTACCTTTACGTTAGAGCTGTTTGCAGAGTTAAATACAAGTACTAACTCACCTGCAGAAGCGGTGGTAAAGGTAACGCTGGTTGATGATTCCATCTTTAAGCACTGGGTTAAAGATAAACCATTGTAGCTTACAGAACCTTTGCTGGTAGAAAGGTTACCGGTAATGCTGAAGAAATCACTTGACTTTCCGTCAGTAGTGAAGTTGTGTACATAGCTTGCAGTCTCTACATCGGTAGATGGTGCCTGAGTTGGAGCTGCTGTAGGTGCTACGGTTGGAGCTACGGTTGGTGTAGCAGTTGGAGCAGCAGTAGGTGCAGCAGTTGGTGCTACTGTAGGTGCTGCGGTTGGAGTGGATGCTGATGAAGAATCAGTATACACTTCCCAGGTAATCTTGTAATCTACGTTGTCATTCTTGCTGATGCAAAGCTGTAAATAATAGCTGTCACTTAAGTTGATATCGCTTAAGTTATAAGAGGTCTGGCCTGATGCCTGAGTGTATGCGCTGGTTCCGTTGTAGCATACCCAGAAATCGGTATCTGCACTGAACTTAATTGCAGTTACATCAGATGCATTTACGCCGCCTAATAAATCAGACTTAGCAAGATCCTTTGATGCCCACCAGTTTGCTCCGGTGATAGTGGTAGAACCGGTATAAGCTACGCCTGATACAGAAGGTGCCTGTGTAGGTGCAGCGGTTGGTGCTACGGTTGGAGCTGCTGTAGGAGCAGTAGTAGGTGCTGCAGTTGGAGTAGCGGTAGAGCCTGAGCTGCTGCCTTCTACGTTTACTGCCATGTAGAATAAGTTTGCAGTGTCAGCCTTGGTAATGGTGTGGCTGCCTGCTGCGATATCCATGGTCAGGATACCATTAGTTAAAGTATATTTTGTTCCGTCTACCTTTACATTAGAGCTGTTTGCAGAGTTGAATACAAGTGTAAGCTCTGCTGCTGCATCGGTGGTAAAGGTAACGCTTGTTGATGATTCCATCTTTAAGCACTGGGTTAAAGATAAACCATTGTAGCTTACAGAACCCTTGCTGGTAGAAAGATTACCAGTAATGCTGAAGAAGCTGCTTGATGTACCATCAGTGGTAAAGTTGTGTACATAATCTGCTACTTCTACATCTCCAGAAGGAGCCTGAGTAGGTGCTGTAGTTGGAGCAGTGGCAGGTGCCTGAGTAGGCGCAGTTGTAGGTGCAGTGGTTGCTGCCGGAGTCTGAGTCTCAGCAGGAGCCTCAGTATCCGGAATATCTACAGAACCGGTATATCCGCCTACAGATTTAAGAGAGGTTGAGTAAGAAACTAACGCACTCTTTAACTCGGTAATTACATCATAGTTGGTGTCTTCTACGGAATCATTGAACTCCCACTTGAAGTCACCACCGTTTACACGACCTGCGTACTTCTCAACAGTAGCCTTAGCATCTGCTGGAGACTGTACATCATAGTCATACATGCTTGAAGAAGTATCGAAGTTGTTGTAAGTCTTTCCATCTACGTTCTTTACAGAAGAAGAAAGAGTTTCATTTCTGGAAGTTGCAACATACGCATCGAACTCCGTATTATCTTCCTGATAAGAAATGAAGGATTCTGCACCCTCGATGTAGTTGTTGTATGCCTTAATCATACCACCAACTTCTCCTGAGAAAGTACCCTCGCCAAGAGCGTCGGTACCCTGACCGGAAATCATCATAGGATTCTTGCAGTTTCTGAAGTAGTTAGCCTCTGCGAAGATATCGGAATCAGTGGTAGAACCGATACCATACTTAGAGTTACCATCATAGTAATTGTTGTAAACATGTACGGTAGCTACACGAACACGTGGATGACGTGAATCGGAGTGATCGTACCAGTTGTGGTGATAGGTAATGTAGTTGGATGTATCACTAGAGTTAGCACCCTGAAGATTACATTTTCCACTATCCCAGAAGTGATTGTAGGAATGAGTAATGTACTGTGACTTCTTGGTATCAAGAGCTCCATCACCCTTTACCTGGTCAGCATCGCTTCCTGCATCACCATAGAATAAATCACAGTTGTGAACCCAGATATGGGTATTTTTCTGCTGGAGACCAATGTTGTCGCCTTCAGAACTATCACAGTTCATAACACCGATGTTTCTGATTTCAATGTTGGTACTGTTCTTGATACGGATACCCCAGCCATTAGCTGTTGCATCTTCACCGACACCTTCGATGGTAAGACCTGCATCATTGCCACCATTGTCGATTAAAAGGTCACCCTTGTCCATTCCTGAGAAATCGCCGATTTCACCGATAATACGCACACATAACGGGTAGCTTCCGTCTACATATGACTCAATTTCGGATACCAGCGAACCAGCATTGTCTTCGGTTACATAAAATACTTTAGCGTTTGACTTTAAGGAACCATCCTCATTGTAAGCGCCTGATGCGGTGCCATTTACCCAGGCAAATCCGCTTCTGTCGTGTGCTTTTACAGACAAAGTAGAAGTCTGTGCACCAACAGTTGACCCATCACTCATAACAGCAACTACTTTAAGAACGTAGTTACCTGCTGGAAGGCCAAGTGCATCTGCACGCCAGTACGAAGAGTACTGTCTGATCAGCTCAGAATCAAGCTGAACATATGCGGAGTCAGACTGTGAAGCCCCCTTCACATACACGGCATAACCCTTCGCGCCGCTTACCGGACTCCACTCTACATACGCTGACTCCAGCCAGCCTGCAGATTCGGTAATAGTAACATTACTTGCGGCCTGTACAACTACACTGTTGGTAGAAACCAGACCCGTTAACATTAATGCTGTTACCAGCATATATGCTAACATTTTTTGTGTTTTGCGAATTAATGTTTTCATTATATGAATCCTCCCCTTAATATTTTCGCAATATTTATATTAACACAAAAGTTTTTTCTCTGAAATTGGCACAAATAACGGTTTAATTGTTACATTTCTGTTAAAAATTACTAGTTTTTTATGGTAAAATTTTAACAACTTTGTTATTTATTTCTCAATTATGCATAAAGTACCAATTTTCAAAACAATTCATAGTACTTTGCTCCTATGTGTAGGTATTCAATCATTTTGCATAACAAAACCCTTTGCATACATACACATTCCAATATGTTGTCGTTAAAATCCTATGGCTAAACGACAACTCAGCGGTATTTCATGACTACACTAAATCTTTGAAATACCGCTGAGGCTCATTTAACAATATTATTTATTCAACTACTACTTCTTGTATCATGTTTTCATACTTATCAATTTCAACTTACCACATCTGCCCCTTAATATCTTCTTTATTTTACACTACCATCTGGATTTAGCAAATCTGCTGACGAATTAGGTACTTGCTTAGTTTCTGATAAACTAGTAGCCTCCACTTCCCACGCAATTCCGGCCTTCTTCATGGCCTCATCGATAACCTGAGCCTCCTGCTTCGTGAGCTTCATATCCGGGACATCGGAAAGGTGCTTCATTGCATCCACAAACTCATCGTTCTTTGACAAGGGTTCTAAGACCTTCGGGCAGTGTCTTACCACGAATTCCATGACCTTGGAAATTTTGGATACATCATCAAGGTTCTTAATTACGAACTTCACGACCAGTCCGGCGGATTTCGCACCATCACCTACCAGAGATATCAGACCCATTCCGCTCAGTATTGCGAAGCCATAGTCGCTATAAACGAGGTTTGCGACAACATCCCTCACATCCGCAGCTACCGGGGTCAGTCCTCCCACGATCTGCCCAAAGAGTACTGCCAGACTGTCGGTGTCACGGATAAAGTCCCCCGCAATCAGGCCGCAGATAAAGTCCCACACATAGTCATTCCAGCTCTTGTCAGGACTGTAGGGGCTGGTTCCCTCCTCGTACTCCTGAAGGTCAAGGCTTCCGTCACCGTCACTGTCTGTTTCAATATCAATCTTCTTACTGATATCGCTGTAGATATCCGCAAGATCCTCCGCATCCTCTGCCGGGTAGAAGGCTCCTCCCGTCTCCTCTGCCAGAGGCTTCATATAGGCGTTAAAATAAGTGCTTTCGCTGCCAAGACCCACGGTGTATATCTTTATATTCTCCTGCACCGCAGTGTCCACCACGGAAGAATGCAGCCGGGCATCCGCTGTCTCACCGTCGCTCAGCACCACCATAGTCCGGAGCATCTCCCCATCTTCGTCGGTATCAAAGAGAGTGAACCCACGGTTCACGCCGGTATACATGTATGTACCGCCAAAGTTGTAGAAATAAGAGGATGTAAGATATTTCTTCACTGCCTCCTTGTCGCTGAGAAGCTCCGGGGTAAGGGCTCTTATACTGCTTCCATATCTTACCACACCCACCCTGCTGTTTTCCGGGAGTCTGTCGATCATGTCCCGGGCTACGGTCAGTCTCTGCTTTTCGGCATCGTCTGGCATGGATTGTGGACTTGGCAGACCGCTTCTGCTTCTTCGAAAACGGAAAGCTGAAAGGACAGTGGACTACGGAAGAGTTTAAAGCTCTGCCGCATACCACCCTTCAGGCTATGGGGCTGCGGCCTCTGAGCATCGAACAATATCATAATCAGGCAATCGAGAAAAGCAGACTTACGTCCCCAACTAAAAATCCACTGATTTCCGCCAGCAATTTGTCCGTTGGATATGGTAAGAAAAGCCCTGTATATCAAGTGAATGATATTCAGATTTGCAAAGGGGAAATTGTGGGACTCATGGGACATAACGGAATCGGCAAAAGTACCCTCGCCAAGACCCTTTGCGGACTGCGGAAGCCTGTCAGTGGCAGCATAACACCTGCAAAAGAAAAGGAGCGGCTAAAAAACAGCTTTATGGTTATGCAGGATGTGAATTATCAGCTATTTTCCGACAGCGTTCGTGAAGAAGTTTTGCTTGGTGCTGCAAACCCGGAATTATGTGACCAAGTATTGTCAGCCTTGGGACTGGCAGATTTGGCAGAGCGTCACCCAATGAGTCTGTCCGGCGGACAAAAGCAACGTGTTGCCATTGCTTCTGCCATGCTTTCTGGCAAAGAGTTTATTGTTCTTGATGAACCTACCAGCGGACTTGACTACTATCATATGACCAAGGTGGCACAATTGCTGCGTCAGCTAAAGGAACAAGGCTCCGCCGTTTTAGTCATCACCCATGACGAAGAACTGGCTGCTGGTTGGTGTGACAGAGTGATATATTTGGAGAATAAGGAGAATGAAAATGGAATTTAATAAGAATGAATGGCTCGGACAATGGGTCAATTTTGAAAGCTATATATACAGTGAAGAGGCTGTCATGAAACAATGCTGGGCAGAAGCAGAAGAAATTGCCCAAAGCATGCCAATGTTCAAAAGCGGCGCAAAGGCATTCTGGCAGATCGCTTGTGATACACTGAATGAAGAAAATCCAGTACGTCTGGGTGGTTGGAATATCGGCGCAACAGACAAGGGTATGTCCATTGAATGGCTGAGCGAAGATGGTCAATCCTTGGGGAAACACAACTATGTATTATCTACTATCATTCCCAAGGGCCTAGAAGCCAAGGAAAATTTCCTTTTTGAAGCAGTTGATGCACCGGAAGATTGGCCTTTCCGTTATCTTCTTGCCATGGCTCCTATGCCTGACAGAAACGCCAAGAATAACGGCGGCTTACTAAGTCACCTGCACTTTCAGTATGCAAACCGTATCGAAAATCTTCTGAGGGATGGTACACTCTGTAAGCCTATGTGGTATGCGACTATGTGCGACGGTGAGGGAACATTGTTGGAACGCTGCAACATCATCCGCGCACTGCATCATATGCCCACGTGGAGTGAATTACCAATGTAAATAAACATTTAAACACAAACAAGGCTATAGTTTCTGCATCACAGAGCTATAGCCTTATATGTTATCTTACCATCTTATCTTTTTACATTAAATGCGCTCATTCCCGGGTATACCGCACTTTCCCCAAGCTCCTCTTCAATACGAAGTAACTGGTTGTACTTAGCTACACGCTCTGAACGGCTGGGTGCGCCCGTCTTAATCTGGCTACTATAATCCTAATTATCTGACAAAAATGTCATTCATGCAGGCACGATGCCATTTTCCTCGTCGCCATAACAAAAAAGAGCTGTCATTTCTGACAGCTCTTTGCATACATAAATATAGAATTAACCGATTGCTTTCTTAACAGCTTCTAATACACGATCTGCCTGAAAAGGCTTAACAATAAAGTCCTTAGCTCCAGCCTGAATTGCCTCAATAACCATCGCCTGCTGACCCATAGCAGAACACATAATTACCGTTGCTCCAGGATTCGTTGCCTTGATAGCCTTTAATGCCTCAAGACCATCCATCTCAGGCATAGTAATATCCATAGTTACAAGATCCGGATTAAGCTCTTTAAATTTATCAACAGCTACCTTTCCGTTTTCGGCCTCGCCAACCACATTATATCCATTCTTAGAAAGGATATCCTTAATCATCATTCTCATAAATGCTGCATCATCAACAATTAATACGTTCTTTGCCATTTTTTCTCTCCCGCGTTTAACTATTTTCTCTATGAATAACTTAGTCACTCTGCCTATTTTTATTTCATTATAGCTTTTTTAAATACAATTGTCAATCTCGGATAGTGCAAAAGTCCTATTTATTTCCATGCTAATTGAAATAACCTCTAAAGAAACTATTTCTGGGGATTGAACCAATGTCTTTTATATCAGCTTATCACAATGGACTGATATCTTGGACTGTTCAGCGTCTTTACCAATGCCTTATATGGTGACAATTCACCGGAAAGCACCATCTGACAGATATTCACGGAAAAACCGCTGACAAGTGCCACACCATTCTCGTTTTCTCTCACAGGGATCACACCGGTTCTGCTGTTTACATTCCAGAATACAAGTCTTGGCAGCTTGTAACCATATCTCTGAAACTTCTTTGCAATGGTTTCAAAGAGCGCATCTGTTTGCTTGCCATACATGGCCTGGTCAAACTCCATATCGGAGATTATCAGCACCGTCTGAGGCAATTCGGACTGCTTTAAACGGTTTCTAACTGCGGTCTCCAATATCAAATCAAAGGTTGCCTCCAGATTGGTATTGGTGCAGTCATTATGGGCAAAAGCAAGCTGCAGCTTTTCTCTTAAGCTTCTGCAACCCGCCAGATCCACATACTTCGGTGCATTGGAGAAGGTGATGAACTTATTGTGATAAGCACCCTTCATACGCTCTGCAAAGTATATACCCAGCGCATTGGAAACATGCAATGCCGTAGTACCCGTGTTTCCTACCGGGCAAAGCATACTGCCGGAGCCATCCACAACGCAAAGTACATTTTCTGCACCCTGTACTGCATCCGGGAGATTCTTCCACAAGGCTTCCAGCGCAGCATCCACCGCTCCAAGCTCCAGTCTCCAGCCCACCCGGCTAGTATAGCGGGAAACAATGTCGTGAGGCATCAGAACATCCGCATGCATTACTGCCTCGTTCTTCTCTACTGCCTGCAAAAATGCTTCTCTACGCACCTTGTCATGAGCCATAAATGCATTTCTGTACAGCACATTTGCCTTGGAGGCTACCGCGGAGTAATCAATCTCTTCCCAGCGGTTGTCACTCATTAAAACCTCTGTTACATTCATATATGCTCTAAGCTCTGCCAGCATTTTACGGTACTGCTTCGCAGTAAAATTCATGGACTTTTGGAGCTTTGCCGCCAATCTCTTAGACTCCTGGGAAGAAGTATTGTTGCTTGGCATCCACTTGGCACACAGAGATACCGGCTGATGATTCTCCATATTTATGATGTCTTGGCATAACTGCTTTGCAATATAGGAAATTACCTGACCCTCTACCGGAGTATCCATGAGTACCAGCAAATCATCGTATCTGCCATACTCTGCCATGATTTCTACAAGTGCCGCCACCATCTCTGTGTAGGCGGTTGCCAGATAACGGATGATAATGCGGAAGGAGCGTCTTTCACCTAAGCCCCCTCTCACGTCACGGAGGAAAAAGAGCCACTTCATTGCCAATACCCTGTCCTCGTTAAAGGCAACAATGAATTTTCTGATGATGGTTGACTCCTCTGCATTTCGTAAGGACGCCACCGCAAAATTCAAATCCACTAAAGCACTCTTACTTGTCTCGAAGCCTACCGCACCATTTTCGGTAACCTTCTTTCTATCATTTAATGTTATATGTAATCTTTCCATAAAGTTCATAACGATATCCTTCTTTCTTTTCTTATTTGAGAAGACAGCCTGATGGGATAGGATTCGAACCTATTCATACCACATGTAGATTGCTGTGAAAGTCTTTATCAAGACTTATTTCCCCACATCAGACTGCCTGGGCCTTGGAATCACGCGCCCACGACTTGATGGGAATCGAACCCACGACAACCCACGTGATCGGTGCGGAAATTGCTGTTAAAGCCTTTGCCAAGACTTGTTTTACGGTGCTCTACCAGCTGAGCTACAAATCAAGGACTGCGCTTTCCCTTTGCCTGAAGTAATCATACAATTTCCAGATAAAGGAATCATTTAAAAAAAGTTGCGAAGGTGATAAAATGCAATTACTACGAACTTTACGAGGAATATGTTATGTCGGAATTTCAAGAGCTGATTAAATCCTTTTCCAAAAGCAGAGAATATGTGCGGGATTTCTTTGTCTATGGCTTTAAGACCAGAGAGGATTTCTCGGAGAAAAGTGGGCGAACCTATGATAATGAGAGGCGGCGAATCGAAAGCTGGCTGTCCGAATATATACATAGTGAATATACCAGGAATGGAAAAAATATCTCCATTGCCATGGACAGTAACCTGCTTCTGACCAATCCCCTTTACCGGGTATGGAAGTCTAAGAGCTTTACGGACAATGATATTATGCTTCATTTCTTTCTTCTGGATATCATGCAGGACAAGGAGCCCCGTACCATTGAGGAGCTGACCAACGAAATACTTACAAACTATGATGTGCTCTTTGAGCCCCAGCTGGTACGGAAAAAGGTAAAAGAATATGAAGAAGAAGGTCTGCTGATATGCCAAAAAACTGGCAAACAACACCACTACTTGTGTGCAGATAATCTGGCGTATCTTATTCCAGAAGAGCTTCCCGCCCTGTTAGAAGCCATTCGTTTCTACCATATTGCTGCACCACTAGGTATTCTGGGCAGCACTATTCTGGACAATCAGAAAGCCTCAAACGATATCTTTACCGCAAAACATGGCTTCTTCGGTCACACCTTAGAGGATGAGATGCTTTTGATTTTACTGGATGCTATGAGAGAAAAACGAGCTGTGATGCTTCTTCAACGCAGCTCAAAATCAAAGCAGACCCAGAAAATGGAAGGCGTTCCCCTGAAGATTTTTGTAAGCACCAGAACCGGAAGGCGGTATCTTTGCCTGTATAATATACAGGGGCGACGACTTGCAAATGTACGGCTGGATTCTATCAAGGACGCCACTCTTTTGGATGTAGTTCCTACTTATATGGAGCATAAAAAGGACTTGGAGAAAAATCTATCCAAGGTGTTCGGCGTCTCTTTCGGAACTACCAGAGGAACCGATATCATCAAATTGACTCTGTACATCCATGAGAAAACAGAAGATTTCATCCTCCAGCGTCTGGAGCGTGAGGGAAAAGGCGGTATCATTACTCATATCGGTGAAAACACCTACTCCTATGAAACGGAGGTTTTTGACGGTAATGAAATGATGCCTTGGATAAAGACCTTTACCGGACGAATCCTCTCCTTTGAATCCAATAATCCCTATTTAAAGAG
>F42_Fallow_Deer__coassemble_339_pt1 | contig 34708 bp, 30 predicted proteins | sample F42_Fallow_Deer__metabat2_low_PE_003 | metagenome-assembled genome bin F42_Fallow_Deer
ATCCAATAAAAAATTGGGGAGGAGAAGGAATAAAGGATTTTAAGTCTAACTTATTATCTGATGAACAGATTTCTACTCTTTCTTTTTATAAACAACGGAATGAATTGTTAGAAAGTTTGATTAGTCAGGCATGTATTGCAAACAAAAAGAATGGTTTTGTAATTACACCGGATTTACAGTTATATAAGTGTTCTCATCATATTGATATAGGGGATAAACTAGAGTACAAAAACCATGTTGGTATGATTACCAAAGAAGGTGATTTACAAATTGATGAAAATATAAATAATGGTTGGGTTATTCCTAAGATTGATACTACTTGTAAAATATGTAAAATGTTACCGAATTGTATTATTCAATGTCCTCTTCACAAAATCGAACCACATAATAATTGTTATGATATTGAATATCAGAGGATTAAAAAAAAGTTTTCGGCGTATATAGAAAGAATCAGGTAATGGAGAAGTATTTTTTTATAAAACATAAATGCGATATGTATATTAAAATTTTAGGTGGGAAAATATATATTACAGTTCCTTTATATAACATATTTGAACGTTTTTGTTTTGTTTCTCAGAAAGATAATATATATATAATTTACTATTATGAATACATAATTTACTTTGAACCAAATAAATCTGCCTCTAGAATCAGGATTGCTGAAAGAAAAGGTAAAATGGCAGAATATCCTCTTAAAGAGATAAGTGAAAAAGAGTATTATTTGAATACTCAAAAGATTGATAGAATAAATCTTTTAAATATCGAATATGGGAAAACATGTTCTCAAATCATTGATTATGTTTATGATAATATAATAGATAATTCATGGATTCACATATTAGGAATTTCTAACAAATCAAATGATTTGGATAAAATAGTTAGAGGGGTACAGTGGCTTATTACTAATTATAATCATATACCCAAAGATGATTATTATAGCATTATTGATGCAAATGAACTGATTCGATTACTTGATGTAAGTAATGAAAAGTCAATAAATTGCAGGAGTATGGCATTAATACTCAATTATATATATCTAAAACTGGGTTTAAAATCTAGATATGTATTATGCATGCCTATTGAAAAAAATATTGATAATTCACATTTTATGGTAGAAGTGTATTGTCAAGAAATAAAAAAATGGCTATTAGTTGACTCTAGTTATGGTCTAATGTTTCAAAAGAAAGGTGTGTTTTTATCTTTAGCAGAGTTAAGATTTTTATTATCTCAAAAAAACAGTAATATAAAAATATTACCAGTGGGAGAAAATGTAAAAGTAAATGAAATATTGTATTTTCGAGCATTAATAGATAAATTGTATCGTTTTGCTCGCCCAATTATTTCTGACTCAAACTTATGGGGAGATTCAAGAATAGTGCAATTAGTTCCTAACATTGAAGATGAAACATGTATTCAAAATTGTTTAAATATAGATAACCCTAAAGAGATGTGGAGTTACTAACATGATTAAAATGCCGATATTGTTTAAGAATATAGAATACGATTTATTAATGGAATCAGTGTCGTTAGAATCAGATAAAGATTATGTGAATAAACAAATTCAATCAGATGATTATATTAATTTTCTTCACCAACATCCACCAAATCGAACAGAGAACGTAGATTATTATATTCTAAAAAAGCATAATGTACCTATTGGATTTATTACAATATGCTATGATTTAGAAGGAGATATTATATCAGCAGAACCATGTATCTTATTATCAACCAAAAAAAGTATAAACACGTTAAAAGCTTTTGCTATACTTTTAGAGTTTTTATTTTTCGAAAAACAGATAGACCGTCTAGAAATAAAAGTATATGGAAATAATAAGCAGATGATACACATCATGAATAAAAGTGACTTTTGTTATGAAGGAAAAATTGATTATGTAAAAATGGTAAATGGTGAGCCAGTATCTATATTATATTATTCATTACTTAAAGAGGAATATTATGAACTACTTTCATAAATTGATAATTATATTGGTGATTTATATCATTTTGATGGTTGTAACTCGAAAAAGAAAGAACTTGCTATGTTATGGAATAGAGATTGCAATTATTTTTATAGGATATTATTTTTATGACTTTCCAGAACTGATGAGGGATACATTTAGTAGTTCATTTTTTGTATATGTAGTTATTGGTTATTTTATATCCCCTGTTATTCTTGTTTTTACATATTATTTGGTTTTTCGAAAAATACCTAAACTACATCTTACAGTTACTTTTTCTTGGGAAATGCTTCTGGGGGTAATCGAAGAGGAAATAATATGGCGTAATACTGTTTTTATGTTGCTATATAGGAGTGAGTTTGAATTTTTATTTAGTGCATTTATTGTTATTATGTTTAATTCATTATTCATTTTTTCGCATCCTAAAGAAAAGGTCGAAACATATAATGATATGATAGAAATGTTCCTTTTTTCGATGATTTTATCAATGGTTGGATTGCTTTGTAATGGTTCAAACTTTGGAGTACATCTAGGTAGGAATGCTGTATGTAGCGTAAAGGGAGTGGGCAGAAATGAAAAAGATACAAATTGATTATATTGAAAAGCCAATAAATATTTCGGATTACTATTGGAATAATTTCCTTTTTAAACATGATGTAAAAGAAACGTGGTTTACTATTAGAATACATCAAAAGAGAATTATTGATGTATGTTATACTAAATCAGATGAGTATGGGGGGGTAATTGAAATGGGTATTCATCATTTTAGAAGGACTCCTGACGCTATGAAGGAATTTTGTAGGTATTTATTTGAAACGAACTCTAAATTAGCTTTTATTTCAATATATAATATTTCAGGAGATTTTATTGGAGATTATATTTTGAAAAAAAGTTATTTCGACTGTGCAGTAGTTAGACGTAAGGCTGTAAAAATAGCTTCAAAAAAACATGATGTTAAAATATATGTTAAGTATAGTCGGGATTTCTATAATGAATAATTTTAAATATGCTAATAGTATAAACTGTTTTTCTAGTTCTATACAACATCTTTTGTCAAGAAATGGTGAAAATATTGAGGAATCACAGATTCTATTGTCTAAGCATTTGCTGCAGGTTTTTTGCAAGGACCCGTTCGATGCGATATATAGCGATATGGATTTATTGATTGAGGACTTTTTAAAACGAAGTCATTATAAACTAATAAAATTACAGATTAATGATTTAGCAAAATTGTCATTACTTATACAAGAATATGGTATTGTGCTTGTCAACATAAACTGTAATTCTTTATCCTATGCAAAATTATTTGCTACGGCAAAAACAAAACAGAATAAACATTATATATTAATTGATGGATTTAGTAAAGATGCTTGGCATGTTATAGATACATATGTGCCAGGAGTATATCCAAAGTCCTTTAGTGGGTATATTGCACTAAATGAGGAGCAACTATCTGGTGCCTCGTTCTATATTTTGGAGAAGTCGAGTTCATTAAATAGAATTGAATTTGTTACTACAGAGCTGTCAAAAATAATAGCCAACTATTTATCCATAGACAATCAGTGTTCATATGATGCATTTATTGATAATCTTTCTGCTGTGGAGAGGTCAAAGTTTGAAGTACAGACGAAAAAGACGATACTTTTTGAAATGTCAACAGCTATGTCAGTAAGTGGACTAATAGCATTAAGAGGTTTTTGGACAAACTATCTTATTGATAATGGATTGTGTAAACATGAAAATTATGAAAAGCTAATTTCTATTCCAAAGCTTTATAATCAAGTTCAATTACTATTACTCAAAATGTCTATGAAATATAATGAAGATGAGTTAAAAATTACTAAAAATATGATATTGGATCTCTTTCAACTGGAAAAAAATATTTATATGGACATTATTGTGAGCGGAAATCGGTAATCAAGTTTGGGGATAGTGAACTAGAAACGTATGAATGGGTTTGATTATTTTAAAGTGCTTTTTTAGTGTTTTAAATGGTAATATATTATCATGGGGGTCCGATACTTATTTCATTATCCGGTTGCTTGGAATATAAGAGCGGATGTTGTAGTGTTCTGAAAATGTTAATTGTAAAGTTAAAGAACAATCCATAGTATCTCCAATAATGTAACATAGAGACTTTGGAGAGGGGCTATAAAAAACTATTATAATATAAGGAAAGTTGGTGTTTTACTTTCAGAAAGCATCATATTAAGAAGGTATGTGTGAATTAATTAAAGTATTTTTAGAAAATAGAAATAGTAATAGTATTGCAATAATAGATAGTGAAGGAAGAAACATTTCCTATGGTGTATTAATAAATTCATCAATATATTGGGCAAATTATTTGAATTCAATCAATGCATCTGATAACATTATTCTATTTGCAGGAAATTGTATAGAGTTTGTAATTGGGTTATATTCAATATGGATTAGTAAAAGGACAGTAGTTTTGGCTGATATAACCAAAAATGCCGAGGATATAGAGATAATGTCAAAACGTTATAATTGCAATGTAGTAATTCAAAGTTGTTTGACTGAGAATATAAATATTGAGGGGAGTATGTCCGTGGTTTGTGATATACGTGAGCAACAAAATAGTGTGGAGGTTTGTAAGCGGTCATTTCCTAAAGATGCAATTATTTTTCAAACATCGGGGACAACACATTTTTCGAAAAGTGTTCCTCTTAGTTTTGTCGCTGTTTTAGCTGAGTGTAAAGCACTTAAAAATGCGTATTTATTTGACTGCAATACAATTGATACGATTATTTTCCCTATTACATCTGTCAGTGGATGTCTAGGACAATTGGTTCCTATAATGTATTCTTCTGGTACTGTTTTAATTTACCAAGGAAAGATTAATATTAAAAAAATTGCACGTATAGTATCGAATTCAAAAGCAACTCGATTAGTATGTACGCCAAGTATTTTTTCGCTTATAGTTAAGTCTACGACTGTTTCTGTAGAGGCTTTTAAGTCAATCAATGTTTTTGTACTTGGCGGTGAACCGTGTGATACAATGTTATGTGAAATTGCAAAGAAAAAATTTCCAAATGCGCAAATAACACAGGCATATGGTCTTACAGAAACATCTAGCGCATTGGCGTGTTCTGTAAATACAAATGCACCATATGAATCAGTTGGAAAAATACTTGAGAATTTTGTTGTTCAAATTGTCAAAGATGGGATCGTTTTAGAACGAGATTCCATTGGAGAGATAGAGGTAAAAGGAGCATCTGTTACCGATGGATACTATGATGATGATGAATTAACTAAAGCCTCTTTTGATGATGGGTGGTTTAAGACTGGAGATACGGGCTACATAGATAATAGAAATTATTTATATGTGAAAGGGAGAATTAAGAATATTATAATTGTAAGTGGGAAAAATGTGTGTGCCGAAGAAGTAGAACAAATATTATTAAGAAGCGAAATGGTAAAGAAAATTCATGTATATGGATGCAAAAGTGCATTGACAGGAGAAAAAATAGTCGCAGATATTGTTCCAGAGCAAGAGGGTAATTTTGATAGAAAAGGATTATTAGCTTTTTGTAAACAAAATTTAGAAGCATATATGATTCCAGATATCATTAATATAGTCCCAGATATCGAGATAGCCCTTTCAGGAAAACAAGTTCGTAAAAGAAATGTTTAATTTTGTTATCTGGTATATGGTTAAAGAGCAGATTATATTCACTATGGTAAGTACATGTTTATTATATATCTATTTTATAAAATAATGTGAATCATATTTTTAGCATTATGTAATAGAAATTTTTTGTTTAGAAGTGTTTCTTAAGCTAAAAGAGGAGAGGAAACACCATCATAAAGTCTAGAGGAATAAAGATGTGCACAGGTATGGGGGATATTTTTATGAAACCACTACTACATTGACATAACAAGTAATTATGAGTATAATTACGTTGATATAATTTTTCTTACTTAGGAGGGAATTTTCATGGAAAAAACGAAATTAGGCATTTCAGTTGGTCTTTTTGGCGCAGCAATTTTTTTAATTGCACTTGGCGGAGGTATGACTCCACTTTTATTACTTACAGGTTATGTATTCTTTAAGGAAGAGAATGTATGGCTGAAGAAGAACGCGGTTAAGGCAATCGTAGTTTTATTAGTATATTACATTGCGTACTATGCACTTGGACTTATTCCTGATGTTTTAGGTGTACTGTTAGATACTGTCGGCCTTGTAGGTCTGAATATTTCTTTGTCTTTCATTAATAATCTTGTTTATATTCTGAGAGATGTTGTTAGTGTTCTTAGAACAGTATTCTTATTATTAAGCGGCTTAACTGCATTAAATATGGGAACCATCAAGATTTCCTTTGTTGACAATCTCATTGAAAAGCATATGAACTAAATTTATCAAGTCATTTTGAGGCGCAGAATTGTTTCTGCGCCTTTTCTGTGCTAAAATGAGTTTTTAGAATGTTCTTATTTTAGGAGTGTGTGCATGAAAAAGTTGTTTATTTATTTGAAGGATTATACAAAAGAATGTATTTTGGCACCTCTGTTTAAGCTTTTGGAGGCTTCTTTTGAGTTGTTCATTCCTCTAGTTATTGCATCCATTGTTGACAAGGGGATTACCAATCAGGATACCGGCTATATATTGAAAATGGGCGGTGTGCTTGTGCTTCTGGCAATTGTGGGACTTGCCAGTGCGGTGACTGCACAGTTTTTTGCGGCAAGAGCGGCAGTGGGCTTTGCAGGAAAGCTTCGAAGTGCGCTGTTTGGACATATTCAGGGGCTGAGCTACACCAACCTGGATAAAGCGGGAACCTCTACATTAATTACCCGTATGACCAGTGATATCAATCAGGTGCAGTCCGGCGTAAATATGGTTCTAAGACTGTTCCTTCGTTCGCCTATTATTGTATTTGGTGCAATGATTATGGCATTTACCATTGATGTGAAGAGTGCCCTAATTTTTGTTGTGGCTATTCCTCTTCTGGCAGTAGTGGTATTCGGAGTAATGCTGGTAACTATTCCACTGTATCGCAAGGTGCAGAGCAGCTTGGATAAGGTGCTGGGAATTACCAGAGAAAACTTAACTGGTGTCCGTGTGATTCGTGCTTTCCATAAGGAGGCAGAAGAGCAGGAGAAGTTTGGCAGTCTAAATGACGTTCTGGTAGATTTGCAGAATTTCGTAGGTAAAATCAGTGCCATTATGAATCCGGTGACCTATGTGATTGTAAATGGTGCAATTGTATTTCTGATTTATACTGGAGCAGTGCAGGTTAACGTAGGCAACCTGACTCAAGGTGAGGTTGTGGCAATCATCAACTATATGTCGCAGATTCTTGTGGAGCTGGTAAAGCTGGCGAATCTGATTGTAACAGTAACAAAGGCTGTGGCTTGTGCAGATCGTGTGGCAGCAGTGTTTGAGATTGAGAATGAAGTGGTTACTCCATCTGAGAAATATCTTTCTGATGGAACTGAAATACCATTCCTTACATTTCAGAATGTATCTTTGAAGTATGCCGGGGCAGGAGAAGAGACTTTGACCAACATCAGCTTCCGTGTGAAAAAGGGGGAAACCATCGGTGTTATCGGTGGTACCGGCTGTGGTAAGTCCTCCCTTGTAAATATGATTGCTGGATTTTATAAGGCCACAAAGGGTGGCGTGTTTGTAAATGGCGTGGACATTAAAGAGATGCAGGGAGAAGAGATTGGTCGCCTTGTAAGTATGGTTCCTCAAAAGGCAGTACTCTTTAAAGGAACCATCCGAAGTAATCTGCAATGGGGTAATCCCGAGGCTACCGACGAGCAGCTTTGGGAAGCAATCACCCTTGCACAGGCCAAGGAAGTAGTAGAAGGCAAGGATGGTAAGCTGGATGCCCAGGTGACTCAGAACGGTAAGAATTTATCCGGTGGTCAGAGACAGCGACTTACCATTGCCAGAGCATTGGTAAAGAAGCCGGAGATTCTGATTCTGGATGATAGTGCTTCTGCTCTTGACTACGCAACCGATGCAAAGCTTAGAGCGGCACTTAAGACCATAGAGGATACTACAACTACGTTCATTGTATCACAGAGAGCATCCACCATCCGCCATGCAGACCAGATTATCGTACTGGACGATGGAGAGATGGCAGGTATCGGTACTCATGAGGAGCTTCTGGAGACTTGCGAAGTGTATCAGGAGATTTACTATTCTCAGTATCCGAAGGAAGGAGGTGCTACAAATGAATAAGAAGGGGAATCAGTTAGAAATTATCAAAAAGATTTTGCGATATATTCATAAATACATGTTCTTTGTATGTCTGTCTGTTTTGCTGGCAGCATTTACCGTGGCACTGACCTTATATGTGCCGATTTTAACCGGTGATGCAGTGGACTTGATTATTGATAAAGGTCTGGTAGATATGCCGGGTATCTTTAGGATTATCAAGAAGATTGTGATTGCCATGATTTTGACGGCAGTATTCCAGTGGGTGATGAATACGGCCAATAATTATATAACATATAATGTTATCAAGGATGTACGAAGAGATGCGTTTGCCAGATTGCAAAAGCTTCCCTTAAAATATCTGGATGGCCATGCCACGGGAGATATTGTAAGCCGCGTCATTGCGGATGTTGATACCTTCGCAGATGGCTTACTTATGGGCTTTACCCAGCTCTTTACCGGTGTGATAACCATTATCGGAACTTTGTTTTTTATGCTGATGACCAATGTGCCTATTACACTGGTGGTGGTATGCATTACGCCTTTATCCTTTGTAGTGGCAAGGTTTATTGCCCAGAGTACCCACAATATGTTTTCAATGCAATCCACTGCCAGAGGAGAGCAGACTTCCCTTGTGGAAGAGATGGTAGGCAATCAGAAGGTGGTGAAGGCATTCCATAGGGAGAAAGAGGTAATTAAGGATTTTGAGGAAATCAATGAGCGTCTGGAAAAGTACTCCCTGAAGGCGATTTTCTTCTCCTCCCTGACCAATCCTTGTACCAGATTTGTTAACAGTATTGTATATGCGGGTGTGGGCGTATTTGGTGCATTCGTAGCTATGAGCGGCGGAATCAGCGTAGGTAGATTATCCTGTCTTCTTAGTTATGCAAATCAGTATACCAAGCCTTTTAATGAGATTTCCGGAGTTATCACTGAGCTTCAAAATGCCATTGTTTGTGCAGGACGTGTTTTTGAATTGATTGAACAGGAACCGCAGATTCCAGATGCAGAGGATGCAAGAGTTCTTACGGATGCGCAGGGAATTGTGGAACTTGAGAATGTAGATTTTAGTTATGTACCGGAAAAAGAGCTGATTAAGGATTTCAACCTCCATGTGAAGCCGGGCCAGAGAGTTGCCATTGTAGGGCCTACCGGCTGTGGTAAGACCACGGTAATTAATCTGCTGATGCGTTTTTATGATGTGAATGCTGGCTCTATCAAGGTGGATGGAACGGATATCCGTGATATCACCAGAGGAAGTCTTCGCACCAGTTATGGTATGGTGCTTCAGGAGACCTGGCTTCGTGGCGGAACCATTATGGACAATATTCGTACCGGTAAGCCTGAGGCTACGGAAGAAGAGGTGATTGCAGCTGCCAAGGCGGCTCATGCTCACAGCTTTATTAAGCGTTTACCGGAAGGGTATCGTACGGTGATTACTGAGGATGGAGGTAGTCTTTCCCAGGGACAGAAGCAGCTTCTATGTATTGCAAGGGTTATGCTCTGTCTGCCACCGATGCTGATTCTGGATGAGGCAACCTCCTCCATTGATACCAGAACAGAACTAAAAATTCAGAATGCCTTTGCGAAGATGATGGAGGGCAGGACTAGTTTTATTGTAGCCCACAGACTTTCTACCATTCGAGAAGCAGACATCATTTTGGTAATGAAGGACGGCAATATTATCGAACAAGGTAATCATGAGACTTTACTAGCTCAGGGTGGTTTCTATAGTGAGTTATATAACAGTCAGTTCGCCGGATGATTCAGAGCCATGCAGATTTGTCAAAGGTAGGCGCGCAAGCTTGCTTGCAGAGCACTACCTTGACAAATCTATACGGCGAGAAGCCGCGCGTGAGCAAAAGGGGAGCTGCGAAGCAGCGCTTTTGCGAATGCAAGGCTCTGAATCATCCGATGATGATGGAAGGAGAAGAGTATGAGTTTTCCACAGGATTTTTTATGGGGAAGTGCCAGTGCGGCATTTCAGGTCGAGGGCGCATATAATGAGGATGGCAAAGGTCTTGGCATCTGGGATGCTTTAGCTGAGGGACATATCAGATTAAACGCTACCGGCAACGTAGCTTGTGACCACTATCACAGATACAAAGAGGATGTCGCCATCATGAAGGAGTTGGGGCTCAAGTCCTACCGTTTCTCCATCAGCTGGCCAAGAGTGGTTCCAGAGGAAGGGGTAATAAATGAAAAGGGTATTGCTTTTTATAAGGATCTTGTCAAAGAATTGACCGATGCTGGAATCGAGCCCATGGTGACTCTTTTCCACTGGAATCTTCCTATGTGGATGCATGAGAAGGGCGGCTGGTTAAATCCTCAGGTTGCAGACTATTTTGAGGAATATGCTAAGGTTGTGGTAGATGTTTTATCGGATAAAGTAAAATACTGGATGACCATCAATGAGCCGCAGCTTTTTGCAGGAGCCGGTTATGTGGATGGCGGTCATGCACCGTTTTTAAAGATGCCGGCTATGTTTGGTAAGATTACCAGGAATATTATGTTTGCTCATGGTAAGGCGGTGAAGGTGATTCGTGAGAGAGCAAAGCTTGCGCCCATGGTGGGTATGGCACCTACCGGCAGCGCGGTGATTCCGAAGTCAGATTCTCCAGAGGATTTAGAGAAGGCGCGCTTTGAGACCTACGAAGGTGATGGCCCTAATGGTAACGCATGGTGGGCTGATCCCATTTGTCTTGGAATTATTCCAGAGGGATTAAGGAACGACATTTCTAAAGAGGATTTAAGGATTATTCATCAGCCCCTTGATTTTTATGGTTTTAATATTTATACTGCCCAGAATTTCTGGACGCAGGATCCCAAAGTGAACCCAGAGTTGTATGATGGTATGCCAAGAACCGGATTTGATTGGGCGATTAAGCCGGAGAGTATCTACTATGCGGCAAAGTTTCACTATGAGCGATATGGTTTGCCAGTTATTATTACGGAGAATGGTATGTCCAATCCAGACTTTGTGATGATGGATGGCAAGGTACATGACCCGCAGAGAATCGATTACATTCACAGATATCTTTTGCAGCTGAAGCGTGCAGTGGAAGAGGGCGTTAAGGTAATCGGTTACCAGTATTGGTCTATTATGGACAATATGGAGTGGACAGAAGGGTATGAGAGACGTTTCGGTCTTGTGCATGTAGATTTCAAAACCCAGAAAAGAACGATTAAGGATTCTGGATATTTTTATGCGGAAGTGATTAAGGCTAATGGAGAGAATTTATGACAGGAAAAGAGTTTGGACAAAAGATTAAAGAGAATATCAGCAAGGTAATTATCGGAAAGGATGAGACCATTCATTTGTTATTGACGGCTCTCTTAGCAGATGGTCATGTCCTGTTGGAGGATGTACCGGGAACCGGTAAGACAAAGGTGGCAAAGTCTCTTGCGGCATCCTTGGATGCAGATTTTAGCCGTATACAGTTTACACCAGATCTCCTTCCGGGAGATATTACTGGTCTGACCATTTATGATCAGAAAAAGGGAGAATTTGTGCTTCGTAAGGGACCAGCTTTTACCAATATTCTTCTTGCGGATGAGATTAACCGTGCTACTCCCAGAACCCAATCTGGACTCCTTGAGTGTATGGAAGAGCGTCAGATTACTATTGACGGGGAGACACTTCCAGCAGGAGAGCCCTTTTTTGTAATTGCGACCCAGAATCCTGTGGAAACTGCAGGTACCTTCCCTCTTCCTGAGGCACAGATGGATCGTTTCATGATGATGCTTTCCATGGGACTTCCTGAGAAAAATGAGGAAGTGCAGATTATGGAGCGTTATATGAGGGGAGAGCCGTTGGCGGATTTGAAGGCAGTAGTGACCTTGGAGGAGCTGGCAAAGGCCAAGGAAGAAGTTGAGAATGTTTTTGTCCATAAATGCATTTTAGAGTATATGGCAGAAATCGTGGGTGCTACCAGACAGGGGGAGAATGTGGTGATGGGCGTGAGCCCCAGAGGAACCTTGGCATTTCTTCGTTGCGTAAAGGCACATGCTTATCTGGAGGGCAGAGATTTTGTAATACCGGATGACGTAAAGGCACTGGCTGAGCCTGTTCTTTCCCATCGTATTGTAATGGGCTATGGTAATGCAGGAGAAAGTAAGCGTATGGTGGAGAAAATTTTGAAAACCGTACCAGTACCTACAGAGGAATTTAAATAAATGAAAATCATAGCACTTGGATTAATTGCACTTTGGTTGTTTTGGCTGGAGCGGGAGGTCTATAAAAGACTCTGGAAGGATAAGCTATTTGTAACGGTTGCCTTTGACCGAGCAAGTGTGGAAGAGGGCGAGGAAGGTAATGTAATCGAGGTTGTGGAAAATCGCAAGAGATTACCGCTGTCCATGCTTAAGGTGAAGTTTCAGACATCCAGAAATCTGACCTTTTCGGATGATAAGGGTTCGAAAATGACTGATTTATATTATCGTAACGATGTATTTCAAATCGGTGGAGGAGAGCGAATTACCAGAACCCTTCCTTTTATCGGAAAAAAGCGCGGTTATTACAATATTAAAGAGATTGATCTGGTTGGGATGGACTTATTTTTGTCTGCGGAGATGGTACATAGTTTTAAAACCAACTGTTATTTATATGTATACCCTAAAACCTTCCAGTCTAGAGAAATGCAAGTATCCTTGCAAAATCTCAATGGAGAGGTGCTTACTAAGAGACATCTTTTGGAGGATCCCTTCGAATATCGAGGAATCAGGGAGTATCAGCCCTTTGACGATATCCGCAGCGTAAACTGGAAGGCCACTGCCAGAACAGGTAAACTTAAAGTGAACCAGAAGAACTATACGGCTCTATGGACAATTCGAATTTATCTGAATATTGAGGATACCGGTATTTTGAAGAAAGAGGATGCTGTGGAGAGTTCCATGCAGATAGTAATGGGGTTGGCAAGGTTCTTTCTAGCGCAGGGAATCTGTGTCAGTGTGGGCAGTAACGGTAGAGATGTGATTACTGGAGAGCCACTGCGTATTAAGAGTAGTGCTGGTGCATACCAGGAGGAGCAGATTCGGAAGGGACTGGCCCGTATTACTACGGAAACAGAGCCTTATAACTTTCGGCAGCTTTTTGAGGAAGAGATTCTGGACGAAGCCAAGGGAACATTAACATTATTTGTATCCCCTAACGGATACGAGGATTTTATACAGTTATTGAATTTATGTCAGGAAAAGAAGGTGTGGTATAAGTGGTTTTATCCCACCATTTCCAAGGAGGAGCCGGAATTTGAACCGGGAATTCAGGGGAATCTTACCGTCCTGCATTTAAGGAGCTGACAGTTATATGAGAAAAAGTAGAATTGAGCTTGCCAGGGAACTTATAACAACACAAATGAATCATTGGTTCTATATCACTATTGCTATCACTGCGTTGGGTCTTTTTAATTCTAATGAGCCCCATGTGCTTCTGTGTGCAGTTTTAGGGCTTCTTCCAGTGTATGGTTATTTTTTAAGAGAGAAGATGAACGTATTTCCTCTTTTTTTACTTTGTAGCGTGACACCTGCCCTCATTTCCTTTGTGATTCCCATAAGTGATATTACAGTAAAGGCACTGCTCATTGTATTTAGTATTTTCTATAGCGTCTATTCCATTTATCTGCGAACCCGAACAGAGGATGGCTGGGATACGCCAATTTCGCCGGCAGTGTCCTTTTGTGTAATGGGAGGCCTGTTTATTTTATTGGATTCCCAGAGAGATGTAGAGTGGGATCGTTATTATATTCTGGCCATTTTGATTTATTTTGCATGCTTTTTGATTTATTATTTTATGGTGCATTTTCTTACCTTTATCACAGTAAATGACAGTAGTGCTACTAATATTCCAGAGAAAGCAATTTTTGAAACCGGTCTTAAACAGACTATTCTATTTACTTTGGCTGTGATTGCATTTCTTGGGCTGGTAGGCAATGTTGATTGGCTTGCTGCAATGCTTTCGGCAATTAAGAGAGCCATTGTTGCTTTTATCAGTAAATACCTGCAGTTTACGCCAGAGCAGGCAGAGGCACCGGAGCATTGGATGCCACCACTGGAAAGCGTAGGGAATGGTTTCTTTGATAGTCCGGGAGAACCGGCATTTATCTGGGTAATTCTTCAATACGTAGCAATTGTGGTGGTGCTTCTTGGCATTTTGGTGGCTGTTATTTATGGTCTGTACAAGGGCTATGGAGTACTGTTAAGCGGCTTTAAGAGAGTGCGCAGGGGAGAGGAACAGAAACTTGTGGAAAATGAAGATATTCATGAGCAGGTGGAGATTGTGCGGAAAGAGCGTGGAAAGAGCAGGAATATTTTCGAAGCTTTTTCGGTGACAGAACGAATTCGTAAGGCATATAGGAAAAGGGTGGAGAAAGAGCGTTATACTTTGGTAGAGGATGGAGATTTACAATCCTTATCTTACTTCACTGCAAAGGAATGTTGTGAACAGTTAGGAGCCCCCGGTCTTAAAATGGCTTACGAAAAAGCACGATATTCTAATGCAAATTGCACAAATGAAGACCTGAAAGCTACAAAAGCCTAGGGTAAATTGTTAAAATTGAAGAAAAAATTAAAAAAATGAAAAAAGTGCTTGCAATTTCTTTTGATTTATATTATTATAAACAAGTGCTCAAGAGCGCACAGCACTTTTGGCTCGTTGGTCAAGCGGTTAAGACGCCGCCCTCTCACGGCGGAAACAGGGGTTCGATTCCCCTACGAGCTGCTAAAAACCTTGAAAACAAATGTTTTCAAGGTTTTTTCTGTAATGCTGTGATTGTGTAGCCGTATGGTCCGTTCAGGCTTCAGCATCTGACAAAATCTATTTATTCTTGTATTTTCTATATGTAAAAATCATACTTTGTTCCGTTATTTTTCAGTGCAATATTTAGTATATTCCGAAAGGATTCTTAGCGTTCTTTAGTAATAAACTAAGACTTTACACCATGTTTAACAAGTGATATAATTTTATTGTATAAGGAGTTGATATTATGACAGATAATGAAATCATAAATGCTGTTGCCAATTTGTTGGAACCGATAAAGAGTGACATTCAAGAAATGAAAAATGACATTCAAGGTCTAAAAGGTGATGTACAAGGTCTAAAAGGTGATGTACAAGGTCTAAAAGGTGATGTACAAGATCTAAAAGAAGATATGTCCGAAGTCAAAACAAGAGTTAAAAAGATAGAGTTGACACAGGAAAATGATATTTTGCCCAGACTGCATACGATAGAAGCATGCTATACTACTACATTTGACAGATATAGAGCGAGTGTGGAGGATTATGAGGAAATGAAGCAGGATATTTCGGTACTTAAAGTCGTTGTGGCAGATCATAGTGAAAGATTGCAGAGAATTTCATGAGTTATAGAAGGTGTAAGGTCTTGGTGTATTGCTAAGGCCTTTTTATTGTATAGTACTTTGCGAACAGTATCAATTAATGTTTTCAGCGGGATTGCGCGAACTATGATTTTAAGCGTAATCTTAGGATAATCGAAGTTCCATTTCTGCACCCACAAGTACCCAAATAGTGTTTACAGCTGAAAATTCCATAATTTTTCCTCCTTATAATTGTAATATTTATATATAGCAAAAGAGGCGTACCACTAAGGCGCGCCTCTTGGCGTTGTTGTCAGACGGGGTAGTGCCCATCAAAACAAGCTTTGCAGATGGGAAGACCATCTACCATATCAGACAAGTTATTTAGTTTTAAGCAGCCTAAGGAGTCTGCTCCGATGCGGTTACATATTTCCTCAGGAGAATGTTCGTGTGCAATCAGTTCACCTACGGTTGGTACATCCATGCCGTAGTAGCAGGGATATAAAAATGGTGGTGAGCTAATCCGTACGTGAACCTCTTTGGCTCCGGCATTTTTTTAAAGTCGTATATGGCTAGCCATGGTAGTACCCCGTACAATGGAATCGTCTACCATAACAATGCGCTTTCCATCCACCACACTCTTAAGGACACTTAATTTTGTACCACATTCCTCGTGCAATTTGTCATCCATAAGCTGATGCATGTTCATGAAGCTGTCCTTTCAAAATTTAAATAGAGAATAAAAGCTTTATATAAGTTGGATAAGGTAGTACTTCATCTGGAATCAATACCTTTGCGCTGCTGGCAAGTTTACGAATATGCTCCATAATAGGGATAATAGTCTCGTGATAGTAGGTAGCCTGTGTAAGAGAATCCTCCAGATTTTCTGCGGTAAGGGTATCTTGCACTTAAGGCCTCGGTCAATTTGTAGATTTCACTATAATATCCAGAGGGCTTGCTAACCAGCGCAGTTTCTGCTTCGCAGGGAAGATGTAGTACCTGTTTCTTAGCAAGCATAGATGCAGTTACTGTATCCGTGTATCTCATAAGTGCTGGTAAGAAATCCTTCTGCTGAATTGTTATAAAAGAAAAAGCACCCAAGAGTGAAGCACACTCTTGAACGCCTTTGTTCTTTGACGTATTCTGGCACCGGAAAAACATTCGTCAATACTGAAAAAATTCTTTACAAATTCCGTAAAAAGGGATAAACTTAGGCTCGTAAGACAAAGGTGTCAAATTTCCGGATTAGGATATTTGATGCTTTTTATATTTTAAAAGGACAAAGGGGTCGAAGGATGCTTTAAGCATTTTTCGACCTTTTTTGGATTCGAGGAGGTTTATTATGTATTCGATCATGGCTTATATCGGCAAGGATATTTCAGAAGAAAAATGACAGAGCATCTGGCACGGACAGTAATGCGTGGGCTGGATGTCAGCAGAGTAGTGGAAACAGATTTCGGTTATCTGGGCTTTGCCAGACTAGCCAGCATGGGCATGTATCTGGTATGTAAGGCCATTCATGAGAATATCGATATTAAAGTGCTTTTGACCGGCGAGATTTCCGATGAGCTATTCGGATACAGATATACGGATTTTGCCCCTAGTGCCGCGGAGTTCCAGAAGGAGGCTGCAAAACGAATCCAGTAACTGCATTATTATGATGTACTCCGTGCAGACAGATACCTTGCAGCAAACAGCTTAGAAGCCAGAGTGTTGGCAAATTATGGAGACAGTGGTGTATAAATGGAAATGAGAGGAGAACAAAGATGAAAAAAGGTGAGCAGCTTTATGAAGGAAAGGCAAAAAAGGTATTTTTGACAGCAGACCCAGACGTGTTGATTGTGGATTATAAAGATGATGCTACTGCATTTAATGGGGAAAAGAAGGGTACAATTGTAGGTAAGGGTGCTATTAATAATCGCATGTCAAATTATATTTTCAATCAGTTGGAAAAAGAAGGGGTACCTACCCATCTGGTTGAAGAACTGAGCGATAGAGAGACCGCTGTAAAGCGAGTTTCCATTGTACCACTAGAGGTGATTGTCCGAAATGTGGCAGCTGGCAGCTTTTCGAAAAGGCTTGGAATCCAGGAAGGGACACCCTTTGAAGAGCCTACCATCGAGTTCTCCTATAAGAATGATGAGCTAGGAGATCCGCTTATTAACGACTATTTTGCCCGAGCCCTGAATCTGGCAACCTGGGAAGAGATTGAAACAATCAAAAAGTATGCGTTTAAAATCAATGAGGTGTTGAAAGCGTTTTTCTTAAAGGCGGATCTGAAGTTGATTGATTTTAAGATTGAATTTGGACGTTACCATGATACAATTATTTTGGCAGATGAAATCTCACCGGATACTTGTCGCTTGTGGGATGCTCATACAAATGAAAAGCTTGATAAAGACAGATTCCGAAGAGATTTGGGAAATGTGGAAGAAGCATACAATGAAGTGATGAAAAGACTTGGTCTTAATTAGGAGGAAACAATGCAGACAGATCGTTATCAGAGTCCATTATCGGAACGCTACGCAAGTAAGGAAATGCAGTATATTTTTTCGCCGGATATGAAATTCCGTACATGGAGAAAGTTGTGGATTGCTCTGGCAGAGACAGAGATGGAGCTGGGACTTAGCCAGAATGGAAAGCCGGTAATTACGCAGGAGCAGATTGAAGAGCTAAAGGCTCATGCAGAGGATATCAATTATGATGTGGCAAAGGAGCGTGAAAAACTGGTAAGGCATGATGTTATGAGTCATGTGTACGCTTACGGGCAACAGTGTCCGAAGGCTGCCGGAATCATCCATCTGGGCGCAACCTCCTGCTATGTGGGAGACAATACGGATATTATTGTGATGGCGGAGGCTCTTAAACTGGTAAAGAAAAAGCTGATAAATGTTATGAAGGTTCTGGTGGATTTTGCAGAGGAGTATAAGGATTTACCTACGCTGGCATTCACCCATTTCCAGCCGGCACAGCCGACTACCGTTGGGAAAAGAGCCTGTCTGTGGCTACAGGAGTTTTCCATGGATTTTGAGGATTTGGAATATGTATTATCCGGTCTAAAGCTGCTTGGCTCTAAGGGAACTACAGGAACCCAGGCATCCTTTTTGGAGCTCTTTGACGGCGACCAGGAGACGATTGATAAGATTGACCCCATGATTGCAAGAAAGATGGGATTTGAGGCATGTTACCCGGTTTCGGGACAGACCTATTCCAGAAAGGTGGATGCAAGGGTACTCAACATTCTATCTGGAATTGCAACTACTGCTCACAAGATGAGTAATGATATTCGTCTTTTGCAGCATTTGAAGGAAATTGAAGAGCCTTTTGAGAAAAATCAGATTGGTTCCTCAGCGATGGCGTATAAGAGAAATCCAATGAGAAGTGAAAGAATCGCTTCCCTTTCCCGTTTTGTGATTGCGGATGCTCTAAATCCTGCAATTACCTCAGCAACCCAGTGGTTTGAAAGAACGCTGGATGATTCTGCAAACAAGCGTCTTTCCATTCCGGAGGGCTTTCTTGCGGTGGACGGTATCCTGGATTTATGTCTGAATGTGATAGATGGTCTGGTGGTATATCCAAAGGTTATCGAAAAGAGACTTCTCAGCGAGCTTCCTTTCATGGCTACAGAAAATATCATGATGGATGCCGTGAAAAAGGGAGGGAACCGACAGGATTTACATGAGAGAATCAGGGAGCTTTCTATGGAAGCAGGCCGCAATGTGAAGGTGGAAGGAAAAGAAAATAATCTTCTGGAGTTGATTGCGCAGGATCCAGCATTTAACATGACATTGGAGGAGCTTCAGGAAACTATGGAGCCTTCCAAATATGTAGGACGTTCCAAGGAACAGGTAGAAGCATTTATAACTAATCATATCAGGCCGGTGTTAAAGGAAAATGCAGACCTTTTGGGATTATCCGTAGAAATAAATGTGTAAAGTGAGGACAAGGGAATGGTAAAAGCGGTAGTTGGAGCAAACTGGGGAGACGAAGGAAAAGGCAAAATCACGGACATGTTAGCAAAAGAGGCAGACATTATTATCCGCTATCAGGGTGGTGCTAATGCAGGTCACACCATTGTGAATTCCTATGGTAAGTTTGCACTTCATACACTTCCTTCCGGTGTTTTCTACGACCATACAACCAGTATTATCGGCAATGGTGTGGCACTGAACATTCCGTTACTATTCAAGGAAATTCAGTCCATCGTGGAAAAGGGAGTACCGGCTCCTAAGATTTTAGTTTCAGACAGAGCGCAGATTGTGATGCCCTATCATATTCTATTTGATCAGTATGAGGAGGAACGTCTTGGGAAAAATTCCTTTGGTTCTACCAAGTCAGGAATTGCGCCATTTTATTCTGATAAATATGCCAAAATCGGCTTTCAGGTAAGTGAGCTTTTTGATGAGGAACGTTTGCAGAAAAAGGTGGAGAGCGTTGTAGAGCAGAAGAATGTTATTTTGGAGCACTTGTATCATAAGCCAACCTTAAGCGCATCAGAGATAATGAAGACGCTTTTGGAGTATCGTGAGATGGTGGCACCTTATGTGGCAGATGTTTCATTGTTTCTGGACAAAGCAATCAAGGAAGGAAAAGTTGTTGTATTAGAAGGACAGCTTGGTACCTTGAAGGACCCGGATCATGGTATATACCCTATGGTGACCTCGTCTTCCACACTGGCTGCTTATGGTGCTATCGGTGCGGGAATTCCGCCCTATGAAATCAAGCAGATTATCACTGTATGTAAGGCTTACTCCTCCGCAGTAGGAGCTGGAGCTTTTGTAAGTGAAATCTTCGGTGAGGAAGCAGAGGAGCTTAGAAGACGTGGCGGAGATGGCGGTGAGTATGGTGCAACCACGGGACGCCCAAGAAGAATGGGGTGGTTTGACTGCGTGGCATCAAGGTACGGCTGCCGCATACAGGGAACCACGGATGTGGCATTTACCGTGTTGGATGTGCTTGGATATCTGGATGAGATCCCGGTATGTGTGGGCTATGAGATTGATGGAGAAGTGACCACCGATTTCCCGATAACCCACCTTTTAGAAAAGGCAAAGCCGGTACTTGAGGTGTTACCGGGCTGGAAATGTGAGATTCGCGGAATTAAGAAATACGAAGACCTTCCAGAGAACTGTAGAAAATATATCGAGTTTATTGAAGAGAGAATTGGCTATCCCATTACCATGATTTCCAATGGACCGGGTAGAGAGGATATCATATATCGATAAAGTTCACTCGTCGACCCCAAAGGGCAAATCCTTGCTTGCAAGGGGATTTGCCCTTTTTGACGAAGGGAGCGCACATTTATGAGCAAAGGTAGCTGCGTAGCAGCGGGAAAGCGACGTAGTCGCCTTTGCGAATAGCGCGGGGAACTTTAGCAACGAACTATATGAAAGTATCTCAGCGGTGAGATTCAACTTTTAGGATACTATTTTCTATTGTGTTGGAGGAAAAAATGGCTTTATAGTACCTATATGTGTATAATGGTTCCACAGATACTGGAAAATACTTATTTCGGTATCTGTGGAAGTGTTTTATCTCTATAGAGAAAAAAGAGTCATCTAAATTGTTATTGGAAGCTAATTCAGGTATCTATGATTTATAAAGATGTGTATAGATACTGTCGTGATATGCCAATAAAGGAAATACAAACATTGTAGTTTTTGATTGTTGAAAAATCTCGTGGTTGCTGATATAATAAATTCAATAAAAATGATTTGGAGGAGAACAATGATTATTTTTGCTTGCTAATAATAGGAATGCATAATGATAACGCTAAGTGATAAGTTAATCGCTTGTTTTTGTTATGCAAAAAAGCAAGAAAGTAATCAAGGTTCTGTATCAATATATTGCGCTATATTTTTATGCATGGATTGAGTCGTAGGAAATTGCTTTCTTGCGACTTATTTTATTGTAAAAAGGAGACAGTGGATGAAAAAAACAGCAGTATTAATATATGATTCATTTTGCAATTTTGAATTTAGTGTGGCTCTTGAAATTTTCGCTCTTTCAGGAAAAGAGCTCACTATATTTGGGCGAACAAAAGAACCAATGAGAAGTGAAGAGGGTTTACTTGTTGTGCCAGATAAGGCGATTGAAGAAATAGATATAAGCGAATATGATAGTTTACTTTTACCCGGTGCTATGGATATTAGAGACTCTATTGAAGATAAAAAAATGATAGAATTCATTCGTCTGTTTGAGGATAAAGTAATAGGTGCTATTTCTATCGCTCCCATTTTACTTGTAAGAGCGGGATTATTGAATGGAAAACCCTTTATGGCAGGAATAAATAAGGAAGAGTTAATGGAAGAAGGTTTCTCAGAAGAAGATTTAGCAAAGATGGTAGGGTGGGATGATAATTTACAAAATCCTATAGAAGAAGGGTACATAATTACAAATAACATAATTACATCTATATCATACAATTTTGTAAAATGGGGATTAGCATTTGGGAGAATGCTTGGAATTGAAATTCCACCTGCAACATTTGGCTTATAGAAATTTTGTTGGCGGGTTTCTGGAAAGGAGCATATATGTTACAAATAAAGAATTTAACCATTACACATAAAAAGGATTTGAGAGTACTTTTAAAGGATTTTTCCTGTATCTTTAATTATGGGGATAAGGCGGTAATCATTGGGGAAGAGGGAGATGGGAAGTCCACGCTCCTTCGGTGGATATATGATGCTGCGATGATTGAAGTTTATGCGCAGGGCGAGGGAGAAATGGTTCGTGGAAATGAAAAAATGGGATATCTTCCGCAGGAGTTAAGTAAGGAGTATGAGGAGTTGTCACTCTATGAATTCTACGCTATGGAGCCTATGTTCTGGGAACAGACCCCTAAGGAGCTGGCAATGCTGGCAAGGAAGATGAAGGTTCCCACAGACTTTTTCTACAGTGAGCAGCTGATGGGGACTTTGTCCGGTGGAGAAAAGGTGAAGGCGCAGATGATGCGGATTTTGATGGGAAAGCCAACAGTGCTTCTCTTAGATGAGCCATCCAATGATATTGACATTTCCACCTTGGAGTGGCTGGAGAAGGAGATTTTGGACTGGCCTTATATTGTGATTTTTATCTCCCATGACGAGACGCTTATTGAACATACCGCCAATATGGTTATCCATATCGAGCAGATTAAAAGAAAACAGGAATGTCGCTATACAGTATCAAAGACATCGTATCAAAGATATCGGGAAGAGCGGGGACTTAAGTTTGTAAATCAGCGTCAGCAGGCATTAAATGCTCAGAGAGAGAAGAAAATCAGAGAGGAGAAGTTCAGAAAGCTCCAGCAGAAGGTGGAGAATGCCCAGGCTAATGTATCAATGCAAAGTCCTCATATCGGGCAGCTGTTGAAGAAAAAGATGCATACAGTGAAGGCAATGGAGCGTCGATTCGAAAGAGAGGATGCCAATATGACCCAGATGCCAGAAGAGGAAAGTGCGATTTTCTTTAAGCTGGGTGGTGAGGAAGCAAAGCTTCCCGCAGGGAAGGTGATATTGGATTATACTCTGGAGGAGCTTAAAACTCCCGATGAAAGTGCAGTTCTTGCAAGAAATATCAGGCTGTTTGTAAGGGGGCCGGAGAGGGTGTGCATTATCGGCGAAAACGGAGTAGGTAAAACTACGCTTCTTAAGGAATTGGCGAAAGAGCTGCTTGCCAGAAGTGATATTCATGCCCAGTATATGCCTCAGAATTATGAGGAGCTTCTGGATATGGAGAAATCTTCCGTGGACTTTCTTGATACTTCCGGAGATAAGGAGGAACGCACCCAGATCAGAACCTATCTGGGGTCACTTAAGTATACTGCAGATGAGATGGATCACCCTATCAAGGAACTTTCTGGAGGACAGAAGGCTAAGGTATTACTTTTAAAGATGAGCTTATCCGGGGCAAATGTACTGGTTCTGGACGAGCCTACCCGGAACTTTTCGCCATTGTCCGGTCCGGTGCTTCGGGAGATGCTGGCGAATTTTCCGGGATGTATCATCAGCATTTCCCATGATAGAAAGTATATCGGGGAGGTGTGTGACAAGATTTATACCCTCACAGAAGAAGGACTTTCACTGGTAGAGAAATATGTCGAAGAAAACTTTTAAACTGTGCTTGACAAAAGTATAACACAGTGCTACGATAAAGTCACTTTTTGGAAAGATATGTATTTATTAGAGTCTTTTCAGAGCAATATACGGACCACCAGAAATGGTTAAGGCCATACGGACAGCCGGGTCCACTGCCGATTGGCAACTTTTAAGTTGCATTATTGATTGAGTTAAAAGCTCAAATTTTATAAGTTGGTTTCTTATAAACCTCAAATGTGCCATTGGCACTGACTTGTGAAACGGTCAATAAGAGTAGTAAAAGTGTGATTGCTATATAGACTCTGAAAATCCCGATATATTTGTGTATGATGTCTTTCCATGTTTATTTTAATATGGGTGTTTTTGATTTTGTAAACGAATGTAAAGCATAGGTCAGTGTGGCACTGACTTATGCTTTTTGTTTTTATTCAGAGCGATGCAGGTTTATGCAAAACAGGTCTGGCAAGCTTGCTTGTAAGGAACTGTTTTCATAAATCTGCATCGCTCTGAAGGGAGGAGGATAAAGGTGGAAAGAGAATTACTAAATCAGTCCAGAGCACCCATTCATGAGGCACTGGAGCGTTTCAGGCACATGAGGGTGGTGCCTTTTGATGTACCGGGACATAAGAGGGGAAGAGGAAATCCGGAGCTGGCAAAGTTTCTGGGAGAGCAGTGCGTTGGTGTGGATGTAAACAGTATGAAGCCACTGGATAATCTCTGTCATCCGGTATCGGTGATTCGTGAGGCAGAAGAGCTTGCGGCAGAGGCGTTTGGTGCGGCACATGCCTTTTTGATGGTGGGGGGAACCACAAGTGCAGTGCAGAGTATGGTGCTGACTGCATGTAAAAGGGGGGATGAGATCATTCTTCCCAGAAACGTGCATCGAAGTGTGATTAATGCATTGGTGCTTTGCGGAGCCATTCCCGTATATGTGAACCCGGAGGTGGACACCAGACTGGGTATTGCTCTGGGAATGAAGCGGGAGCAGGTTGCCAAGGCTATTAAAGAGCATCCGGGTGCTGTGGCAGTTCTGGTAAATAATCCCACCTACTATGGAATTTGTTCGGACTTAAAGGCAATTGTGGAGATGGCTCATGAAGCAGGCATGCTTTGTCTTGCAGATGAAGCCCATGGAACGCATTTCTATTTCGGGGACAACCTACCAATCTCAGCCATGGCAGCAGGTGCGGATATGGCGGCCATATCCATGCATAAGAGTGGTGGAAGTCTGACCCAGTCCAGCTTTTTAGTGGCAGGGCCTCAGATGAATGCAGGTTATATTCGTCAGATTATTAACCTGACCCAGACTACGTCGGGAAGCTATCTTCTGATGTCCAGTCTGGATATTTCCCGTAAAAATCTGGCACTTCATGGCAAGGAGGTATTCCGTCATGTGTGCAATATTGCAGAATATGCCAGAAATGAAATCAACGCTATCGGCGGTTATTATGCCTTCGGGCAGGAGCTGGTAAATGGGGATTCTGTATATGCCTTTGACCCCACCAAGCTGAGTATTCATACCTTGGATATCGGTATGGCGGGCATTGAGGTATATGATACGCTTCGGGATGATTACGATATCCAGATTGAGTTTGGTGATCTGGGAAATGTGCTGGCATACCTTTCTATCGGAGACCGTGCTCAGGAGGTGGAGAGACTGGTAAGTGCGCTTGCGGAAATCCGCAGAAGATATAAAAAGGACCCAACCGGAATGCTTTCCCAGGAGTATATTGCTCCTGAGGTAGTAGCAAGTCCCCAGGAAGCCTTTTACGCAGAGAAAATCAGCCTTCCTATTGAGGAAACAGAAGGGAAAATCTGTAGTGAATTTGTAATGTGTTATCCGCCGGGAATTCCGATTCTGGCACCGGGTGAGCGTATTACAAAGGACATTTTGAAATATATTGCTTATGCCAAAGAAAAGGGCTGTAGCATGACCGGTCCCGAGGATGCGGCCATCGAAAGACTGAATGTACTGAAGTAGGGGGAGAAAAATGGATTTTTGGTTTAGTGAAAGTCATACGCCGGACGTGAAGCTGAGTCTGAAGGTGAAAAAGCAGCTTTACTCGAAGAAAAGTGATTATCAAAAAATTGATGTGTTTGATACCCATGAGTTTGGAAAGGTGCTGTCGCTGGATGGGAACATCATGCTTACCGAGCGAGATGAGTTTATTTACAACGAGATGATTACCCACGTGCCTATGGCGGTGCATCCGGGAATTAAGAGAGTGCTGGTAATCGGAGTCGGTGATGGTGGCGTAGTAGGTGAGCTTACAAGGTATGAGAGAATCAAGCGAATCGATTTAGTGGAAATGGATGAGTCGGTAGCAGAGGCATGCAGACAGTACCTGCCGGCAAATGCGGGAAGACTGGATGATGAAAGAGTGCACATATATTATGAGAATGCTCTGAAATATATCCGACGCTGCGAGGAGAAATACGATTTAATCATTGTGGATTCCAATGATCCATTCGGACCCTCGGAGGGGCTCTTTACCAGAGAATTTTATGGGAACTGCTATAAGGCGTTAAAGAGCGACGGAATCATGGTAAATCAGCAGGGAAGTCCCTTTTATGCAGAAGATGCGGATGCCATGCAGAGAAGCCACAAGCGCATTGTAAATACCTTCCCCATCAGCAGGGTGTATCAGGCTCATATCCCCTCCTTTGCGGCGGGATACTGGCTTTTTGGTTTTGCCAGCAAGAAGTATCACCCCATTGATGATTTGGATGCGGAGGCATGGAACGCACTGCATCTGAAAACCAAGTATTATACCACCAGACTTCATAAAGGAGCGTTTTATTTGCCTGCCTTTTTGGAGGAGATGCTACAGGAGGTAGAGGACGTATGATGGAGAGAAATGTAGAAACTTTTATCGGCTGTGATGCAGAATATGAGGAATCAAAAATTGTGCTGTTCGGAGCTCCTTTTGATTCCACTACCAGCTTCCGTCCGGGGGCAAGATTCGGCAGTAGTGCCATCAGGCATGAAAGCTTTGGACTGGAGACCTTCAGCCCCTATCAGGAGGTGGATTTAAGTGATTATAAGGTCTTTGACAGCGGGGATTTGGAGCTGTGCTTTGGCAGTGCAGAAAAGGTACTGGAAGATATTGAAGCACATACAGAGCAGATTTTAGCAGATGGTAAGCTTCCCCTGATGCTGGGCGGTGAGCATCTGGTAACGCTGGGGGCAGTAAGGGCTGTTTTCCGTAAATATCCGGATTTACATATTATTCATTTTGATGCTCATGCAGACCTTCGAGATGATTATCTGGGGATGCCGTTAAGTCATGCCTGTGTGCTTCGCAGATGTTACGAGCTTGTAGGGGATGGAAGGATTCACCAGTTCTGTATTCGAAGTGGGGAACGGGTTGAATTTGAATTTGCAAAGGAACACACGGATATGCACCGTTTTGATTTTAAAGGATTGTCAGAGCTGGCAGCAGAGCTTAAGGAAAAGGAAGTTCCGGTGTATTTTACCATTGATCTGGACTGCCTTGATCCGGGGATTTTCCCGGGGACCGGTACGCCGGAGGCAGGGGGAGTAACCTTTATGGAGCTTCTTGGAGCTATCATGGAAGTAACACAGTGCAATGTGGTTGCAGGGGATGTGAATGAGTTGGCACCAATGCTGGATGTGAGCGGCGCATCTACCGCAGTGGCATGTAAGGTTGTAAGGGAGTTATTGCTAGGAATATTGAAGGAGGATAAATAATTGAGCAGAGTACTTATTATCGGATGTGGAGGAGTGGCTTCTGTTGCCATTCATAAATGTTGTCAGGTTAGTGAGGTGTTTACAGAGATTTGTATCGCCAGCAGAACGAAGGAAAAGTGTGATAAGCTGGCTGCAGAGCTGGATCCTAAGACAAAGACAGTTATCACTACTGCACAGGTGGATGCAGATAAAACAGAAGAGGTCATCGCACTGATTAAGGAATATCTGCCAGATTTGGTTATGAATATTGCACTTCCTTATCAGGATTTGACCATTATGGATGCGTGCCTTGCCTGCGGTGTAAATTATATGGACACTGCCAACTATGAGCCGGAGAATACCGATGACCCAGAGTGGAGAAAAATCTATGAAGCACGCTGTGAAAAGGAAGGCTTTTCTGCGTATTTTGATTATTCATGGCAGTGGGCTTATAAAGAAAAGTTCGAAAAGGCAGGGCTTACCGCACTCCTTGGCTGTGGTTTTGACCCTGGGGTAACTCAGGCCTATTGTGCTTACGCTTTAAAGCATGAGTTTGATGAAATCGAAACCATTGATATTTTAGACTGCAATGGTGGAGATCATGGTTATCCTTTTGCAACCAATTTTAACCCGGAAATCAATCTTCGCGAAGTGTCTGCACCGGGCAGCTATATCGAGAACGGCAAGTGGGTAGAGATTCCTGCCATGAGCATTAAGAGGGAGTATGATTTTGATAGGGTGGGGGAAAAGGATATGTATCTTCTCCACCATGAAGAGTTGGAATCTCTGGCAAAAAATATTCCGGGAGTAAAGAGAATCCGTTTCTTTATGACCTTCGGACAGAGCTACTTAACCCACATGAAGTGTCTGGAAAATGTGGGAATGCTGTCCACTACTCCGGTAATGCATGAGGGTGTGGAGATTGTACCTATTCAGTTCTTAAAGACCCTGCTTCCTGACCCGGCAAGTCTTGGTCCAAGAACGGTGGGAAAAACCAATATTGGCTGTATCTTTACCGGTAAGAAGGATGGTAAGGATAAGACCTTTTATATTTATAATGTCTGTGACCATCAGGAGTGCTATAAAGAGGTTGGCTCTCAGGCAATCAGCTATACTACCGGTGTACCTGCAATGTGCGGTGCGCTGATGCTCCTGACCGGAAAGTGGAACAAAGCCGGCGTATACACTGTGGAAGAGTTTGATCCGGATCCATTTTTAGATGCACTGGATAAGTATGGACTCCCTAGAAGTATCTGCGAAAATCCGGTTCTGGTGGACTAATATGGAGTATAGAAGGGACTGTCATCCTGCGTTTGGCAGGGTGACGGAAGAGAAATGGAAGACCTTAAGTCTGCTTCCCACTCCATGTTATGTACTGGATGAAGAGGCACTAAAAAGAAATGGAGAAATCCTTTTGGGGGTTCAGGAAAGCACTGGTTGTAAGATATTGCTTGCCCAGAAGGCTTTTTCTAATTTTAATGTGTATCCTATACTTTCTGAATATCTGGCGGGGACAGAAGCCAGCGGTCTTTATGAAGCGCGACTGGGAAAAACGTATATGCCTCAGGGAGAATGCCATGTATTCTGTGGCGCATATAAGGAGGCAGAGTTTGTTGAGCTGTTAAAGTATGCGGATCATATTGTTTTTAATTCTGTTACACAGCTTGAGAAGTATGGAAGGCGGGCAAAACAGGACGGGAAAAGTATCGGTCTTCGCATCAACCCGGAGTGTTCTACCCAGGAAGGGCATGAAATCTATGACCCTTGTGCACCCGGCGGAAGGCTGGGAGTTACAAGAGAAATCTGGAATGAGCAGATGAACAGTGAGCTTGTGGGACTTCTGGATGGACTTCATTTTCATACACTGTGTGAGCAAAATGCGGATGCGCTGGAGATTACCCTAAAAGCAGTAGAGGAAAAGTTTGGAGAAGAGTTAAAAAACGTAAAATGGCTGAATATGGGGGGAGGACACCATATCACCAGAGAGGATTACGATATAGAGCTTTTGGTAAGCTGCATTCGGCAAATGCAGGATAAGTATGGTCTGGAAGTCTACCTAGAGCCGGGAGAGGCTGTGGCATTAAATGCAGGATTCTTGGTGAGTGAAGTGCTGGATGTGACCAGAAACGGAGAAGTAGTGAATGTCATACTGGATATGTCTGCGGCATGCCACACACCGGATGTGATAGAGATGCCCTACAGACCGCCGGTAATGCATAGCGGTGAAGCGGGGAAAAAGAAGCTTACCTACCGATTTGGCGGTCCTACCTGCCTTTCCGGAGATGTTGTGGGAGACTATTCCTTTGATGAGGAGTTGCATGAGGGGGACAGAGTCCTCTTCGGGGACATGGCAATCTATACTACCTGTAAGAATAATACCTTTAACGGAATGAAGCTCCCGGATATTTATCTATTAAAAGAAGATGGTAGTACAGAATGCCTTGCCCGGTTTAGTTATGAAGATTTTGAGTGCCGGCTTGGAAGGAAAAAAGGCTTATAGAGCAATCATTCCCGCACGGAACTGCACTCGTCTGGTGCCCTTTATTTTCTCAAAGTCCACCTCGTAAATCTGCCTTGCATCATCTACATTTACGATGATGCCTTCACCGAAGACATTGTGAAGAACCTTTGTGCCGATGGCAAAGCTGGTCTTGGGGAGTACTTCAGTAAAGGTATTGGAAAGATGAATATAGCTGCCATTTACATAGTCCAGCAAATCAGGGCGAATATCTCCTAAAAAGCAGGACTGGGTGCAGGGATAGTCCAGTTCCTTATTGCGGTAGCCGCTAAGATACAGCTCTTCTTCTGCACGGGTAATTGCCACGTAGAGAAGGCGGCGTTCTTCCTCCATTTCATCGCTGTTGCGAAGCTTTTTACTAGGGAATTGGCCATCCACAAGACCATTTACAAAGACTACGGGAAATTCCAAGCCTTTGGCGGTGTGGATGGTCATTACTTTGATGACGTTGTCCTCATCCATGTCATCCTGACCGCTGAAAAGGGCAAAATGGGAAAGGAGCTCTTCTAAAGGAAGTGTATCTCCATTTTCCTCCTCCAGATAACCGATGTGCTGCACCAGCTCTGTCACATTATCCAGCTTGGACTGGTTAATATCTTCTTGTAATTCTTTGCGGTAGCCGATATCCAGGGCAAGACCAACCAACTGTTTGGCAGTGTGCTGCATATATGTATCATGAAGCTCTTTGATCTTATTATAGTAGTGCAATATTGGTTCTTTGGTAATCTTATTCTCTGTAATCAGCTCCCCCAAAGCTTCGAAAAGAGAAAGACCTCTGTGGCCTGCTTCAGCCTTTAAGTCACTTAAGCTTTTCTTGCCGAACTTTCTTCTGGGGCGATTAATGGTAAAGATAAAATCCATATCCTTAAGAGAATAAATCATCCGCAAATAGGAAAGGGTGGTGCGAATCTCTTCTGAGCTGTAGAACTTTGCACCGGAGAGAATTTTATAGGGAAGTTTTTTCGCAATAAAGGCTTCCTCCAATGCTCTGGTCTGGGATGCTGCCCGGACTAAAATGGCGTGGTCTTTATAGGCTCGTCCCTGCTTTACATTCTCCTGAATCTGTCCGGCAATCCAGAATGCTTCCTGCATCTGGGTCTCGGCTTCATTGTATACGGGCTTGCAGCCGTGGTCGTTATTTGTAAACATCCTCTTTTCCAGACGATTCTGGTTAGCGGAAACCAGAGAATTGGCAACATCGATAATCTCCGGGGTACTGCGGAAATTCTCCGTCAGGTTAAAGAGGGTGGTATCCTCATATCTTTCATCAAAGTGAATCATATAATCGGACTTGGAACCACGCCAGCCGTAGATATTCTGATCGTCATCACCTACCACGAAAAGGTTCTGGAACTTTCCGCTGATTAGAGAAAGTAAAAGCTCCTGTTCGCCGTTTACATCCTGATATTCATCGCACAGCACATACTGGCAGCGATCCTGCCACTTGTCAAGAATCTCTTTATGATGCAGGAAAATATAATTGGTAAAATGAATCAAATCACTGAAATCCAGGACATAGTTATCCCGTTGCTTTAAGAGATATCCATAAATCATCCGCTTTTCCTCGGAAAGAGTGTCTGCCAGCGCATGGAGCAGTGCTTCCTTATCTTCCCCTATCATGTAGGAAATGTAATCAGGCTTTAGCTTATATAGACCGATTTTCTCCATATAATCGGCAGCAGTGATATCCTTCAGTGTAAGACCTAATTCATCGGCAACCTCTTTGATTAAATCAATCTGGTCAGCCTTATCTAAAATGGCAAAGGTTTTCGGCCATGACAGCTTGTGGATGTCTTCCTTTAATACCATATTGCAGAAGCCATGGAATGTGCCCATAAAGCAATTTGCTTCGTCTCCGATGAAGTCCTTCAGCCTCTTTTTCATAGAGGCAGCAGCTTTATTGGTAAAGGTCAGGCCAACGATGGAGGCCGGTTCAATATAAAGCTGCGTAATCAGATAAGCGATGCGCCTTGTCAGGACAAAGGTTTTCCCACTTCCGGGGACAGCAGCACATCTTTGGTATCCTTCGGTGGCTTCAATAATCTGTTTCTGTTCAGTTGTGGCATTATCAAATTTAATGATGTTCATATTGCATCTCCGTGTAAAGTATGATAAATATAGTATATCAGAACATTTGTTCCCTGTAAAGAGAGGATGAAATGTACTTTAACCGTTTTAAAGTGCAGTAAATGCAACTGTAATAAAAAGTTCATTTGCACTATAATGAATGTGTCATATGAAGGAGGTGAAGCAGTGCAGAACTTCATGAACCTGCTTTCTTTTTTAAAAGATTATCTAGTGATTGTAACAATTGTAGATATTATTTTAATCGGCCTTCCCATACCGGCATTTGCCCGTAAGGCGGAGAAGGAGAGTTATCTTATTGAGGGGGATAATTATAGTGAAGAGCAGGGAAAATGTGAGTGTGCCGGCTTTTCCTCCGCATATGTATACCGGCATCTGGGGCTGGATGCAAAGGGGATGGACATTTATAAGAAGATGCCCTGCAAGGGACCGAAAGGCTATGTCTATTGTAAGGGGATTGTGAAGCTTGCCAGAAAGAACGGTTTTCATGCGATGCTGCGAACCGGGAATTTAAACGCACTGAAAAATGCCGTTTCCAAGGGAAATCCGGTAATCGTAATGCTTCGCTCCCGCAGAGGCTCTAGTGGTCTTCATTATGTGCCTGTGGTAGGATACGATGAGGAGTATATTTACCTGATGGATTCTGCGTATAGTAACCGTAATGAGAAGTCAGTGTATTACAATCGTAAGCTTCCGGTGGCGGAATTTAAAAAGCTATGGAATATCAGCATGCTGAAGCAGCCTTTATTTTTCAATCTCTTCTTTGAAATCAGCAAGGGATAGGAAGACTTTTTTTCTATATACCACTTGTTTGATTTGTGGTATGATGAGAACGACAAAGATAAAGGATTGTACAGGGGAATATGAGGAAAATAAAGAGTATATTTTTGCTGATGCTTTTGTGCATTATGCTGCCAGCTTGCAGTAGCACAATAGAGGGCAGCGGGGAAGGGTCTGTAGCTGAGAATTCACAGGGGGATGAAGTGGAACTTCAGGAGGACGAGAATTTGACTATTGCGGATATTACGCCAATGGAGCTGGTGGCAGATATGAAGGTGGGCTGGAGTCTGGGAAACACACTGGATGCTCATGGGAGAATCGGTCTGACATCGGAGATTTGCTGGGGGAACCCTAAGACCACGCAGGAGATGATTGATGCGGTGGTAGAGAAAGGCTTTAATGTAATTCGTATTCCGGTAACCTGGGTTGGTCATGTGACTGCACCGCCAGAGTATGAGATTAACGAAGAATGGATGGCAAGAGTGAAGGAAGTGGTAGATTATGCATACAATAGAGACGTGTATGTAATTATCAATCTTCACCACGAGGAATGGCTTTATCCTTCTTATGAAAATGAAGAAGAGATAATACATAGAGTAACTGCATTGTGGAAGCAGATCGCAGAAGAATTTAAGGAATATGATGAGCGTTTAATCTTTGAGGGACTTAATGAGCCACGTAAGATTGGGACTAATGTAGAGTGGAATGGTGGCGATAAGGAAGGTCAGGAAGTGGTTAATCATGTTCTGGCACAGTTTGTAAAGGTGGTAAGAGAGAGCGGAGGCAACAATAAGCTTCGCCATCTGATGATTCCGGGATATGGAGCCTCCTCTTCCGAGAGAGCAATCAGGGCCATTGAGCTTCCCGAGGATGATAAGCTGATTGTTTCCGTTCATGCATATATTCCTTACGATTTTGCACTGAATACCGCTGGAAGAGCGGAATGGAACAATGACACAAAGGATATCGATGAATTAATGGAGCTTCTGGAGAAGGAATTTATCCGTCAGGGGGTTCCGGTGATTATCGGGGAATTTGGTGCTATGAATAAGGAGAATGATGATGACCGTATTGCCTGGGTGAAATATTATATTTCCGCAGCAAAAGAAATCGGTGTACCATGCGTATGGTGGGATAATAATTCCTTTACCACGGATGGTGAGAATTTTGGGCTACTAGACCGCAGAACATGTACTTTTCCAAATGAGGAATTGGTAAATGCCATAATTTCTGCGGCAGAGTAATATATTTAACACAAAAGAAGGGGGTATAAATTATGCCAGCATTATTAATTTTAGTAGTAGCGATTGTTGTTTTACTGTTTATTTTAGGTATCTTCGGATACGTGAAAGCATCGCCGGACACCGCGATTATCATTTCGGGTATTCGTAAGAATCCGAAGGTGTTAATCGGTAAAGCAGGAGTGAAGATTCCTTTCCTTGAGAGAAAGGATGAGTTAAATCTTCAGCTGATTCCCATTGATGTAAAGACTGCCAATGCAGTACCTACAGCGGACTACATCAACATTAACGTAGACGCTACCGTAAATGTTAAAATCAGTGACAACGAGGATAGACTGAAGCTTGCTGCACAGAATTTCTTAAACAAAAACTCTGAATACATCGGAAGAGTTGCAAGAGAGGTTCTGGAAGGTAATGTACGTGAAATCGTAGGTAAGATGGCACTTGAAGAGATGGTTTCTGACCGTCAGAAATTCGCACAGCTGGTTAAGGAAAATGCAGAACCTGACCTTGCAGCCATGGGTCTTGATATTATCAGCTTCAATGTGCAGAACTTTGTGGATGGCAATGGCGTTATTGAGAACCTGGGTGTGGATAACATCGTAAAGATTCAGAAGAATGCAGCTATTTCCCGTGCAGAGAGTGAGAAGGAAATTGCTAAGGCACAGGCGATTGCAAGAAAAGAAGCCAATGAAGCACAGGTAAATGCAGATTCTGAAATTGCTGTAAAGCAGAACGAGCTTGCAATTAAGAAGGCAGAGCTGAAGAAAGAGGCAGATATTAAGCAGGCAGAAGCAGATGCTGCTTACCGTATTCAGGAAGAAGAGCAGCGTAAAACGGTTGAAATCACTACTGCAAATGCAAAC
>F42_Fallow_Deer__coassemble_340_pt1 | contig 33384 bp, 43 predicted proteins | sample F42_Fallow_Deer__metabat2_low_PE_003 | metagenome-assembled genome bin F42_Fallow_Deer
CCGGCCCACCAATCCTCGAGGTCTGCGTGGCCAGCCCTGCAGGTTTCTTTCTTACTAATATCGTATCGTCTTCGTAGAGAATTTCGGTTTTCATGGTTACTCCTAAATTTTAAATCGGTATCCCACGCCCCAAATGGTTTCAATATACTGAGGCTTTGCAGTATCCGGCTCGATTTTTTCACGGATTTTCTTGATATGGACAGTTACGGTTGCAATATCGCCGATAGAATCCATATCCCAGATTTCGCGGAAGAGCTCTTCCTTTGTATATACGTGGTTAGGGTTCTCCGCCAAGAAGGTAAGTAAATCAAACTCCTTGGTGGTAAAGCTTCTCTCCTCACCATCGATATATACACGACGCGCCGTCTTATCAATACGAATACCGCGAATCTCCACAATATCATTCTGTGGCTTCTGGCCTGCTCCCACCAGTCTTTCATAACGCGCCATATGTGCCTTCACACGTGCTACCAGCTCACTGGGACTGAAGGGCTTGGTCATATAATCGTCTGCACCGAGACCCAGACCTCTGATTTTATCAATATCATCCTTTTTCGCAGATACCATCAGAATCGGAATATTCTTCTCCTGACGAATCTTCTTACATACTTCAAAGCCATCCATACCCGGAAGCATCAAATCCAGAATCACTAAATCAAAATCTCCTGCAAGAGCTGCCTGCAATCCCTCATCACCGGTATGCTTTGCCTCTACTTCAAAATCGCTAAGCTCTAAATAATCCTTCTCTAACTCTGCAATTGCAACTTCATCTTCAATAATTAAAATCTTACTCATATTCCATACCTCCATTACGAATTCGGTGTTAATTCTTTGTACTTTCTTATTACAAAATGAATACAGGTACCTTCGCCCTCTTTGCTGGTTGCCCAGATGTATCCACCATGGTCTTCGATAATTTTCTTTACAATTGATAAGCCGATACCACTGCCCCCCTGCATGGAATTGCGAGAGGCGTCCGTACGATAGAAACGGTCAAATATCTTAGACAAATCCTTCTGGGCAATTCCTTTGCCGTTGTCCTCAATCTCGATTCGCACAGAATCAATCTCATCCAGAATGCGGATGTCTATCTCTCCATCTCTCTTGTCCATATATTTTACACTGTTGCTGATGATATTATTTATCACCTTCTTCATCTGCTCCGGGTCTGCGATAATAATGGTGTCGCTGCTTACCAGATTGGAATAATCCAACCGTATATTACGATTCTCCAAATCCATGCCAACCTCTTCCACACAATCTTTAAAATAGTCCGCCACATTAATCTGATGGAAATTGTACGGAATACGATTATTCTCTACATTGGAATACACCGTCAGCTCATTAATCAGCTTCTGCATATCCGTAGCTTTATTATAGATGGTTCTCAGGTACTTGTCCTTCTTCTCCGGCGTATCTGCCACACCATCCAAAATACCTTCCACATACCCCTTGATGGCTGTAATCGGTGTCTTTAAATCATGAGAAATATTACTAATCAGCTCCCGATTCTGCTTTTCATGCTGGGCGTTCTCTTCCGTGGATTCCTTCAGTCGTAGCCGCATATCCTCATAGTTGCGGTATATATCTCCGATTTCACCCTTCGCATCCGTCTGTAGGGTGTAGTCAAAATTACCTTCCTTTATCTTAGTCATCGCCACATTTAGCTCGCTCAAAGGATTAAACACACTTTTCTGAATCCAACGGGTCAAAAGCCATCCGGTAAAAATAAGAATCAGAATCATGGCAATCATCATATCCACCAAAAGCTGATGTGAAACTAACATATTAATCTTTGTAATCAGAGAATAATCCAGTTCCTTGGCCGGATATCCATTTCGCACATTCATCAAATAAATACAGATAACAAGGAATGCTATTGCACACAACACCAACGGAATTGCAATAACCGTCACAAATGTCACCACCAGCCGGGTTTTGAACTTCATAAATGCCCCTCCCTCCGAATATATTTAATATTGATACCACGTAATCCTATACTATATCTTAACACATCCTTCCCCAACATGTGTAAATAAGAAAGAATAATCTTATAAAAAAAATATGAAAAATTTTCCTCAAAAAATGTATTGACATTTCTCAGAGTTGTGATATATTGATATTAGTAATCATTACTGATTTTAAGAAAGGAAAACAGATGGCACTGAAAAAAAGCAAGCAGCGGGAACAAATCAAACAATTTCTTATGACTCGCAAGGATCATCCTACCGCAGATGTGGTATATATGAACGTCCGCAAGGAGAATCCCAATATCAGCTTAGGCACAGTGTATCGTAACCTTACCTTACTTGCTGAAATCGGTGAGATTCAAAGAATCAGAATGGGAGATGGTGTAGATCATTTTGATGCAGACACCTCCCAGCACTACCATTTTATCTGTAAAGAATGTGGCAGCGTAATCGACCTGGACATTAAGTCCCTGCCCGATACATGCAGTATCGCAGGTGAGAACTTCGATGGTGAGGTTGCCGGATGCGTCACTTACTTTTACGGAAAATGTAAAGATTGCTGTAATGTATACAGCGAAGGAAATTTGTAAACACTAAACAATAATTTATTTAAGAAAAGGAGAAAATGATTTATGAAGAAGTATGTATGCAGCGTATGTGGTTATGTTCATGAGGGAGATGCAGCTCCTGACAAGTGTCCTGTTTGTGGCGTTCCTGCTGAAAAATTTAACGAGATGTCAGGTGAGAAGACCTGGGCAGCTGAGCACGTTGTAGGCGTTGCACAGGGTGTAAGAGAAGATATTCTCATGGATCTTAGAGCTAACTTCGAAGGCGAGTGCTCAGAAGTAGGTATGTACCTTGCTATGGCTCGTGTTGCTCACAGAGAAGGTTATCCTGAAATCGGTTTATACTGGGAGAAGGCAGCTTGGGAAGAGGCTGAGCATGCTGCAAAATTTGCAGAGCTCCTCGGTGAAGTAGTTACCTCTTCTACCAAGAAGAACCTTGAGATGAGAGTTGACGCTGAGAACGGTGCAACTGCAGGTAAATTTGACCTCGCTAAGAGAGCAAAGGAATTAAACCTTGACGCTATCCACGATACCGTGCATGAAATGGCTCGCGATGAAGCTAGACATGGTAAGGCATTTGAGGGACTTTTGAAGAGATACTTTGGCTAAGCTACAAGCCATGCACCAGCATAATAATGACGCTCCACGAGTTTACTCGTAGGAGCGTTTGTTATTGTGCTGGTATACGGCGACAGCCGTCCAACGAGGAAATGCGCAGCATTTTCGAGTCTGGCATGGCTTGCCATTAGCAGCGAAGCGGATTCCGAATGGCATGGCTTTTGCACTATACTTTCCCCTTCATCCACAACTCCTCAAATTTCTTTGGAACAGAATATGTTTTCACATGCTCATACTCCTCCAATATCACATTCCCTCTGGAATCTACTCCATAGGTCAATTCATCATATCCTAATGGATTATGTGCACCAACCATGGGTGTCACGCCGACCTTTACAGCAATAGAATTTGTTTCCTCCTTCTCCACGAGCAAAACTCGTGGGACCCTTTCATCACTCCGCATTCTGAACCCAATTCCATAAATATAAAACAAAAGCCAGCATAACATCCCCCTTATACTATCCCTATTTATAGTAATATAATATTCACCCTGACATTATTTTATGCTCACTTAATCTTATTCAACGTCCAAATTCCTGCATTTTTATGGTAATTCAACATAATCTGCTGCACTCTGTCCGAAAACGTCACTTCACACCGAAAGGTAATCACATCACTCTTCTTATCCGCGTAAAGCAGATGGTCTATCTTCAGCCGAAGCCCCTCCACACTAAAATAGAGCGGAATTACCTCTCCTTTATTATTAAAGGATGCAATCACCGGCACTGGCACAATATTCGGATTATTAGCTAGAATCATTATCACTTCATGCTCTGACATGGCTTACCTCCTTCACCTCTGGAAGTCTATTATATCAGAACATTCGTTCGAATGCAATATGAGAATTCTTCCTTCCTCAGCCCCTCGACTCGAACTTAATATCCAATCGCCTTCCCAACCCTTCTGCCAATCGGTTCAGCGTCTGTAGCGATGGATTCCCGATTCCTCTTTCAATCTTATGATACATAGCTGCCTCCTTTCTGAGCAAAGAATATTGTATAAATCCTACATTTATCAAGTAAAATATGCCTACATATTACATAAACTACTTTTTTCCATCTAATCTTTTACATATCCCTTGAAAATCTTCCACAAATCTCCCGAATGCATATAGCGGTATCGTCAGCAAAGAAGCCAAAAACAGAAACGTAGCACACAGCAACAGAAGATATGCTTCCGGTATACAAATCCCACTATTTAACAAGCCAACTCCTACAATGGCAGCTGCTACAGCTATCACCAGAAACATCCAGAAAAACAACATAACAATCCGCTTGGTCCAAACTGCACTATTTTCAAACATCCTTTTTGCCCCCTATTCTTTCGTCTCTTTCATCCTACACTTTCTTCTCTTCGTTGTCAATTTTAAACATCTTTATGATAATGCAATATCTTTTGGATTATCATACCATACTTGTAGAAAAAGGGGGGAATAAAATGGTTGCTGACAGAATTAAAAATTTAAGAGAACAAAAAAAGATTACACAATCCGAATTGGCAAAGCAGCTGGGAATCACTCGTTCCAGCGTCAATGCATGGGAGATGGGGATTTCTGTACCATCCACCCAATACATTGTTGAGCTGGCAAATATATTTCAAGTTTCTACCGATTTCCTTTTAGGTGTGAACAACTCAGCTTCTATCAGTGTTGCCGGACTGACAGATCAGGATATTGACTTAATCAACCGCATTATCTCACATTTAAAGGATAAGCAGTAACATGCTCCAGCAGCCACTTCGCCACACCATCTTCATCATTACTTGCCACAATTCCCGTAGCGAGTGCCTTTAGCTCCTCTACGGCGTTTTCCACCGCGTAGGCCTCGTCCGCCAGCTGAAACATAGGAATATCGTTGATGGCATCGCCAAAACACACCACTCTGTCAAAGTTCTGCATTTCCTTTAATTTCTGGATTGCCAAAGCCTTCGTCGCTGCTGCCGGCATGATCTCGCACCAGTACTCGGTGCGGTATAATTCCTGTTGAAGCGTACAACGATATCGTTTATCGGATGCAAAAATGTCATAAATAGGCTGTAGCTGTTCCTTCTCCCCAATACAGGTAAAGTAAAACACCTGTCCCTCATACAACCGGCTGGCATCCTCCAGTGCCCGGAATCTTTTATCCCCTTGCCGCAGACTTAGATATCGCTTCACCCCTTCATTCTCCCGGCTTGGGAGCCAGGACACCTTCTCAATCCCATCCACATAAGAGTACACCAGAGGACTGATATCATGTTCCTCCAATACTTTTACAACCTTCACAATCTCTTCTTCTGAAAAGCCCATGTGGGAATAAAGTTCCCCGGTATTAGGATCAATAATTGATACACCATTGTATACAATTACCGGCATTTTCAGTTTCAATCCCTCGGTCACCTTTGCCGCTGACACAAGCGAGCGGGCTGTGGCATATGTAAATAGCACCCCCTTCTCCACGAGAGCATTGATTATCTCTAGGCTTTGAGGGTTGATTTTATCTTTTGTATTTAGCAATGTTCCGTCCAAATCCGATATATACAGGGTCTTCATCAGTATTCTCCATTCATTATTCTCTCTAAAAAATCTATTGTTACTTCTTCATACCGCTTGGCATCCACCATATAACTCATACCGTGGGTCGCTCCCGGAAAGGTATGAAGCTCCACGTTATCACCACCGGCCTCCTTGATTGCACGGCTCATATCACAGGGTACAAACTTATCCGCCTCCCCATGAATCAGCAAAATCGGTACCTTCGCTTTGGCAATCGCTTCTACCGCACTGCTCTCTTCCAGATGAAAGCCGCCAAATACTCTGGCTCCCAGCTTTATAAAGGGATACAACAGTATCAGTGGAAAATGCATTTCCCTTCCCACCTTACAGATGATCTCCTTCGGGGAGGAATAGGGACAATCCGCCATGATACCCTTTATATTGGACGGCAATTCCATATCATTTGCCATTAGAACCGTTGCCGCACCCATGGAGATTCCCGCAAGGACGATTTTCGTATCTTCGCCAAAACGCTTCACTGCATAATCAATCCAGCTCAGACAATCCTTTCGCTCCTGCACTCCGAAAGTAATGGTGGTTCCTTCACTTCTTCCATGAGAACGCTGATCCACCACAAGCACATTATACCCCAGCTCTATAGCAAGCTTCGTACCACCGCAGAAATCCACATAACCACTGCTTTTATACCCATGGAATTGAATCTGTAAGGGGGCTCCCTCCGCCATATGATAATATCTTCCAGATAACTTCAGCCCATCAAAAGAAGTGATAGTTACGCCTTCAAAGGGTCTGTCCATAATCTCCTGAATGCAGCGGTCTATGGTCTCCTTATAGTCCAGATATTGGGCTCCGCTGGGCATGGACGGTGCATCTCCCGGCTGCCTTTTAGGTGCCAGAAAGGCGATTCGATAGCTGGTGTAAGAAATTGTCAGGGCATATGCCACCAATAATAAAACTATGAATAAATAAATCAATGTCCCAAACTCCTGTTTACAACTCTTTTAGGTATAGTCTCTCCCATCTTTGGTAATTTATGTATTTCTTTTCCGATACTCTGTAGGAGTACACCCCATATATTCATAAAATAATTTACCATAATAGCTACTGTGATTGAAGCCACAAGCCTGGGCAATATCAGAAATACTTTTGTCCGTCTGCACCAGCAGAAAGGTACTCTGCCGGATTCGGTAACGATTTAAGAATTCTATAGGTGCAGACCCCGCAAGTACCCGAAAAGTCCTGCACAGATATTCCTTACTCACATGTACCTGCTCCGCCAGAAGCTGCAAGGAGATGGGCTCCCTGATTTTCCGCTGTGATAGTGTGCAGCCGCCCGGAATTGATAAATATCCCCTCCCCCTGCGGGATTATATAACTATTTTCCTCCATTTGCACGCAAAGAGTCCCCTTCGTGGCAACCAATAATTCAAACTCATTATGATAATGAAGATACGCCAAAAGCTGGTGATGCTTAGGGAATGTATTATTATAAATTGCCACCGGAAAAGCGGTAGTTCCATGCTGCAAGGTCTCTCTGAAATTCTCTCGCTCCATTTTACTCCAAATAGGTCAATATTGCTATATTATGCATCAAAAAGTTTATAGATTATCCAGCCTCTGGACAATATAATTATATCAACAGCCAATATAGACGTAAAGCTACAATCACAGAGAAAGGAGCAGCTTTATGAAAAATACCAGAATTGAGAATAACCAAATTTTCTACTCTTTGACCGGAGAATTGATTCGTATCTCCTCCTGCGGTGAAAACACCATTCGATTTCAGTCCTTCCCCGGGTGTAGATTTATTGACGAGAATTACGCCCTTATGCCGGGAGAGGGTGACGTACAGATTACAGAATCGGAAAAGAAGATTTCCCTACAGAGTGGTAAATTAAGCGTAATTTTAGAGGAGAACGGTAAGACCTCATATTACTATGAAGATAAGAAGATTTTGGAAGAGAAGCCGGAGCTGAACTTTGCTAACGGCTTCCGCCATTATACGAATAAAGGCAGCGGTCTATGGAACGCCAGAGCCACCTTTGAGCCCAACGAAGGCGAGCATTTCTTTGGAATGGGGCACAGCTGGGACAATCCTTTTGACTTGAAGGGCAGTTCCATTGATATTGTAAATCTGAATGCCAAATGTACCATTCCCTATGTGTATTCTTCCTTGGGATATGGCTTTCTCTGGAACGTGCCTTCCACCGGTCTTGCAGAGCTGACCAATAACAAAACCCGTTTCACCAGCGACTGCTGCCAGGCAATTGACTTTTGTGTCATCGGCGGTGCACCAAAGCAAGCCTGCTCTATTCTGGCCGATTTGACCGGACATGCACCAGAGATGCCGGATTGGGCTACCGGTTTCTGGCAGAGCCGACTTCGCTATGAGACCCAAGAGGAGCTTCTGGGCGTTGCCCGACGTTATAAAGAGCTGGGCATCCCCCTTTCTGCAATCATTGCAGATTATTTCCACTGGACAGAACAGGGTGACTATAAATTCGACCCGAAATACTGGCCGGATGTAAAGGCAATGACTGACGAATTGCACGAGATGAATACCAAGCTGATTGTCTCCATGTGGCCCACCATCAACGAAAAAAGCGAAAACTATCAGCATATGTCAGAGAACAATATGCTGATGCGCACCACCCGTGGCTCCGACAGAGTATTTAACTTCTATGGGTGGCAGGCTGAGATTGATGTGACCAATCCTGCCACAAGAGAATATGTTTGGAGTAAGCTCAAGGAAAACTATATTGATAACGGCGTAGATGCTCTATGGTTTGACGAGGCAGAGCCGGAGATTCATCCCGAACAGTTTGACAATCTGATTTGGCATAAGGGAAGAGCTGACATGGTAGGACTGCTTTACCCCTACTACTATTCTAAACTGGCTTATGATGGCTTCAAATCCATAGGCAGGAATGACATTATTACACTGACCAGATGCGCCTACTTCGGAAGCCAGAAATATGGCTCCCTTGTATGGTCCGGGGATATCCCTTCCACCTTTGAAAGTCTGGCTCATCAGGTGAATGCCGGCATGAACATGGCAATGTGTGGTATCCCCTGGTGGAACACCGACATCGGCGGCTTCTACGGTGCAGATATCGAAAGCGACTACTTTAAGGAACTGATTGTACGCTGGTTCCAGTTCGGCGTATTCAGCCCGGTAATGCGCCTGCATGGTTCTCGCTTAAAACATGGTGCAAAGAGTGATATCATCGAGCCAAGCGGCGACCCTAATGAGCTTTGGAGCTTCGGCCAAAGAAACTTAGAAATTTTAAAGGATTTAGTTCTTCTTCGTGAAAGATTAAGACCTTACATCCGTGCACAGATGAAGATTGCTTCCGAAAAGGGCTACCCGGTAATGCGTCCCATGTTTTTCGAATATCCCGAGGATGAGGTTTGTTATACTCTGGATGGACAGTATATGTTCGGCGAGGATATTATCTTTGCACCAATCACAGCACAGGGACAGATGACCAAGAAGGTCTACCTCCCCGAAGGCGAGTGGATTCTTACCAAGGACAAGAGCCACTACACCAAGGGGGAGTATGAGATTTCTGCGAAAATCGATGAATTTGTAGCCTTTGTAAGAGCAGGAGCTGATGTGCTCAAGGCGTTTTCACATTAAAATGACTTTCTCACCTTCACAGCCAGGGCATGAGCTCTCATGCCCTCTGCTTCTGCCAGCTCTACAATATAATCTGCATTCTCCTTCAATGCTTTTTCAGGATATTGAATCACGCTGTAACCCCGCATAAATTCCTGTACAGACATACCGGAAGAGAATCTGGCCGTACCACAGGTGGGGAGGATGTGGTTGGTGCCACAGAAATAATCGCCCACTGGCTCCGTGCTGTACTCACCCACAAATACTGCTCCCGCATTGGTCAGCTTACTCAGAACCTCCTCATAATCCTCTGAAAGCAGTTCTGCATGCTCCGGTGCAATCTCATTTACCGCATCTACCGCTTCCTGAATGGAATCTACTACAAAAATATCCCCATAGTTCTCAAAGGTTTTCTTAGTGGCATTCACAAGGTCGTTTTCTTCACATAAGCGATTGATTTCCTTTTTAATCTCCTGCGCCTGCTCCTTGGACAAACAAAAAGTAGTGCTGGCTTCAAAGCCGGTTTTGTGCTCTGCCTGAGACATCATATCCGCTGCGATAAATGTAGGATTTGCCTTTTCATCTGCAATAATGGCTATTTCCGAAGGTCCGGCAATGGAATCAATCTTCACTTCCCCAAATAAAAGCTTCTTGGCCATCTGGGTAAAATTATTGCCCGGCACGGTAACCGCCACACTGTTTAGCGGTGTATATCTTCTTTCCAGCACTGCGCCATTTTCATAGGTCTCGCAAAAGCCCCCGGCAACTGTCTTTCATGGAATCTAAATAAATTCTCACAGGCCCTCTTCACAGACTCCTTGAATTCCTCAGATACCATTTCCCTTGCCTTTGCAAACTCTTCCTCAGACACAAACAAGCCAATTTCCGGGATATCCACACCATCGAACTTCTTCATATAGGCATATAACGCCTCATCTCCCCACTCCCTCACATTCTTAAGTACCTCTTTTACGGTAAGCTCTACTTCCTCTGGAATGCTGCTTCTACGCTTCAAAAGATTAAGATACCTTGGATTTTCGTAACTGAATTTACTGATTGTAACCATAATTTTTCCTCCTTATTGATTGAATTACCATCCTTCAGAAGCATTCGCAAAATCGCCTCTTCGAGGCTTTCCTTTTGCTCATATTTGGCTTCTCGCCAAATGATTTCAAGTAAACTGCTACCCTTGCAAGCAAGCTTGCGGTCAGCATTTCCCTTGAAATCGCTTGTTTCTGAAGGATTAATAAATAAAAAACGCCTGACCCACGTTTGTTCGGGAAATTTTCCCTAACAAACGTGGATCAAGCGTTCTGCTTACTATCAGTGTCAGTATAACAAGGCTCGCAGCTTTTGTCAAGTAGCGAATTAGCATAATAAAGCGTGCTTAAAGTGAATCTCCACTTCATCTATAAATATGCACTCTTGCCCCATTTCCCACATATCTTAAAAAGTAATGAATAACCCACTCGCAATTTCAGAAAGGCTCGGTTTGATATTATGAAAAAATTTGATTTTGCCATTGTTGGAGGGGATAAGCGTACAGCCGGTATGGCGCATGTATTTGCCAAAAGAGGATATGATGTGATTTGCTACGGTACCACAGGATGCCCTACTAATGAAAAAGTTTATTATGCAGATACACTACAGGAGGCCATTTCCAAAGCTCCCGTCATTGTATGTGGCATTCCCTTTGAAAAGAATGATGCATTATATTTTGAAGACAATGCTTTGAAGACACCTCTTACCGAGCTGCAACGTATGCTACGAAAAATGCATACGATATTCGGCGGTGTGATTTCCGATGATTTCCGAAGAGGCTGCGAAAAGCGTGGAATTGCATGCTACGACTTTATGCTGGATGAACCGCTGGCAATTTATAATGCCATCGCTACTGCGGAGGGTGCAATCTTAGAAGCCCTGCTGCACAAAAATACTCATCTTCACCAAAGCAAGGTGCTGGTGCTAGGCTTCGGACGCTGCGGCAGGGTGCTGGCCGATAAGCTGAAAGGTCTTTCCGCTCAGGTTACCATCTGCTCTGGTCAGGCTCAGGAGCTGGCCTCCGCGGCATCACTGGGCTTTCAGGTAATGCCCCTTACTAAGCTGACCAAGGGTGTAAAGCACTTTGAGTATGTCTTTAATACCATTCCCGCCACCATACTTACCGAAAATGTCCTGCGGAACATGAGGGAGGATTCTCTCACCATCGACATTGCCTCTAACCGGATAGGTGCAGACTATGAAGCTGCAGAATCCCTGAATCGAAAGGTTCTCTTCTGCCCCGGTCTGCCCGGCAAGTACGCCCCCTTAAGCTGCGCAGAAAATCTGGCAGATTATGTTTTGAATAAGATATAGCTATTCAGAGCCATGCGGATTTATACAAAATAGACTGTTCAAGCTTGCTTGATAAAAACTATTTTTATAAATCTATATGGCGAGAAGCCATATAAAGGAACCCAAGGTTCCTAGCAAAAAGAAAGCCTCGAAGAGGCGGTTTTGCGAATAGGCTCTGAATAGTTACAATAAAGTATAGAAAGGAATGAAACATGGAATTAAAAGGGAAAAAAATCGGTGTTGCCCTGACGGGCTCCTTCTGTACCTTTGAGAAAACATTTCAGGAACTACAAAAGCTTGCGGATATGGGCGCAGACCTCTATCCCATTCTTTCAAATGTCTCCCAGACCATCAGCTGCCGATTCGGCACACCGGAGATGTATCTGGAGAAAATCGAAGCCATTACCGGGCGAAAACCCATCCTCTGCATTGAGGGTGCCGAACCCATCGGCCCCCGCGGTTATCTGGACATTCTGGTGATTCTGCCTTGTACCGGCAATACCGCTGCCAAGCTGGCCAATGGAATTACGGACACTCCTGTTCTAATGGCCGCCAAGGCACATTTACGGAATAATAAGCCTCTGGTCATCTCTATTTCCACCAACGACGGTCTGGGCATGAACATGAAAAATATCGGACTTTTATTGAACGCCAAGAATATATATTTTGTACCTTTTGGGCAAGATGATTATATAAAAAAGCCCAGCTCTCTGGTGGCGCATGTAGAACAGCTCCAGCCTACCTTAGAGCATGCTTTGGAAAATAAACAGTATCAGCCCATCTTACAATCCTACCAAAGCAAGGATTAAATCTATGAAAGGGGGAAAGGAATAAAATATGTGCGGAATTGCAGGTTTTAGTACCTTTTCTATGAATTATACAGAGGATGCCGGCAGATGGTATCCCATCCTGCAAAAGATGAATGGAGCGCAGAAGCACCGAGGTCCCGATGATGAGAATATCTATCTAAACAGACATTGTGGTCTGGCTCATGTGCGTCTATCCATTTTGGATCTGGCACTGGGACAGCAGCCCATGACCAGACAAATGGAAAACCACCGTGCAACAATTGTCTTCAATGGCGAAATCTACAACATGCCCGCTCTGCGGAGAGATTTGGAAGCCCAAGGTGCCCACTTTGAAACCACCTGCGATACGGAGGTCATTTTATTAGGCTATCTGGTTCATGGTATCGACTATGTGAACGAGCTGAATGGTATCTTCTCCATCGGCATCTGGGATGAGACACTGGATAAACTCTACCTTGTCAGAGACCGTCTAGGAGTAAAGCCCCTATTCTATACCATGCAGCACGGCACTTTAATCTTCTCTTCGGAGCTGAAGGGTATTCTTTCATTTCCGGGCGTGGAGCCTATTGTGGATAGGGAAGGCTTCTGCGAAATCCTGGGCCTAGGTCCGGCAAAAACCTATGGAAAAGGCGTGTTTAAAGATATCTTAGAGCTGCTTCCGGGTCAATTCTTAGAATTCCACGACGGAATTCTCCAGACCAGAACCTACTGGAAGCTGGAAAGTACTCCCCACAAGGATTCCTGGGAACAGACGGTAGAGAAGACCCGCTATCTGGTTACTGACGCCATCAAGCTCCAGATGCTTTCTGACGTGCCCATCTGTACCTTCCTATCGGGTGGTGTGGACAGCAGCTTGGTCACCAGCGTTTGTAGCAGCGAACTGCGTAAGCAGGGAAAGAGGTTAGACACCTACTCCTTTGACTTTAAGGACAATGACATCAACTTCCAGAGTAATGCCTTCCAGCCCTCACAGGATCGTCCATGGGTGGATAAAATGGTGGAGTACACCGGTTCCAACCATCACTATCTGGAATGCTGCAACAAGGATTTGTATGAATATCTCTTTACTGCTGTGGATGCCAGAGACTTGCCCTGTATGGCAGACGTAGAAGCATCCATGCTCTATTTCTGTGAAAAAGTAGCCCGCCGCAACAAGGTAACCCTGACCGGAGAGTGTGCGGACGAGATCTTCGGCGGTTATCCTTGGTTCCACAAAAAAGAATGCTTTGAAGCCGACTGCTTCCCTTGGTCCATGGACTTCTCTCCCAGAACCATGCTCTTAAAGGATGATATTCTGACAAGGCTTCCACTGGAGGAATATGCCAGAGCAGCTTACCACAAAACCATTGCAGAGACCCCCGTATTAGTCGGAGAAAGCCCAGAGGAAAAACGCCGCCGCGAAATCTCCTACCTGAACCTGAAATGGTTTATGCAGACCCTCCTTGACCGCATGGACCGCACCAGCATGCATGTGGGACTGGAAGCCCGCGTACCCTTTGCAGACCACCGCATCGTAGAATATCTCTGGAACGTTCCTTGGAACATGAAATGCAAGGACGGCGTGGTAAAAGGACTTCTCCGGGAAGCTTCTAAGGATTATCTTCCTGACGAGGTACTCTATCGCAAGAAAAGCCCTTATCCCAAGACCTACGACCCGGCTTACGAAAGTCTTCTGCGTAAGGAACTGCTGGGAGTTCTGGCAAATCCTTCCGCGCCTCTGAATGTTCTGGTGGATGCCCAGAAGGTCAGCACTTTCATGCAGTGCCCTTCCGACTACGGCAGACCATTCTACGGTCAGCTCATGGCCGGCCCCCAGCTCCTGGCATACCTGCTCCAAATCAACTACTGGATGGAGAAATATAAGGTGATTGTGGAGATATAGATTTGACCAAAGAAAAAGTAGCCAGATGTAAATCTGACTACCTAGTACATATTGCCCCTATTATGCTTTATAGCCTCTGCTTTCATTTGATCAATTCTACCAAGTGCAAAATTGGTACAAATCACGCACAGCACAATCGCCAGAATGGATACCATTAATTTTTATTGGTACTCCAGTTTTTCATGTAAAGGCCCTCCTATCTTCCCAACACTCTACCGTAAACTACTGCTGTTCTAAATCTCTCTTTTTATCCAAGCCCTGCTTTATCGACGCAATTCCTGAGATGCTCACACAGATTCCGGCGACGAGAGATATATATCCCAGATTCTCTCCCTTATACACGCAGAATCCACCAATACCGATGAAAATCAAGCTGAACAGAACGATAAAAATGCCCGCTGCCTGCTTTCTTTTATTCCATCATCTCCAGAGTCACCCGTTTCCACTGGAATCGCTTTAAATCTACTTTTCCATCTACAAATTCCACACCTTCTGCCTCTAGGAGCTGTATCTGCCGATTTTCTCCGCCAAAGGCAAATGCTCTGGAAACCTCTCCCAAGCGGTTCACCACCCGATGACAGGGAATGTGCTCCGGGTCAGGATTAGCATGGAGTGCATAGCCTACCACTCTGCTCCATCGCCTTGAGCCTGCCAGGGCTGCCACCTGTCCATAGGTAGCCACGCAGCCTTCAGGAATTTGCTTTACCACTTCGTATATTAATTCGAAGGCTGATTTTTCTTGTGTTTGTTCTTTTTGTTTTGTCATTCTCTAATTACCTATCGGGAAGCTCTTTTAACATACTTAGGGTTCTATAAATTTCACCACACTGGGGACACTTCCAATCACAATCACTCTTTTTCGCTTTCTTATGCAGATGTGTAAGCTCAGCCTGCCCACATTTGGGGCATATGGTAGGCTGAGACGTCCACAACCGCTTTAACAATCTCACTTCTTCCTCACGGGTGCTGGTGTACATATTGCTCCTCCAACGAATTTTCCCTAACCCAATTCCATTTCTACTAATTTAGTTGGTATTCTACCTTTTTACATCCTCTTCCAGCGCATAACGCCTCTCGGCCTCCCGCTCACACCATCTGATGCACTCTTCATATCCACAAGCATTTGCTCCGGCAATCATTTTATCCACAATCTTCTGATATTCTTCCTCAGACTCTGCGTAGATGGCATTCCATGACTCGGATACAATGCAGTTCGCCACTTGAGTCCAAACCTTCTGCAAGCTTTCACTTTTCTCCGGCTCCTCATAAGCTATGGCTGGAACTACCACACAGTTCTTTGTCTTCATATAATCCAGAGTGGTCAGTGTCCCTGTATACGCTCTCCAATCCTGCTCTGCCTCACAGGACGCTGGCGGTATATTACTCTTCCACTTATTTGCGTCGTAGATCTCTCCATTGGACTCTGGATTTTCTGCATTGTGGGACCATGTGACGTTATTAAACTGTGGGGAACCATCTCCAAAATACCCCGTATAATCATCGGTCAGCATAGTCGCTCTATTTTCAAAGCAAGTCCTGCCAAGCTCGGTAAAATAGGTATTTCCCTCTGCATCATAATCCCAAAATGCTCCCTTGGGACCGTACTCATAGGTCAGTCTTCCTTCCGGTGTACATAGCCAGTTAATGATTTCCATGCACAGCTCTGGATGCTCGCTATGGGTGCCTATTGTCCACACGCGATGCCCTCCGGTAACACTCATACCATAGGTCACTGGTGTAGCCTGCTCAGGAAGCAGACTTGCCATGTACTTATTCTCCGCAAGATGCTCCTCGGTATTGTATGCAAGACTGCCGCAATATCCCAGCGGTGAGAAAAATAGTCCGCTGCTCTGTAGCTTTTCCAGCATTTCCTCATAGGTCTGGTTCTTAGAATCCGGATCCAGTAAACCCTTGCGGTATAATGTATTTAAAAATTTCAGCATTTCCAGATAGGGGCCTTTTTCTTCCAATGCGCCATAAAATGTTCCGGTGTCAGAGTCATATAACCCCAGCTGAAATTCATCATAGCCATAGTATGCGCTTGCCATAGTTCTCACACTCATCGACATATTTTTGTCCCAGTCCGACCATATGGACATTGCATAGGTTTCCTCGTCATTGTCATCCGTGGGATAAAGCTCCTTCATGGCTTCAAATAATGCTGTCAAATCATTCAAGTCCTTTACCTCTGGATATTCCAGCTGCTTGTATATATCCCAGCGGATATCCCAGGAATAAAGAACCTCTTCGAACGTATCACTGCGAGAAGCCACCGAATTGCCAAAACCGAAAATCCTGCCCTCTTCCGGGGTAAGACTTCGGTTATGCTCCAGTGCTTTGGACATATTTTCCTGGATGTATGAGCCATGCTCCCCAAGTAAATCATTCTCTTCCCAGTCCAGTAACATTCCCTCTTCTATGGCTCTATGGTAATTGTCTCCTACAGAGCCAAATATCATGATATCCCCCACAAAGCCCTCTTCCACGCCCTCATCAAAGTCTGACCGGGAATCGATGTCTAATATTACATTAAACTTCTCCAGCATGACCTGCGCAAACCAGCCCTGCTGCACACCATCGTAGCCGGACAGCTCAGTATACACCACCAGCTGGGTGGGCTCTTCCTTAGCTGGCGATTCCTCTTCCCCTATAGTGTCTTCCGGTATTTCTGTTGCCGCTAACGATACAACCGGTTCCTTTGTTTCTTTGATGTTTTCACTTTCAGACTTGCCACATGCAGTGCATAGGCACATCACTAGTAAAAAAATAATTCCACGGAATTTTCTCATAAAGATTCCTTCTTTCCCTTAGCCTTCATAAAAACGATGCAATAAACAAACCAAGCATAACAATGACCATTCTCCCTTTTATCCTCATACTTGTACTTCTATTACTTTGGATACCTTGCGATATTATCACATCTTATGTCCAAAAAAGTCCTTATCTCTGGACATTCCCGTTTTGTAGACACCTCTCATGTCCAATAATCCACGACTTCTTGGACACCATAATTATAAACTAATATCTTATATCCAAAAACACAATTCTTTGTGGACATATTTCTCTTCCATGTCGCAGTATGTCCAAATACGCCGCCTTTACGTAATAGTATCCTCCGATTGCATTCCAATGCTCTGGAAATCATCCCGCAAATTCCTAGTTTGCTTTCTTATGTTCATTATCAGAACAACGACATTATTGCAGAAAGAATTGCCGCAAGAAGTGGATATCCTATAACAGTTCCTATCCATTTCCTCACATGTGTCTTTTTAGGAACATAGGGCATCAACTCCTCTGTACCAGGAATATACCACGCTTTTGTTTTCCCTACCCAATACCAGTCTATAAAAAGTCGGTCAAACACTCCTACTATCATCTTGCAGGCACAAAAAACAAAATCGGGACAAATAACGCAACTCCTGCAATCGCATACCCTTTCTTGATTTTCTCTTTTGTCGTAAGTCCTAATTCGACAACCTTTTCCTGCGCTTCTGGTTCATAAAAATATACAGAACCTACAGGTCCATTTGCTATCCCTATTACACATATAATTAGCAAGATGAAACACATCGCTAAACTTTCTACCAAAATCAACATACAATTGCCCTCCATCGACTTCAAACTTGTATTTCTATTTCATAGTATCACAATCTAACATACATGGAAAGCGCACGAAAAAACTAAAAATATTCGTTAATAATTCTACTCCTGCAACCCTTATCTACATCCTCGGCGTTCAAAATGGACACCCTTGCTGTTCAGCCATACACTTCCCACTATCCGGACGTGTTCAGGACTTTCACCTGTTCGAGTTTACCCATGCTGGGCAAACAAAAAGGCGAGGAGTCTCCCCGCCGAATAGGTTGAACCTAGGTTTTTCAACCAGCCCAAACATCTGCAATTTACAGTAGCTATCTATGCCTACAGCTATATTACATGTATTTGGGGTTATTTATACAATACTTTTTATTTCCTAATCTTAACCGTGTCCAATTCGAGGCGTTTCGAAATCAACCGTATCGATGTATTGAAATCCCAGTTTTTCATACAAACGGATTGCTGGAATATTCTTCTCATATACATCTAGGCGCACAGCTTCAAACTTCCTGCCACATGCTTTAGACTGTCAATTGTTGCATCGTAATCATTTAGCACATTTTCTGCCACCTGCATACTCTCTTTCTCAAAAATAAGATATTTCATAAAACGCTCCAAGTCCTCTTCGGCATCTCTTGTAACTACTACTTTATAATCCATACTTTGCCCTCATATCATGAGAAGCTTCTGTCGCATCTCTATACTTCCCCTGTGCTGCGTGCTCACGCGATTTTCTAACTTATCTAATATTTCATGTTCTGCTAATGCTTCATATGGATTTACACTCACTCTTTTAATTTCACAAGGAGAAACATTTACCCCCAACGCCTGCGTTAAAAACATACGGATTGCCGTTGTAGTATCTGTGCCTAAATCTTTAAATAATTTATCTGATTTTGCTTTTAAATCATCATCTACTCTTATCTGAATTGTACTAGCCATTTCTGACACCCCTACGCATTTCTATTATTTGCATCATTTCTTTTATTATTCTCCGTAATGTAACCTACCATATATATTTTCCATGCGACAGTTTTACACTGTTTTGATTCACCAGTGCATACCTAAGTGTTGTATCTATTCTATCTCACCGACCTCCATCTGTCCGCCGTGATGGCAGACTCGCAGGCACTCGCTGTGCGCACCTCGATTCTGCTTCGCTTCATTTCGTTGTCACCGCATACGCTTGGCTCTTTATACGCACAAAAAAGCCGAAAACCCGCATAAATACAAGCCTTCGACTTCCAGTGGACCGCCAGGGGCTCGAACCCTGGACACCCTGATTAAGAGTCAGGTGCTCTACCAACTGAGCTAGCGGTCCATTTCTTTTGTTTTGTGCTGTTCACCAGCGACTTGATTATAATAACAAAGTCACCGATGAATGTCAACACCTTTTTTAAATTTTTTCAAAAATTTTATTATATGTTTTTTCACTACTTTTTTGTATTTTTACACTCTTTACAATATCCATAAAGCTCCAGCTTATGCTGAGTAATCTGGAAATCATCACCAGTCTCTGGCAGATGAATGTGTGCAAAAGGACAAGACTCCAAGGCAACACGCTTGTGGCATGTCAAGCATACCGCATAATGGGTATGTCCTCCGCGGTTTAATTCATATACCACCATAGCATCATCCATCCAGGTGGTCTTGCGAATCAGATGCTTCTCTTCAAAAGCATTCAAAATCCGGTAAATGGTTGAAGGCGCATAGCAACCTTCTGTATCCTGCGCCAAAATCATATTATAAATCTGCTGGGCACTCAAGGGTTCTGTAGCATCATAAAGAATGTTGTACACGTCCCTACGCTGTTTTGTCCATTTAATTCCTTGAGGATATTCATGATTCATAATCTCACTTAGCAAACCTGGGATGCCCTGCTTAAGAGTCAGGGGCTCTACCAAGGTTTGTTCTACCTCCACTCAATCTAAAACACTAACTAAAAATTGGGAAAAATCCAATAATAATACCCGCTACAATACCGATTCCCAAAAGCAAGCCTACAATGCGAAGATTTTCCTTCTTATCATGATTAACACGAAAAAGGATCAGAAGTCCCACACCCGCATTGACAAAAAGCCCACTCATCAATGCACCAAAGGTCATTGCCCCCTTTAAGTAAAGCTGGGTCAATACAACGGAAGATGCGCAGTTAGGAATCAGACCGATGATTGCTGCTGCAATCTGACCAATAATCGGACGATTCAGTGCAAGATTCCCCAGTGCCTCTTCTCCTACAGTATGCATTACCAGATTCAGCACAAAGGACACCAATAAAATGAATACCGCAATATGCAGTGTATGTGTAAGTGCGGAGTGAAGCACGCCCTTTTCGCAATGACAATGCTCATCCTCACACATTTCATGGATGTGGTCATGGTCATCTTCCTTCGCGGGGAATACTTTATCAATCACCAGACCGCTGACAGCACCCACTACAATCTTAAGGCCGAAGATTACTAGAATTAAGGAGATGGCTCCCGGCTGCGTCATTAAAATAGGGAATACTTCATCAGAAGTGGCAAGGAAAATGGCAATCAAGGTACCCATACTGATAACACGACCCGTATAGAAATTGGACGCTGCTGCTGCAAAGCCGCACTGTGGCACAATACCTACAATGGCTCCGATAACAGGCCCCGCTTTTCCTGCCTTCTTTATCAGCTCATTGGCATGGTTACCGGCCTTATGCTCCAGCCATTCCATCACCAAATAGGTGAGAAATAAAAACAGAATCAAAAATACATTGTCTTCAATAGTATGCACAAAAATATGTGAAAGCTCGTGTAACATATCTGTCTCCAATAAAAAAAGTTCTAAATGCGAATGAGTTGCATTTGCATTTAGAACTATAATCATTTTTCACAATATTGTCAAGCAGTTTTTGTAGAAATTCACCTCATCTGACGGATTTTTGCAATCGCTTTCTCTGGAATCAGACATCTGGCATGTTCATCAATAAAGGTGAGCTTATCCAGCGTTGCCCCATATAATGAGCCATACTCCAATGCCTGCACGCAGGCACGAGAATATCTCTTATAAGCTGCCGCTCCCTTTTCTACATATAAGTAATAAGTCCCAGCCATTTCATATAGACTACTGATAACACGCAAAGTTGCAGGTAGAATCTTCACATAGTCACACACATCACGGAGGGATGAAAACGCAAACATCACAAATTCCGGCATATCTGCCGGTGGCTCACTGCCATCCTTAGCCGGTGTCATACTTTTCCCAGATGTTTCTTTAGGGTCTTTCTTGTTAACTTGAGCCTCCAGTGCTTTCTTCATCTCCTTCAAATACTCCAGCACGGAAGGATTGCTTTCAATATCAATCGGTGACTTTTCTGAGAACGTAAGCACCATGCCCTTCTCTGGCAGCATCATAATCTGCAAATCCAGCGCAAACTGAGGCGGCTTATAGCCCACCTCTTCTGTTGCCTGAGCAATGATATCCTCTACTATTTCCTTTGCCTTATCTGTACGGGCTACAAAATCTTTATATGTTATATCATATTCCTGCATCTCCTCAATAGAGATATAGCACTTTACTGTTTTATCATCTACACGTTCTATTCTCATAGGTAGTCCTCACATTTCTAGTAATATTCTATCATGAATATTACTTTTTTACAACTTTTAGAAATTGTTCGATTGACGCAATGCTCTTTTTAAAGTATTCTATTATATAGGAAGAAAATACTATTTTTTTATTCTATCGAGGTCTTATGTTAATCACAGAAATTCAACCAGGTTCAAACATTGTTATTATAGCGCGCACTCAGGAAAACCAGCTGGAATTTAAGACAGTTACCGGAGATGTTATAGTAGAAAAAAGTATGATTTTGGCAGAGCTTATCATGCAGGATGAGAAGCTTCTTACCTTTAAGGGACACAATGTCATTACAGATGTTATGCTTCCTATGGAGGATGCCAATCCACAGATTTTTACTAATGTGGAAATCAACCTGACAAAGAAAAAGGATGGTTCCATCTGGTACTCTCTCCGTACCATTGCAGGAAGCAAAGCCTTCAACAGACGTGCTTCTTTCCGTTGTTCCGTAGGTACTCCGACGCATATTCAGTTATTGGATTCGCACTATGAGGGAATTATGAAGGATGTCAGCAATACCGGATTCGGCTTTATTTGTGAAGAGACCGTCCCTATCGAAATGGGGCAGATGGTGTATGCAGTACTGGAAGATTATATTGAACGATTGGACGAATCCTTTTCCTTCCGTCTTTCCGGTATTGTCATGAATATCGTTCCCATGGAAAAGAATCGTATTAAAATTGGTTGCCGTTTCAACAAGGATGTTCCCGGTATTGACAGATATATCGTTACCAAGGAACGAATGCGCCTGAAGAACACCAAAGGAAGTAAAAAATAATAATATAGATTTCAATAGCCCATCGTCAAATCCCGATGGGCTATTTTATTGCACCATGTGATACACTATTCTTTCCAGTGCAGACGGTGAAGCTCACCCTCCATCTGCATGCTCTCAAATCCAGTCTGGCGCAGTGCTTCATAAAGTACAATGGCTACGGAATTAGACAAATTCAGGGAACGAATTTCCGGGAGCATGGGAATGCGGATACAGGTATCTTCATAGTCCACCAATATCTCCTCCGGTATTCCGGCACTCTCCTTACCAAACATGATAAAATCATTAGGGCCGAATTCTACTTCGGTATAGGTATGCTTTGCCTTGGTAGTTGCCATCCAGATTTTGGCATCAGGATGCTTTTCCTTAAACTCGGCAAAGTTTACATAACGATACACAACCAAGTGCTGCCAGTAATCCATTCCGGCTCTTTTGATTGCCTTTTCATCCAATCGAAAGCCCAGCGGCTCAATCAAATGAAGGGAAGAACCGGTAGCTACACAGGTTCTTCCGATATTGCCGGTATTCTGTGGAATCTCCGGCTGATGTAAAATAATATTCATATCTTAAATCTCTCCGTTACGAAGCTTTGTCACAAAACGCTCTAAACGCTCCATGGCGGTACGCAGGGTATCCATGGAATAAGCGTAAGAAATACGCAGGTATCCTTCGCCACTGTCACCAAATGCAGTGCCCGGTACAGCAGCCACCTTCTCAGCCTCCAAAAACTTGGTGGCAAATTCATCGCTGGTCATTCCGAATTCCTTGATGCAGGGGAACACATAGAAGGCTCCGAATGGTTCAAAGCACTCCAGCCCCATCCTTTTAAAAGAATGCATCAAAAAACGCCTTCTCTGATTATAGGACTCTCTCATCTCTTTCACATCATCGTCACCGTTTTTCAGTGCTTCTACCGCAGCATACTGGCTGGTAGTAGGTGCACACATGATGGCAAACTGATGAATCTTGGTCATCTGGCCGATGATATTTGCAGATCCACAAGCGTAGCCAAGTCTCCAACCAGTCATAGCATATGCCTTGGAGAAGCCGTTAATCATAATGGTTCTCTCTCTCATACCCGGAATGGTGATAATGGACACGTGCTCATCCTTATATGTAAGCTCAGAATAAATCTCGTCGGACATTACAAAAATGTCTTTCTCGATAATTACCTCCGCAATTTCCTCTAAATCCTTCTTCTCCATAATAGCTCCGGTAGGATTGTTAGGAAAAGGTAAAATCAAAACCTTTGTCTTATCGGTAATCGCTTCTCGAAGCTCTGCCGCTGTCAAGCGAAACTCGTTCTCTGCCTTCAGATTGATAATCACAGGTGTCGCGCCCGCAAGCACAGCACAAGGCTCATAGGATACATAGCTGGGCTGAGGAATCAAAACCTCGTCTCCGGGATTAATCATGGCACGAAGCCCCATATCGATTGCTTCGGAGCCACCTACCGTTACCAGTACTTCATCCGCATAGTCGTAACGTACGCCCTGCTTTCTTTCGATATAATTGCAAATCTCCATTTTCAGCTCTTTTAAGCCTGCATTGGAGGTATAGAAGGTCTTACCTGCCTCTAGGGAACGAATACCTTCATTACGAATATGCCACGGTGTATCAAAATCCGGCTCACCTACACCAAGCGAAATAGCATCCTCCATCTCACTAACGATGTCAAAGAACTTTCTGATACCCGATGGCTTGATTTCTACTACTTTATCAGCTAACGGGTTTCTCATGGTGTGATAACCTCCCTCTTATCAGAGTTTCTCTTACTGAGGACGGTGCCGTGATCCTTATATTTCTTAAGTACAAAGTGAGTTGCGGTGCTAAGTACAGAGTCAATAGCTGAAAGCTTCTCCGATACAAATGCAGCTACTTCCTTTAAAGACTTTCCTTCGATGGAAACAAGTAAATCATAGCCACCGGAGATTAAATAAACTGCATGTACCTCAGGGTACTTGTAAATTCTCTCTGCAATGTTGTCAAAGCCCTGACCGCTCTGAGGGGTAACACGTACTTCGATTAAAGCGGAGATACTTTCTAACTCGGTGTTCTCCCAGTTGATTAAGGTATGGTAACCGCAGATGGTTCCCTTTGCCTCTAATTCAGCCAGCTTATTTACTACGTCAATCTCTTCCACGCCTAAGATTACTGCTAATTCTTTTAAATCAATACGGCTGTTTTTCTCTATGATTTTAAGTAACTGTTCTTCCATAATTCATGTTCCTTTCTTTATTTAGATTTTGATAACTATTCAGAGCTCCTTCGCAAAATCGCCTCTAATTCTTGCTTTTACGAAAATAACCTTGGCTCTGAATAGTTCCATCTATGAATCTCATCCATCGACGGCTTATCCATAAATCTTTTTTCTTCACCGTTATAGATGATTTTATCGTTGTTGTCCGTGGTTTTGCCCACTACCACTGCGTTGATTCCCTCATCAAAAAGCTTCTCTACCAGCCCGTTTCCATCCTCGGTCACCATTAAAAGGGCACCACCGGAAAGAAGCTCGTAAGGGTTCACGCCTAGGAATTCACACACCTCCACCGTCTCCTGTCTGATGGGAAGACGCCGAAGTTCTATTTCCAGTCCAACACCAGAGCTTTCTGCAAGTTCCCAAAAAGCAGCAAAAATGCCGCCCTCAGAGGCATCGTGCATATGTCTCGTGCCGGACGATACGGCGACTGCGGCCTCCGGTAAAATCGATAAGCACTGCTCAAAGCAGATGGCTTCATCAATCATATATGCAGGGTAACGCTTCTTTAGCTCCGTTTCTGCCTGTTTGGCTAAAAGAGAGGTTCCCTCCAATCCAATCCACTTGCTGACTACAATATCCATACCCGGCTTAATGCCCTTGGTTGTCAGACCCTTTCCGTTAATCTGACCATAGCCAACTGCAGATACGATGGTCTTACTTACATAGGGACTCACCGTGGTATGTCCCCCGATAATCTGTACATTTGCGGTAGCGGCTGTCTTCTCTGCACCTGACATGATTTCCTTAATCCGGATTTCTCTTGCGTTTTCCGGCAGGGTAATACTGAGCATTACCGCCAGTGGCGCACTGCCGGAGCAGGCCAGGTTGTTCATCACCTTCTGCACTAATCTGGCAGCATCCTCCTCACCACACACAACTGCCTGAGATAAGCAAGTCGCCACAGAAGCGTCCTGAGATAATGAAAAAATGGCGCAGTCTTCCCCTAATCCTGCGCCAATTACTATTTCATTTCTTCTCTTTTTGATATTCTTTAAGACCGAACGCTTTAAAACGCTGTCGGACACCTTGCCAAATCTCATGAATACACGGTCCTTTTTCTTTACTCTGAGGCGTTCTCAGAACCCTGTGGCTGCACAGGAGCAGTAAGCAATAAGTTCATCACATTAATAGTGTGGTCAATACTGCCGGTTCCAATTGCTGCCATAATCTCATTATATGCATTCGGGTCAGCTGTGGCAACACCAAATGTGGCCTGTCTGGGTGTCATTTTGTAAGAACTTCTATTTACCTGCTCTCTGGAAACTTCCTCTCCATCCACCGTTACTACCTTCCAAAGCTGCGCCTTATAACCAATATGGGCACTTTGCTTTGCAACATAGCCGATAGGCTGTCCCGCATCTGTATAAATCTCTTCCGGACCTGCGGGAATGGTCTCTAAAATAACACTTTCATAGGTTACGGTACGATTTTCCGGTCTGGTCTCCTTACCGTAAATAGTAAAGGTAAGCTTCTTATCCTTTACCTTTCCTTCAATATATATAGGGTATTCTGTATTATTTACAAACTTAAAATCCTTACCTGAGGACTCTGCAATAGCTGCATCTGCGGAAGGGTCTACATAGCTTACAATCATAGAGTGGTTGTAACGTTCCGTAATCTCCAGCTCTGCATATAATGCCGCATTGTAAAGGGTGGTGGATACCTGACAGATACCTCCGCCAAGACTGTCTACTACCTTACCGCTCACATAGGAGCCGGCCATGTAATAACCATTCTTCTCGGTAAAAGGTGCTACATTTTCATAGGTAGAAAACTCTTCGCCCGGATAAAGTACGGTTCCGTCAATCAGGTTGCACCCATTGGTTATATTCGCACTTCTGGATGCATTGGAAGACTTAAAGGATGTGGTATAGGTAGAAAGTTCATCCTGCACCATGGCAAGCTCTTCCGCAGTTCCCCGGGGAAGCTGCTCTTCCACTACCAACGCAATGGTTCCCGGCTGATGATCCCAGCCTTCTGTAATATATGAAATCACCTCATCAATGGATCTTTCAACATCCAGCTTATATCCGGTCTGTCCCTCAACAATGACAAACTCTCCCTCTTCTCTCTTTAGTGACATATTTATGGCATCTCTGTCATATTTTGCGCACTCTTCTACAAGAAGGCTGGTGGCTTCTACATCTATTCCAAACTCTAAGTCAAAGTGAAGATTGTCCTGTTGAAGATCCTTCATCATCTTATAACGCTGAATGATGGTTCCTTCCTGACCTACAGCGGCTGCGTCCTGAATAACACCCGTATTTTCCCAAGTCAATCCCAGTGCCTGTGCAGTTACCACCTTCTCTCCAGCCTCTGCTGCCTGCAGAGTAAATTCCATAGGAAGTAATGATGCTATGTATTCTTCCACCATGGTAGTGGCCTCTTCCACAGTCATACCACCGACATGCATGTCAGAAACATAAATGCCATCCTTAATATATACTACATCCTCTGTCTGAGCCTGCACTGGAAGATGCATAAACAGAAACATGCCAAATGCTGCCAGAACTGGCATACTCTTTTTTAAAGCATTCTTCATATTTTATTCCTCTTAATTAAACCCTTGTCTTGAATTAGACAATCAAATATGCTAAGGTTGGAATAACCATAGCAAGAATTAACACAACAATAATTACAGAAGATACAACCTTCTTTGTTTTACGATTATTAAAGTTAAACATACTCGCTCCTTAGACTACATTTTGTTTAATACTGAAAGGATATTATAAATGAATCTACTTCTTTTGGCAAGCACTATCATCTTCATTTCTCTGCTGACAGGACTCATAAAAAAACACACAAAAAAGGTAAAGAAAGCAGAGCAGGCATTCTGGGATAAGGAACTTGCTGCCAATCATGTCCGCAAAAAATCCTTGGATTCTCTGGATTATGTCACAATTCCCATGGAACGACTTCCCCTGGGGATTATGGCAGACAACGAAAAAATTCAAGAATATATTTCCATTATTCAGGCACTATCTGCCAGAAAGATAGTAAACTTTACCGGTATTACCAACACGGATTTAAAGCTGACCTATGGTACTGCCAACATTACTGCCCTTTCCGAATATGATGAGAACTATACCACTCTGATTACCACACTGCAAAGATGGGCAAAGCTATTATATGACGGAGGCTTTGTAGATGATACCTGCACACTCTTAGAATATGCGGTATCCATTGGCAGCGACGTAAGTGCTACCTATTATCTTCTTGCAGATATTTATCAGGCACGCCAGCAGGAAGATAAAATCTTTGAGCTTATTGACAGCGCATCTGATTTGAATAGTAAAAAGGGCAAAACTATCGCCCATACTTTGCGAGAATCTTATCTGTAATGCGGCTGGCCTCACTCCTTGTGAGCTTGTCAATGTCCACATCTATAGGAAGTTTATGCTGGTCAAGGATTCTTAATAACCGCTCTTTTTGAGACTTCGTAATCGGAGTCTCTTTTTTTACCTGATAATTAAGTACCTGCGGTTTATAGCAATCCTCTTCTTCCTGACAATACTTCTCTAACAAAACCTGATAAAGTCTACAGGTTGCCTCGGCATCCTGCAACGCCCGGTGAGCCTGATGTGGAATTCCATAGTGCTCACATAAATAGGGAAGCGTGCGGTGGGGCAGCTCCGGCAAAAACCTTCTGGCAATCCGTAAGGTGTCAATGCCCTTTTTCTCAAACGTAAGCTTCTGATTCACCGCCGCTTTCTTTAAAAAGGAATAGTCAAACAATATCCGGTGTCCCAGCAGTGCAAAGTCACCGCAGAATTCTAGGAATTTCGGAAGAACATCTTCTATATAAGGTGCCTCATCCACCTGCTTTTGCGTAATGCCGGTCAGTTCGCAGGTTCGCTCCTCCAGCTTTCGCCCGGGATTTACAAAGGTGGAAAAAGTGTCTATGACCTGCCCTTCCATCACTTTCACTGCTCCAATTTCTATGATTTTTTCATATTTAGGATTTAAGCCCGTAGTCTCCAAATCCACACAAACATAGGATGTTATCATTTCTTTTTCGCTTTCTTCTTGCCCTTTTCCTTCTGGAGTCTTGTATACTCCGGGCAAAGATGCTGTAAGAAACACTCCCCGCATTTCGGTGTAGGTGCCTTACAGATGGTTCTGCCCAATCGAATTATGTGGATGTTATACAAAATCCAATGATCCTTGGGAAGCTCCTTCATCAGCTCAAACTCAATCTTCACCGGGTCATCTTCCTTGGTCAGCCCCAGCTTCTTGGAAATGCGCTTTACGTGGGTATCCACTACCACACTGGGCTCGCGGAATATGTTTCCGCGGATTACGTTAGCGGTCTTTCTGCCCACCCCCGCAAGCCCTGTCAGCTCCTCGATGGTATGGGGAACCTCATCATGGTAAATATTGTGCAGATCCTTGCAGCAGGAAATAATGTTCTTGGCTTTATTATGGTAAAAGCCGGTGGGCTTAATATCCTGTTCCAGCTCCTTTAAATCTGCCTCCGCAAATGCCTGAATGCTAGTGTATTTCTTAAATAAATCTTCTGTAACAATATTCACTCTGGCATCGGTACACTGGGCACTGAGCATGGTTGCAATAAGAAGCTGCCATGCATTTTCGTGATTCAGATAGCACTTATATTCCGTTCCATATTCTGCATCCAGCGCAGCCAGAATTTCCATGGTTCGCTTTTTCATTATCGGTCTCCTCTTTTATTTTGCGACATAACACAAAACACAATCTGCTTTATGCAGAAACATCAAAGTACTCCAGCCACTGCTTTACTTCCAGCAGGTCGGCAAATATTTTGTGGCTCTTTTCCTTCATTTCCTCATCCGGTCCAATAATATCCGGCACCATAATCGGCGTCATCCCTGCCGCATAAGCAGCGCGAATTCCGTTGAAAGAATCCTCGATAGCAATTGCCTCCTGTGGCTTTACACCCAGTTTCTCACAAGCCATCAGATAAATATCCGGCTCCGGCTTACTCTTTTTCAGCATATCACCACAGGTAAGCTCCTTGAAGTAGCAAATAATCCCAGCATCAGTAAGCTCCTGACGTACACATGCCTCTCTGGTAGAGGACGCCAGACCGATGGTATAACCATTTTCTTTTAGGAAAGAAAGCAGCTCCACTACTCCCGGCTTCATGGGCAGTTCTCCACCATCTGCCTTCACGTGATATCTGCGGGAGGCCTCCTTTACATACACGTCATAAGGGAAATCCTCCCCATAGGCTCGTAAGAAAATCTGCTTGGTCTCCGTAGCATTTACTCCAAGACACTTGTACATGACCTCCTCGATACCGGGAATATTGTGCTCCTCCCCCAGCTCTATCCAGATATCTAAGATTAATTTTTCGGAGTCAAAAATTACTCCATCCATATCAAACACTACTGCTTTGTACATCCTTTGTTTCCTTTCTTATAGGCACTTTTTAATCATTTCCGGATCATCCAACGCCATCTCCAAAAGGCGGCTGAGGATACCGGTATAGCCTCTGCCCAGAGACTTGGCTTTCTTCATGGTATCTGCGGACACACGCAGGGTAAGTACCTTCTTCTGGCGTTCTTTGCGACGCTCCTGGGCCACTCTTTGAAATTCCTTAAGCTGTTCATCTGTCAATTCCGGACAGTCCTCATCGAACACGATGGGACGCTTGGCTGCAGCTCTAATCTCTTTCTTCTCTTTTCTTGTTAATTTACTCTTACCATCCAGCTCATAATACACTGTTGCCATAATACTTCTCCTCCTCTTTTCTGGTTGCAATCTAGCAGAAATGATACGCACATTTTGCCCTCGTTCCACAAACACTACAACTAAGATTTTATCGACCTTTCCAATGGTAATATACCTATCTTCAGTTAAACTATGATAGTAATCTTACCTCTCTATTCTTCTTTCATCCTGAAAAACTCGCATAGCCGTCTCGAACCTGATTCCATGCTTTCTAAAAATAATTGCCGCTTTTTCCTCATCCCATTCAAACCCCAATACTTCTTCCTCCTTAGTATAACTTTTTGTAATACAATTTGCAATACAGTCCATACATTACCATTCTATATTCAGTTGCATTTTTGAGAAAAAACGAGCGAACGCCCCATGATTGTAAACGAGAACCGTTTACACATATAAATTTAATATATTTGTTCTAATATGTCCATATTCCTCGTCGCTATAACAAACTGCACACAGACCTTCATCCATGTGCAGCATATTATAACCTCTATTCAAGCACTGCCGTCCGAGCATCCCCATTCAGCGGATTGCGGTGCTTGTAATCAAATAATACTAATGTGGGATCTGGAGAGTACTCTGGTGCAGCTCCTTGTAGCTCCTCCCACACCGGATAATGGAACGCCTCCAGATGGGTCATTTTACTCAGCTGCTTGGAATCATAGCCTTCATAATCCGGCAAAAGTACCCGCTCCTGTGCCTCCTTCTCATAGAAAGCACGCCTTTCATCCTTAAAACATCCTAAATCCCCCGCAAAGTCCGGGCGGCTCTTCAAATTCTCACGCAGATACATATCATAGGTCAAAAGCTCCTTATAAATCGCCTCGTTCGCCCCATCATGCTCTAATGCAAAATACAAGAGCACATGATACCGATACCCTCTCGCCGGACTTTGAATAAAATAGCCCTTCTTTTCATAGAATCTTGCAAGTGCCTCGTACATAGCAAAGGGGTGCGAAAAAGCCTTCTCTAAAAAATGAATGGTATGTACGAACTGATTGGTGTTGTAATACATCTCCACCATCTCTTCCATCTTCTTCAGTCTAAGTACATCCTCATAAGAAAGCCACTTAGTATATAACACCTCATAAGGCGGCTTGTCCATGCAACAGATTCCGAACTCCCGGGCTCTGTTCCACATCTCTGAGCCTCGTAGAAGCTTTAAAAATCCCAACTGCAACTGCTCTGGCTCCATGGCATATACCCTGTTAAAAGACTTGACAAACGTGTCATAATCTTCATAGGGGAGGCCTGCAATCAAATCCAGATGCTGATGCACGTTTTTGCAAGCATAAATTCGTGCAACGATAGTCTCCAATTTCTCCACATTCATCGTACGATTAATAGCTTTGATGGTCTCTGGATTAGTGGACTGCACACCAATCTCCAGCTGAGCCAGCCCCGGCCTCATCTGTGCCAGAAGCTCCAGCTCTTCTTCATTTAAAATATCTGCTGAGATTTCAAAATGAAAATTAGTGACACCATTGTCATGTTCCAAAATGTACTTCCAGATGGCAATTGCATGGTCATGATTGCAATTAAATGTGCGATCTACGAACTTGACCTGCTTTACATTATGGTCTAAAAAGAACTGTAGCTCCCTCTTTACTGTCTCAATATCCCTGAGACGCACCTTTTTATCAATAGAGGAGAGGCAATAACTGCATCGGAATGGACAGCCTCTGCTGGACTCATAATAGATAATCTTATTCTCAAACGCATCCAAATCATCATATAAGAAGGGCAGGCTGCTAATATCCGTCAGCTCTCTGGGCTCGGTAAATCCCTCTGGCAGATTCAGCCCCGGAATGTTCGAAAGCACCTTACCCCCTTCCAGATAATAATCCAGCAGCTCCGAAAAAGTCACTTCTCCTTCTCCCACCATAATGCCGGTAAGCCCCGGATATTCTGCGAAAAGCTCTGTCCCGCGATAGGTCACCTCGGGACCGCCTAGCCAGATAGGGGTATCCGGCAGTACCTTGGGCAGCTCCCTCACCAGCTCCAGAATCATGGTAATATTCCAGATATAACAGGAGAATCCAATCACATCCGGCTTCCGTGTATAAATATCTGCCAGAATCTCACTGACAGAGTTATTAATGGTGTACTCCGCCAGCTCTACAGCCTTGCGTTTTTCCTCAGACACATACGCCCGCAGACTATAGATTGCCGGATTGGAATGTATATATTTTGTATTTAACGCCGCCAGTAAAAATTTCATTTACAGCTCCAGCTTCCTTTCAATTTCTTCCCAAATACTGCGATCCAGCTCTGCAATGGGTGCACCCCCACTGATTTCAAAAGCCATATTCACCGCATCAATAAAATAGTTGTGCCCAGTGAGAAGAGACTTCTTGATTCCCTTACTAAGCACTAATGAAATCTCGTCCAGCCCACTTTCCTCAAAGGCTTTCAGATACTCCTCCACATCATAAGGGATGGATTTCAGCTCTGCCTTCCAGCCCTTCTCATCTCCAATCAGATACGCAAACTCCGCATGACGCCCTTTCCTATCAATAGGCATGCCCAGCGCGCCTACATTCACATACATCTTCTTTCCATTGTCATAGATTTCCTGATGATGACTATGTCCACCAATCAGGTAATCCGTGGAAATCTCCACAAGCACCAGATCTCTACGCTCTGGATTTAAATGAAAATTCCCCCGGCTCTCATTCGGTGCTCCATGAACCAGTGTCATGGGCGGCACTCCCGGAAGAGAGAGCTCCATGGTATTAGGCAGGCTCTCAAAAAAGTCCAAATCCTTCTCGGTCAGATTCTCATAGGTGTAAAGTAACGCACCATCCGAGGTATAGGGCTTCCATCCCTGATTCTTTTCCCTGTTGGAAAGCATATACTCCTCACGATTCCCCCTAAGGATATAACAAGGATAATCCTCCATCATCTGATACAGCATCTCCATAGTCTTCTGTGGGTACGGACTATCCGTAATATAATCCCCCAGCCCGATGATACCATCCACCGGATGCGCCTTCACATATTCTAAAAAAGCTTCAAATGCTTTAAAATTCCCATGAATATCACTTACTACTGCTAAAACCATTTATTTTACTCCTTCGTCTGTGTCGGTAGTGTCAAGTTTACTACCTATTTTTTCCTTAAAAACCTTTATTTTCGG
>F42_Fallow_Deer__coassemble_341_pt1 | contig 32580 bp, 25 predicted proteins | sample F42_Fallow_Deer__metabat2_low_PE_003 | metagenome-assembled genome bin F42_Fallow_Deer
GTGTCGGACTCGGACTCGGGCTCGGTGTCGGGCTTGGGCTCGGTGTCGGTGTCGGTCTTGGCGTCGGACTCGGGCTCGGTGTCGGACTTGGACTCGGTGTCGGACTCGGACTTGGGCTCGGGCTCGGTGTCGGACTTGGACTCGGTGTCGGACTTGGACTCGGGCTCGGTGTCGGGCTCGGTGTCGGACTTGGACTCGGTGTCGGACTTGGACTCGGGCTCGGTGCAGGAGTCTCGGTTCCTTCCTCAGATAATACAATCAGAGTAAAGCTGTCTGTGGCATTACCAGATGTGGTCGGAACCGTCATCTGAATCGTATATTCACCCGCAGCCACAGTTCCTGCTGTCTCATCCCACATCCTGCTTACATACAAAACATCTGCATACGCATCCAGACACAGATTTAGTTCTGTCACATTGTACACATACTCTTCGTCATTAGTAGTGAATTCATATTTCTCTCCATCATATGTTACCTTATATGAAATAGGTACGTACGAGATATCTTCATAGTAAGAAGCTGCAGTAAATTCCACATTAAGATAAATCTCTGGTAATACCGGGCTCGAAACAAGCCTATTAATCTCTTCATACGTTGCGGTAATCTCTTCCTCATCAATGGAAAAGGATATCAGCTCTGCCAAAGTTTCCTCTTCCTCTGCGGAAGTTGTCCATGAAATCACCTCAGCAACACTCTTCTCAATGGTGATTCCACTGTATATTCCTACATCATCATAACTGCCCTGAGCTCCATTCGGATTTAAAATCACAAAGCCTCCATCACCGCTTGCTGCCGTAACATAAGTATGTTCATACTTCATCACACCGGAATATCCCGGGATTTCCTCACTATTCCATGGCATACCTCCAGGCACACGAATTTCTGTAATTCCGGTATGCGTTCCATTTATTACCAGACTGGCTGAAGTTCCATCATAATCCGGCAATACTAAAATATTCTTTCCTTCATTATCCGTAAAATTCTGAACAGACAAAGCCTGTGTGAACTCAGACAAATCCAAAGTCGCTTTGTCTTCGGTACTTCCGCTTAAGGTCACATTGGTCAAAGGATTCCATGCTCCGGTAGGCGCAAATATGCCGCCACGCACCGTTATATTATCCACGTTATCTATAGCACAGCTGTACAGATTTTCACTACTTACGGATAAACTCACACAATTACTATCCTGCACGCCACTGACAGTCTTTACCGCTGCATCGGATAGATTCACCATAACATTCCCCACCGAATACGCATCCGTAAGTACCGGAATACTTCCCGCCACACTAGATGCAATCTTCTGAGTTCCGGCTGCATACACACTCTCTAAAGAAAGGGGATATGCTCCCTTTGATACATTTATGGTCACGTCCTTACCAAAATTACCATTCACACTGCCTGCATATACCGCTTCATAGCTTCCACCCACAATATTGATTACACTGGCATCCCCCACATAAGCAGCCCCGAAATCGGTGGTCTCCGTAATATCATAAAGAGTACCACCATAAATCTGTAAAGGTCTTGTAGATGCATCCTGATGTACATTAATCAATGTCAATGTATGTCCATTCGCTGCAATACCCGGTCTGATAAAGCTCTCCGGCCCATAGGTAATATTCTGAAGGGTTACATCTGCGCCAAGAATCACACCACCTGCACGTACATTAATCATAGGACGATTGCCTGCATCCACACCGGTAATGGTAACTGCCTTATCAATAATCAGCGGATCATCCGTGCTTCCAAAGGGTTCAATAAAGACGCTGCCTTCTACATAGATGGTAGCACCTTCCTCCGCAAGCTCCAACGCCCGGTTCACTGTCTTCACCGAAACGGATGCACTCGCTCCGCTATTACTGTCGCTTCCGGTATCACTGACATACACCGGGGAGGCCTGCGTACCTTCCGCAGATACCACATCTGGCGGAAGATATACAAAGAAAAGTATCATTGACATAACAATTCCCAAAATTCTTTTTCTCATGACATTCTCTCCTTACTCATTGATTGCACTTCAAACATAAGCTCATCATATCACATTTCACCCGAAAGTACCACTTCTATGTAGCAACAAAACCCCGGACACTGTCCGGGGCTCTCTTATTTTACAATTCTACGAACCGACAATATTGTTCGATACGTGGCTTTATTCACTTTAATTCCGCCTTTTGGATAAGGCTTACTATTACTTGCATGTACAATGTAACCGCCACCAATATAGATTCCTACATGTCCACTGTAGCAAACCAGGTCACCGGGCTGGGCATCCTTATATGCCACCTCGGTACCATTACTTTGCTGTGAATAGGAGGTACGATCCAATGTATAACCGAAATCCTTATATACTCGATAAGTAAAGCCGGAGCAGTCCGCTCCCTTAGTAAGGCTTGTACCACCATACACGTATGGGTTCCCGATGTACTGACAAGCATACTTCGCAATTTTCTTACCCAAATCACTTCCTGTAGCATTATCAATAATGGAAGTATAGCTGGTAGGAGTATAGTTCTGATTTGCAGCATTCTGAGCAGCCTCTGCTGCTTCTGCGTTGGCTAAATCCTGCTGTAATTTCTTTAATTCCTTCTGTTCCTTCTGGATAGCCTTTTTCACTGCCGCTGCCTCTGTCTGCGCCTTAGCATACAGAGCCTCATAATTATCGGATTTCGCCTTTAAATCTGCTAAAAGTCCATCACAGTAGGTCTTCTCTTCCTGTAGCTTTACCTTATCCGCTTCCAGCTCTTCCTTCTCAGTCTCCAGAGTGTTCCACAGCTCAAGCACCAATTCCTTGGTAGCTATGTAATCCTCCAGCATCTTATTATTATACTCCATAACTGCTTCTGCATATTCTGCACGATTCAGCAGCTTTCCAAAGCTGAAATTCTCCAGCAAAAATCCCAGAATAGAATCCGTACCCTTATAGTACATCAGCTGCACCTGAGCAGCCATTGCCTCTTCCTGTGTCTTCTGAGTGGCTACAGCTGCATCATACTCTGCCTGTGCGTCTGCAATATCCAATATCTTCTGTGCAATCTCATCCTCCAACACACCGATACTTGCAAGAATATTAATAATCTCCGCATTCAGGTCATCCATCTGCTCCGCCAGAATATCCATCTCGCCTTCATAACCTTCCATCTGATCATTAATATCACTCAGATGATTCTGACTATCCTCTATCTCTTCTTTCTTATCATTAATCTTATCCTTAATATCCGAAATAGAAGTTGCATTCACCACCAGACTGCTTCCAAGAAGCGACAATATCAATATACAATTCACTAATCTAATACAAAATCTTCTCATACATACAATCATAACATAAAATCAGCCTAAAAAAAAGAGGCTGCCACGTAAAAGCGACAGCCACATTTTTACAGTTGTTAACAGTTCTCATCCGCACCATTCGCAAAGGCACTCCCTTCGACTGCCAATACCTGAAAATTCTCATGCGAGCATGAATTTTCAGGCAATGGGCTGTGGTGAGAACTGCAGCTTACAGTTCACAGTTATTAACAGTTCTAGGGAATGGAAGCACATCTCTGATGTTACCCATACCGGTAAGATACATAACACATCTTTCAAAGCCCAGACCAAAGCCCGCATGACGAACAGAACCATACTTACGAAGGTCAAGATAGAAGTCATAGTCTTCCTTGTTCAGACCAAGCTCTTCCATTCTCTGCTCTAATACCTCCAGCTTATCCTCTCTCTGGCTGCCGCCGATGATTTCGCCGATGCCCGGTACCAGACAATCCATAGCTGCAACGGTCTTTCCGTCGTCGTTCAGCTTCATGTAGAATGCCTTGATTTCCTTTGGATAGTCCGTTACGAATACAGGACGCTTGAATTCCTGCTCGGTTAAGTATCTCTCATGCTCGGTCTGTAAATCGCAGCCCCAGAATACCTTGTAATCGAATTCATCATTGTGCTTCTCTAAGATTTCGATTGCCTCAGTGTAGGTTACATGACCGAAGTCAGAATTTACAACATGATTCAGTCTTTCGATTAAGCCCTTATCCACAAACTGATTGAAGAAGCTCATCTCTTCCGGTGCGTTCTCCAGAACATAACGGATAACGTACTTCAGCATGCTTTCTGCAAGAATCATATCATCGGTAAGGTCTGCGAAAGCCATCTCAGGCTCAATCATCCAGAACTCCGCCGCATGTCTGGTGGTGTTAGAGTTCTCCGCACGGAAGGTAGGTCCGAAGGTATATACATTCTTAAATGCAAATGCATAGGTCTCTACATTTAACTGTCCGGATACGGTAAGGTTGGTAGCCTTTCCAAAGAAGTCCTGACTGTAATCTACCGTGCCATCCTCATTCTTAGGAAGGTTGTTTAAATTCATGGTGGTTACCTGGAACATCTCACCTGCACCCTCACAGTCACTACCAGTGATGATGGGGGTGTGCACATATACAAAGCCTCTCTCCATAAAGAAAGTATGGATTGCATATGCAATTAAAGAACGTACACGGAACACCGCCTGGAAGGTGTTGGTTCTTGGACGTAAGTGTGAAATCGTTCTAAGGTATTCGAAAGTATGACGCTTCTTCTGAAGAGGATAATCTGCAGTAGAAGGTCCTTCTACCATAATCTCTGTTGCCTGCATTTCAAAAGGCTGCTTCGCCTGTGGAGTCTCCACAATGATACCTTTAATAATTAACGCTGCACCTACATTAATCTTGCAGATTTCTCCGAAGTTAGCCAATTTGTCTCCGTATACTACCTGAAGCGGCTCAAAGAAAGTACCGTCATTGATAACCAAAAAGCCGAAATTCTTAGAATCGCGGTTATTTCGAACCCAACCTCCTACAGTAATTTCTTTTCCCACATAGTCTGCAGGGCTTCTGAACAGGTCTCTGATATCTGTTAAATCCAGCATTTCCTTTTCCTCCTTATAAAATCTTTAAATTATTCTGTAATTACAGCATTATCTTTTAAGAACTGCAATACATTTTCATACATAAGAAACTCTCGGAAGTTCTCCTTTGGCTCTTCTCCAAGGAATTCTTCCACAGTAGCATAACCGGCATCTGCGGCATAGGTGTTAAGCTTTGTATCCAACTCCTCATCGGAAAGATTTAAGCCCTCCGCATTGGCAATTGCCTGAAATGCAAGTCCCTGCTTTGCAGACTCCTCTGCATAGGTAGCAGTATAGGTTGCAAGATCCATTCCGAAATAGTAATTCAGATAAGTATCTGCATCTACTCCGTACTGGATTGCCACACTTTCGATACTTCTGGTCATCTGGTCAACATATTTCTGAAGTACCATTTCCGGAATCTCCTTGAAGGTAGAATTATTAATTACGGTTTCTACTAAGGAGTTCTCAATCTCTAAATCACGATTATAATTAGCATTCTCTAATAAATAGTCATTTGCATACTGATTCAGCTCCGCCACATTGGTGAAATCTGCTGTGCCGAATCCGGCTACAACCTCGTCACTATATTCTGCTGCAGTAGGTACGATATAATTCACGGTTACGGTAAATACTACTGCCTTACCAGCTAAATCCGTAGCACCATAATTCTCGGGGAAAGTCAGATTCAAATCTACGGTCTCACCCGGAGTCACGCCTACAAGACCGGACTCGAAGCCGTCAATGTAGCTGTTAGAACCAAGAGTTAGATTCTGCGCTGAAGCAGTACCACCATCAAAAGCAACACCGTCCAAGGTCCCCACGTAATCAATATTCACAGTATCTCCATCCTCTGCCGGACGGTCATACACAGCGCCATTTTCTGCGGTTACGGAATTGGTATAAATATACGATACCAAAGATGCAATCTCTTCCTCAGATACCATAGCAGCAGCCACATTCAGCTCTACGCCCTTGTATTCACCTAAAGTAACATATTTTTCAACCTTCATATCTTTTAATACAGTGGTATCACTGCTGCCGCAGCCCACCATCACAAGTGCCATGGCACCTGCAAGTAACATACCGAATCTCTTTTTCATAATATCCTCCATTTTTGCAACTGCAAATATAAATGTGATAATAACACAAAACCATTAATTTCACAAGGTTTTTAGTAAATTGAGTTGCCTAAAATAAAAAAGAATGTTAGAATATTGCTAGTTAATTTTTAGGAGGTATGCACGTGACGACTGTCAAATTGTACTTTTGGTTATTTTAATCGTATTGATTGCTGTCGTTGTTGCGCTTTATTTCTTTGGAAAGAAAGCACAGAAGAAGCAGGCAGAACAGCAGGAGATGCTGAATGCAAATAAGCAGACGGTATCTATGCTGATTATCGATAAAAAGCGCATGAAAATCAAAGATTCCGGACTTCCGCAGATGGTTATCGATCAGACTCCGAAGATGATGAGAGGCTCCAAGATGCCGATTATCAAAGCAAAAATCGGTCCTCAGATTATGTCTCTTGTATGTGACGAGAAAATCTTCGATTCCGTTCCTGTTAAGAAGGAAGTTAAGGCAGTTGTAAGTGGTATTTACGTATTAGACGTGAAGGGCTTACACGGCAAGAAGGAAGCTGCACCTGCAAAGCCAAAGAGCAAGTTCAAACAGCTTGTAGAAAAGGCTCAGGAAAAAGCAGGCGCAAAGCCAATTAAATAACAAAGCAAAACAAAACCGGCTTACACAGCCGGTTTTATTTTTATAGTAATTTTACTTTTACTCATTTCCTTCTCATCCACTTCCAGAGAATAATCCACCTCAATGCGAATCATATCTTCCCGCTCTGTAATGAAAATGGATTTCGTATTTACTCCCATGAGAATCTCTCCATAGGGACTATTGTAATTGGTCATAATGGTCTTCCCCAGCTCAAATACCATGCGGGAACGAACCAGACCTGATTTCACCAGTTCCACGTAACCCTCCTTGTATTTGATTCGGTTGTTTACCGTTTTATCAAAGCCCTCCATCTCCTCTTCATAAATGAGATAGCGGCTGCCACCTTTCTCAAAATACTGTCCCTGAGATGTAGTACGAATGGTTCCTGTATCTCCATCTCCGTTGTCATGATGCCCCAGTACTATGATTTTAACATCCTTTGTCATTCCTAATAATCCTCAATATTTACCGTCTTTGCAGACAGAATTCCGTATTTGATGATAGAGTTAGCAAATACCTTGAACTTATCCGCCATATCGCTTACATAAAAACGATACTGATTCTCCCCTAAAGTAGGTGCTTTGTCATTTAACAGCCCCTTCTCTCCCAAAAGTGCCTTTAACTCAATGGCAGTCTCATAGGCCGGGTTCACCAGTGTTACCTCCGATCCCATGATACGCCCCAGAGCCTTGCGAATCAGGGGATAATGGGTACATCCTAAAATCAGCGTATCAATGTCTAAATCAATCAGCTCCGTCAGATATCTTCTGACAATCTCATCCGTTACCGGATCTTCCCAAAGCCCTTCCTCGATAAGGGGAACAAATAAGGGGCATGCCTTACCATAAACAATATCATCCTCTGCATTCTCTTTTATGTATTTTGTGTAAATCTGGCTCCCGATGGTTGCCGCTGTGGCAATTACGCCGATTTTACCATTCTTGGTGGCATTTAGTGCCGCCTTAGTACCCGGCTTTATCACACCGATGATGGGGATATCAATCTCCCTTTCCAGCTCCTCCAAGGCATAGGCACTTGCCGTATTACAGGCAACCACGATGGCCTTTACATCGTGGGTCTGCAAGAACCTTACAATCTGTCTGGAGAATCTGGTTACCGTCTCCTTAGACTTAGAACCATAAGGAGTACGGGCGGTATCACCAAAATATATAATTTTTTCATTAGGGATCTGTCGCATGATTTCTCGGACTACCGTCAGTCCGCCGATACCGGAATCAAATACACCGATAGGCGCATATTTATCCACAACTGCCATTACTCATTCCCAACCTTTTCCACATAATCCTGAAGCAGCTCCACCAGCTTAAAGCGGACCTGCACATTTTCCTTACTCATCATCTTCAGCAGTTCATAAGGAATCTCTTCACTGTCGCATTCTAGCACTTCCGCAGGGTCTTGTACAGTACCGCTTTCATCAATAATCTGCACAGCCTCTTTCGGCAATGCAATCTGGGGATACCAGATACTCCACCAGCCAAGTGCAATTATCATATAACAAACACAACGTTTCATCTTTGTCCCTCCATTTCTATAAAAGGAGTATGGACAAGAATATGTTACTCTAAACAGCCTTTAATGTTTTTCTCTTTCCAATCGAATCTGCTTGATAATGGTCTTCTCCTGATTGTCGATATGAAGCTTTGCGGCTTCACTGGCAGTATACTTATCTTTCTTGCGTAAGCTTTCGTAAATCACACGATGCTCCTCCACAAGGCTTGCATGCTGACTTACATCCTTGATGTATTCAAAACGATAACGATACATCTGCTCAGAAAGAGTATTTACCAGCTGCACCAGCCTCTGGTTGCCGGTTGCACGCACAATGATATCGTGAAAAGCTACGTCCGCCTGGGCAATCTTCTTCACATCTCCGCTCTTCACTGCCTCCTCAAAGCCATCACAGGCCTTCTGCAATGCTTCAATCGCTTCATCACTGATACGCTCGCAGGCAAGCTCCACACAAAGCGCATCCACTGCACGACGTACCTCCAGCACATCGGACATGCTCTTCTCGGTAATCTGCGCCACCTCTGCACCGCGACGGGGAATCATAGTCACAAGCCCCTCCAGTTCCAGCTTACGGATTGCCTCACGGATAGGCGTCCTGCTAACTCCCAGCTTATTGGCAAGATGAATCTCCATCAGCCTTTCACCGGGCTTTAACTCTCCCGTCAAAATCGCCTGACGAAGTGTATTAAACACCACATCTCTCAGTGGTAGAAATTCATTCATTTGTATCTGAAAATCACTTCCCATTGATTCCTCCCTCTGCAAAACCGGTTACGAAAAGCTGCTTTGCAAGTCCCTTCTCCTGTACGACAAGCAATGCCTTCTGTGCCTCTTCTTCCGACGCAAACAATCCAAAAACGGTAGGACCACTGCCACTCATCAGACTTCCCATTGCTCCGTTTTTATTTAACGTATCCTTAATCTCTGTAATTACCGGATGAGCCTTCACGGTCACTGCCTCCAGCACATTTTTCAGGCGTGATACAATCCCCTGCAAATCCTTTTGCTTAAGTGCTTCCACCATGCCATCGATATCTGGATGATGCTCTACACCCTCGTTATCAATATGTTCATACACGAACTTGGTCGATACATTGATATCCGGCTTTGCCACTACCAAAAAAGCACCTGGTGGTGACGGAAGCTTTGTCAGTATCTCACCAATTCCCTCTGCCAGCGCAGTGCCTCCCATAATACAATATGGCACATCTGCCCCAACCTTGACACCAAGCTGCCTTAAATCTTCCTCACTGTCTCCCAGCTCGAAAAGCTCATTCATTCCGATAAATGTGGCGGCTGCATCCGTACTACCTCCTGCCATCCCTGCCGCAATAGGAATGTGCTTTTCCAGATGAATATGCACACCATCTTTAATATCATGCTTCTCCATCATCAGCTTCGCAGCCTTATAAATCAGATTGTTCTCATCGGTAGGAAGCTCCCCATTATCCGTGCTTACCGTAATCCCGAATGGACGCTTCTCCAAAGTGAGTACGTCTGCAATCCCTATGGTCTGCATAATCATACGCACCTCATGATATCCGTTCTCCAATCTTCTCACTACATCCAGCCCTAAATTAATCTTGGCATAGGCTTTTCTCACACATCGATCCATTATATACCCTTTCTTACAAATGGTATTTCATTGTTTTTTGTATACAAAGATTGTACTAAAATAAATACAATCTGTCAAATAGATTAGAGTATATCTTTTTTCCCAGAAAGCAACAATTTTCTCCATATACCCCTTATCTTTTTGGTAAACTCTTCCGATAATAAAGGTAGACAACCTTTGTTGCCTTATTTCATGGATGAAAAATTGTTGAGAACATGTCACAATCCCATTATAGGGATGAGCCAACCATCAAGGAGGATGCTTATGAATGTAAATGGAATTACAAATCAAGTATTATCAACTTATAAGAATTATTCTAAGGTTGATACGAAAGCCAAAGAAGAAGCTGCTGTAGAAGAAAAGACAGAAGGTAAGACTACCTCTGCGGAGAAGGGTGTTGTTTACGAGGTGTCTTCAGAAGCAAAGAAGACCTACACTCAGAATACCGCTTTGGTAAATCAGTTAAAGCAGGATGCGGAGAACTATCAGAATAAGTTCAAGCAGATGATTTTAGATATCATGTCTAAGCAGGCTGGTACTTATGGTACTGCTACCGATGACGCTATGTGGAAATTCCTCGCAAGCGGCAATTTCACTGTAGATGCTGCTACTAAGGCTCAGGCACAGGCTGATATCGCTGAGGATGGTTATTGGGGCGTAGAGCAGACTTCTGACCGTATCATCGACTTTGCAGTTGCACTTACCGGCGGTGACCCTGATAAGGTAGAAGAAATGAGAGAAGCCTTTAAGAAAGGTTATGCACAGGCTGAAGAGACTTGGGGCGGTCAGTTACCGGAAATCTCTCAGAAGACCTATGATGCAGTAATGAAGAAATTCGACGAATTAGCTGGTATTACTGAAACAGAAGAATAGAAACAGACTAGGGCGGTTGCTGACGCAATCGCCCTTATTTTCTTCTACATTCCCTGCTTCATCACCAAAAGCTTCTGTCCCTCTGTCAGTTCCTTACTTTCCAGTTCATTAATCTGCTGAAGGGTGTCTACGGAAATATAGTATTTCTTTCCGATATCCCATAGGGTATCCCCTTTTCCTGCTACATAGATGGCCATTCCGGGAAGTGCCATTAAGCTGTCACGGTCAATTTCTGCCTCTTTTACAGACATTACCAGATTGACCTCTTCCCTTCCGAATGCAATCATGTAGAAAGAGATTACTGCTTTCACAAGTATCTGACCATCATCTGCCAGAGACACATCCAGCTTTTCCAGTTCTGCGGTCACTTCCGGTATCGGCATTCCCTTCATATCTCCACACTCCAGAACATATGTATAAGGAATCACCTTTTCCACCATCTCATAGGGCTGTAAATCATCTCCTGTCACACACAATACCTGAACAGCAATATCTCCGGATACCGATGCTCCCTGCTCCACGCTTTCCACATGGTCCACATGTACATCCCCTTCCCCATGCAACAGCTGCAAAATAGTTCCCGGAATGATTCCAGTATCAATCTGCTCCACCATTTTATGCTTTCCTGTCACCTTGGCCAGTAGATGGGGAATATTCCTTTTTTCTCTTTCTAAAGTCACCTGCTTCTTCACACTATACAAGTCACTGATGTAGCGAAGCTGCATTTCCTTATATGCTCTGATTTCCAGCTGAAGATTCACATCCAGCTGTAATACTCGCTCTTCTCCATCCTCATCCGGCTTCACGGAAAGCTGGAAATTCCCCATCTTCCACCGCACATCTGCCGTCATATCACTATCCATTCCACTGCATTCCAGATTCCCATTAAAGGGAATGGTATTCTCATAAAAACGAATTTCATGCTGCTCTCCCTCGCACTCATAAAGCACAAATAGAGCCAGCTCTCCCTGAAGCATTAATTTATCCGCCATGGGTCTGGTGTCCATTTCCTGAATTCGTGCACTTTGCCAAAGGATATTTTGAATGTTCGGATACTCCCCGGACAGCTTCTTCTCCTGCTTAATACGAAAAAGGTCATTTTTAGAAAGCACCAGCTGTGTCACATCACTGGCCACCTGACGATATTCATACCCATCCAGTCCTGTCATATCCGTAGGAAATTCCACACTTCCCATTTCCTTAGTACATACATTCATGGTAATCACAGATTGCACGCTAAGCTTTCTGGAATTTATCACACTAACACTGAAATCCTCCACCACGGAATCTGCCTTCACAATATCTCCTGCCGCAACCCCCTGCATATGTATGGTCTCCTCGAAAGGAAGGGTTCCCTCCAGACGCTCCAATCTACAGCCATCACCTTCGGTCTGATATAAAATAGAGTACTCCAGATTGCCTTTTACTTGTACCACATCAGTATATGGTCTAAGCTCCTCTACCACCAGCTGGGCTCTGCGCATGCAGATTGCAGCAATATCCGGTCTTGTCTCCGACAGGTTGATATCCTGCTCCAGCACAAACTGACTGGAAATGCACTCCTTTACCTGCTCTATATGTACATTTGTCTTTTTTATTTCCACAAAAAAACCTCCTATCCTTACCTATATAGTAAGGATATGAAGGTTTCTATGGGTTTATTCATAACTATTCGTTCACGGCACCAATTAAATCTGTTAAATTCTCTACACCATACTGCTGCATATACTTCTCAATACCTTCTACAACCTCCATGGTAGTATACGGATTAACAAAGTTCATGGCTCCTACGCTGACTGCGGTTGCACCTGCAAGAATAAATTCAATGGCATCCTCTGCGGTTGCAATACCACCCATACCGATTACCGGAATCTTTACTGCATGTGATGCCTGATATACCATACGCACAGCTACCGGCTTAATGGCAGGACCACTCATACCGCCGGTCTTATTTGCCAAGGCGAATTTTCTTCTATGGATATCAATCTTCATACCGGTTAAGGTATTGATTAAGGACAGAGCATCTGCACCTGCTGCCTCCGCTGCCTTCGCCATCTCGGTAATATCGGTTACATTAGGACTCAGCTTCATGATAATCGGCTGCTTTGCATGCTTCTTAATCTCCGAAGTGATGTTGTAGAGGGCATCTGCCTTCTGGCCAAAGGCGATGGCTCCTTCCTTTACGTTGGGGCAGGATACGTTGATTTCCAGCATTGCTACTGCATCCTCGTGAGATAATCGATCCACAACCTCAAGGTAATCCTCTACAGATTTTCCACATACATTTACAATAATCTTCGTATCATACTGCTTTAAGAAAGGAATATCTCTCTCACAGAACACCTCAATCCCCGGATTCTGAAGACCGATAGCGTTCAGCATACCACCATATACTTCTGCCACACGTGGGGTAGGGTTCCCTGGCCAGGGCACATTTGCCACGCCCTTGGTTACTACCGCGCCCAATTTATTTAAATCTACAAATTCACCATATTCCATACCGGAGCCAAAGGTTCCGGAACCAGTCATAACAGGACTCTTTAAGGTTACGCCTGCCATTGTTACCTGTGTATTCATTAGATCTCTACCTCCTCTGCATCAAATACGGGACCATCGGTACAAATTCTTGCATTGTGCACATGAGAGTGATGATCTACTTCCTTGGTCTTCACTACACAGCCAAGACAAGCACCTACACCACAAGCCATATGCTCTTCCAGCGAAATATATGCCTTGATACCCTTTTCCTCCGCATAACGCTTGATGGCACGAAGCATAGGCATAGGTCCACATGCAAAGATAACATCCGCCTCCAAAGCATTTGCCTCAATGGCATTCATAACGTTGCCCTTAGTTCCTACACTGCCGTCCTCCGTTGCCACATACACTGTCGCATACTTGTCTAAGTCATCCTTCAAAAACAGGTTACTGTCACGATAGCCCACTACCACACTCTTGTCTGCATCCAGCTCCTTCGCCAGCTGCAAAATCGGAGGTATACCGATACCGCCGCCCATGAGAAATACCTTCTTTCCCCTGCCTTCCTCCAGTGGGAAGCCGTTGCCCAGGATACCCAAAATCGCTACACTGTCACCAGCTGCGTAGCCGGAAAATTCCTTAGTTCCCTGACCGGCAATACGATACACCAGACGCAGTGCTGTCTTCGCCCCGTTCACCTCACAAATACTGATTGGCCTAGGTAAAATAGTGCTCTTATTCTTTGGATACACACCTACGAACTGCCCCGGATGCGCTTCCTTTGCCAATCCGGTTTCAATCCACATGTCAAAAATATTCTCTGCAATTTCCTTCTGGGAAATCACCTGTGCTGTTACTTTCTCCTTCATCTTATGAGTCCTCTCTTCATAATTATATCTTCGCTAAGGTGGCTCTCAGTTCCTTTGCATCGCCGCCACCTACACCATACATTTTGCAATACTTCTCTGCATTCTCTTCATCGCCCAACATTTTATATACCACCGACGCAGCACCCATAGCCTGATAAACCGTGGCATCCTGTCTGTAGCTCTTCTTATCATCTACAAAGACGCCCTCTACAATATCCTTGTATCCTTCTCTTCTGCAATAAACAGCTGATAAATCAATACACCTATTACATAGAGAAATCCGGCAATATATTACTCAAAAAATCTTTCCCCACATCTCATTCTATCTTTCTGTACTTTATTATGCCTGAAATACTACCTTTCCAGCACAAATCGTGGTACAAACCACACCATTCAACTCCCAACCGGTAAAGGGTGTATTGGAAGCCTTGGAAGCATACTCTTCAAATACCTGTTTTGCATCCTTATCCACAATAATGATATCTGCCGGACCACCCTCTGCCAGATAGCCAGCGTCCAAATGATACATTTTTGCCGGATTGTAAGCCATCTTCTCCAGTACCTGCATCATGGTTAGATGTCCACCATTTACCAAGACAGTGATTGCCAGTGGCAATGCCGTCTCCAGACCAATAATACCGCTGGGAGCCTCAGTAATGGGCTTTGCCTTCTCCTCTGCTGAATGTGGTGCATGATCTGTAGCAATCAAATCAATGGTGCCATCCTTTAAGCCCTCTATAATCGCCAGCCTGTCCTCCTCGGTACGAAGAGGTGGGTTCATCTTTGCCAAAGTACCATATTTAATTACCGCTTCCTCAGTCAGGGTAAAGTGATGGGGACAAGCCTCTGCATGAATATTACCGCCCTTTTTCTTCGCCTGACGCACCATCTCCACCGCTTCCTTGGTACTGATATGCTGGATATCGATACTCGCTCCGGTCTCCAGTGCAATCTGCAAATCACGTTCTACTAGGGTATATTCTGCTTCTCTTGGAGAGCCACCGATTCCGAAATGCTCACTTGCCACACCTCTGTTTACACCATTATTGGTAATAAGCCCCGGATCTTCCTCGTGGAAGCTGATGGGCATATTCAGCTCCGCACATTTCTCCATTGCCTTACGCACCAGCTTTGCATCCATAATGGGAATACCATCATCCGTAAAGCCCACTGCTCCCGCCTTCGCCAAGGTCTCCATTGGCGTCATCTCCTGACCCTTGAGACCAAAGGTGACATTGGCGCAGGTCTCCACATGAATCAGAGTCTCCTTGCCTTTATTCAATACCTCCTGCAAGGTCTCCACATTATCCACCGCCGGCTTTGTATTCGCCATCAGAACAACGGTAGTAACACCGCCTCTGGCTGCCGCCTTACTACCGGTCTGAATATCTTCCTTGTAGGTAAAGCCCGGCTCTCTGAAGTGCACATGCACATCCACAAGTCCCGGTGCTACAATGCGGTCTGATGCATCGATTACCTGACAATCCGCCAGCTCGTCTTCACTCAAAGCCGCTCTTAAATTTTCACCGATTCGCTCAATTCTCTCCCCGTTTGTCAGCACATCATAGCATCCCTCTCTGCCTGACTTAGGGTCTATTACATATCCATTCTCAATGAGTAACACAGCTGTCTCCTCCATATCTATTCTTAATCTTTATAGTACCATAGGGGCAAATTCGGTGCAAGCATCACATCATTTCGTTATGAGATTTGGAAATTTCCTATTTGATAATCACCGTCTGTTCCAGATAATCCGTCTTCAGCACGATGTACGGATAGGATGGGGTATTCCTTTTCAGATTCTCTTTGTCCGGTCCAATCAGTGTGGTTTCTGCGTGAATCGCCTTGTCCGTCAGATACAGCCCATCCACTGCGATACTGTAACCGCTATGCTTCTGCTGCCCATAGCCTACACATATGTACAGATAATCTTCATCTGCATATACATAATTAAAGCTCTCCTTTTTCATTTCCTCCAGCACCTCCAGAAGCTTTTCAGGAATGGCACTTTCATGCACCACCACAAACTCTAAATCCCTTATCTTCGTCTCCTTTCTTCCAAAGGTATCGCACCCGGTCAGCAGTAAAATACAGCTCAGAATTATGGTAAATAATATACTTTTTTTCATAAATACCGCCTTCTTTTATTCTAATCTATCCTATGTACACCAATGCGAAAGTATGTTATAATGTCTGCGAGTGAAAAACAAGCGATACGAAGTGGCATTTGTTTTTCACCGCGAGAACGAACAAACCGTCTGGGAAGCAGACAGTGAGCACGAAGTGCGGATTTGTGAGTCTCGTAAACTCGATACCCGAAAGGTAAACCAGCTATGATTCGTATAACTCTAGCAATGTTATTTCTTATATTGTTTTTAATTTGTACTATTCCTATTATGACCTTTGAACAGATTATCTGGAAAAAGCATAAAGAATTCCATGACAAAAGTTCTTTGGCCATCGTTCTTTGGGCGTTCCGTGTTGTTCTTTTTATCTGTGGTACCAAGGTTATTGTCAAAAATAAAGAGAACATCCCTACCGACACTCCTGTATTATATGTTGGTAATCATCGAAGCTTCTTCGATATCATCATCACCTATACCCTTGTGCCGAGACCTACCGGATATGTAGCAAAAAAGGAAATCGAAAAGGTTCCTCTTCTTCGCTGGTGGATGAGACATTTATATTGTCTGTTCCTTGATCGTAAAGATATAAAGCAGGGTCTAAAGACCATTCTCACCGGAGTGGAGCAGGTAAAATCCGGAATTTCCATGACTATTTTCCCTGAGGGCACCCGTAATAAAGGTGAAGAGGGCACCATGCTTCCTTTCAAAGAAGGCAGCTTTAAGATTGCAGAAAAGGCCAATGTTCCGGTTGTACCTATGACTATTGTAAATTCCAGTGCAATTTTTGAGGATTATTTCCCACGCGTTAAGCCTCAAACCGTTATCGTAGATTATGGTACTCCTATTTACATCAAAGAACTGGATAAGGAGACTCAGAAAAATCTAGGTTCCTACGTTCGTGAGATTATCTTAAATACATATACTGAAAACAAAAAAGAGCTTCCTATTAAGTAGGAGGCTCCATTTTATTTGGTAAGCAATTCTACAATATTCTGATATCCCATTCCGTGGGAAGCTTTGATTAACACAGTGTCGCCCGTTCGCAACTGTTTCTCCAGATCATCTGTTAAAAGCTCTCTTGTTGCATAATGGCACACCTTGGTAACTGTACTCTTCTCTGTTGCTATTCTTGCCATTTCCTGCGAAAGTTCCCCGGCACAAAGAAGTACATCGATTCCCTTCTCTGCCACGTAAGCACCAATGCCACCATGCATTGCCGCCTCTTGCTCTCCAAGCTCGAACATATCCCCCAGAATAGCCACCTTTCGGGTATCTGCGGTAGATAATAAATCAATGGCCGCTCTCATAGATACTGGATTAGCATTATAGCAATCATCAATCACCACATAATCTGCGGTCTGAATCAGGTTACTGCGTCCTGCGGTAGGAGCCACAGATGCGATTCCCTTCACAATCTCTTCCTCGCTAAGTCCCAGCGCATCAGCTACTGCCACTGCGGCCAAAGCATTATAAATCTGGTGTTCGCCCGGGAGCTTTACCTTTGCTGCAAAGCACTTCCCGCCCATATGTACAGTGAATTCACTTCCAAAAAGTCCCAGATTCTTAATCTCTGAAGCATATACACGATTCTCTGTGGATAATCCAAAGCGCACAGGTCCCTTTCCGTGTACCTGAGAGATCGTCTGAAGCATATCATCGTCACCATTAACAATCACAGCTCCCTCTGGATTGCTGCACTCAAAAATCTCTGACTTCGCCTTCAGAATTCCTTCCCTGCTGCCAAGATACTCCAGATGGCACTGGCCAATATTAGTCATGACACACACATCCGGCTTCGCCATCTGTGTCAGTCTGCTCATCTCACCGAAATGATTGATACCCATCTCCAGAACAGCCACTTCATGCTCTTCCCGAATGCGAAGAATGGTCAGTGGTACACCGATTTCGTTATTAAAATTCCCCTGAGTCTTTAGCACATTATACTTTTCCGAAAGTACTCCTGCGATAAATTCCTTGGTACTGGTTTTACCCACACTTCCGGTGATTCCCACCACCTTGACATTCAGCTGCGTGCGATAATACTCTCCCATCCTCTTAAGTGCCTCAAAGGAATCCTCAACAACTATGTAGGGTACCGCAATATCCTCCTGCACCTTCTCGCAGATAATGCCCAATACCCCTTTCTCCAATACTGAAGGGATAAAGGAATGCCCATCCACACGCTCTCCCTTGGTGGCAATGAAGATATCCCCGGCCTGTACCTGTCTGGAATCCAGATATACTCCACCAGCCTCTATTTTGCTATTTGCATGCTCCCCGTTTACCAGTTTTCCACCAGTAACCTTTGCCAGATTTTCCAGTGTCATATTTTTCATAGATTATTTTCCATTCTTTGCTAAACTAATAATTTTCTCACAAAGCTGTGTAAAATTCATTCCCACTGCAGCAGCTTCCTGGGGAAGAAGTGACGTAGGTGTCATTCCCGGAAGAGTATTGGCTTCCAGACAATAGAAATTGTAGTCTGCATCCATCATAAAGTCCATACGGGCATAGTTCTTCAGGCGTAATGCCTTAAAGACCTTCTCGGCAGTCTGCTGCATCTTCTCCGTCACATCTGCCGGTAACTGCGCCGGACAGGTTTCTACAGCAGAACCTGCCTGATATTTATTCTTATAATCATAAAAGCCAACAAGCGGAGCAATCTCAATAATAGGAAGTGCCTTACCATCCAGTACTCCGATAGAGAACTCTCTACCCTTGATAAACTGCTCGATTACCACATCATCATCATAGCGGAAGGCTTCTGCCTTAGCTGCTTCATACTCATCCTCATTATTGGCAATAGCTACGCCTACACTGGAGCCACCATTACATGCCTTTACAATACAAGGGAACGGCACACTCATAGGGTCTTCTTCTCCCTTGGTCAGATGAATGCCTGCCGGTGTGGGGATTCCGTGCTGATAGAAAAGCTCCTTTGCAAGGCTCTTATCCATGGCAATGGCAGAGCTGACATAATCGGTTCCGGTATAACAGATGCCCATTAAATCAAAGCATGCCTGAATCTTACCATCCTCTCCGTTTGCACCATGAAGTGCCATAAATACTACTTCTGCCTCCTGACAAAGGCGTATAACATTGGGGCCAAAGAAATTCTTATTCCCATCCGGTCTCATCTCCTTCACGGTCTCAATATCCGGATTCTGCGCACTGATACCCTGGATTTCCTTTGCCCAGTCTCTTGCCGGGTCGAAAGCACATGCCGGATTTTCTGCGATTTCTTCATCCTCCACACCAAGATACACATCTATAAGTGCCACCTGATGTCCCGCTTCCTTTAATGCTTTATAAATCATGGAACCGGTTACCAAAGATACGTCTCTTTCCGTACTGATACCACCGGCTAAAACTGTTATCCTCATTATTTGTTCTCCTTCTATTTCAAATGGTCATGGGCAAGATGCTCACAAAGCATCATCATATAAGATGCCTGCCATCTCGGATTATCCACAATCATTTCACTTACATAATCATATGAGTCCGGGTTTCTGCCCTGTAAATAGAAATACTGATTTTCCAGCAAATCCCCATACTCATAATTGGTGATAACATATTCTACGACAGAAACAGATACCATATTCCACATAATTTCATCCAGCTTCTCTTCTCTGCCGTTGCTGCCAAGAAGCTGATTGTCTAATGAAATGTATGCCGCCACTTCTTCTGCCTGATCCAGAATCTCCTCCATCAAAGAGGTACAAAGGCTGCGATTCACCTTATAAGCCGTTTTGAAATGGGTCAATGCCGCAAGCACATCATAGGAATTGTTCAGAACCCTCTCTTCCTCAATCTGTCCTTCGAAATAATCCTGCACCAGCTTACGATAGCTGTAGGTTCCTGTCACACGATAAAGCTCTGCGGAAGCTAAAATCCGGTACTCCGAAGTAAGCTCCTCATCCTTTTCCGCATTTTTCCAAAGCTTCTTAGCCAGTTTAATCGCCTCATTACCTGCATTCCAGTCATACGTCTGATATACATTACCATACTTTGCAAAGAGGGCCGCCATCATATAGGGGTCATATTCCAACGTAGGTTCTTCGGCTTCCAACTCCTTCTGAAGTGCTTCCATAAATTCACCTATCACTTCTAAAACTTCCGGTATCTTGCCTCCCTCTGCGTCATAGACCTCACCATAAAACTCATAGGAAAGAAGCAAAATCATTACGCCGTCCACATTACTTTCCAAATCTTCACACTTAGCAAACTGCTCCGGAAACGCCTCCACCATTTCTACCAATGCATTCTCCTGCAACATTTCCTCTATGGAAAAAGGATACGAATACCCCAAATAATCGCATTTTAGGACAAATTCTCCTACCTCTGCCACTTCCGAAAAATCAGCTATCGCACTATAGCTTGCCGTATCCTTATGATATTTGACATCGGAAAAAGCACCCGTATATACGATTTCGCCAGATTCCTTCTCTAACAAACAAAACTCCTCTGGAAGAATTGTGCCGTAAACGTGAGCAAGCTTCTCTTCAGCCACATCATAACCACCGGATGGTACACTTATACTGGGAACCATCTCCGGCACCTCATACTCAAGTTGCGGAGTCTCTAATAAATTATATGTAATTGTATTTTCCTCAAAAACAGGCTCCACCTGTCCGGTGCCGCCGGTCTGCTCTGCTGCTTCTCCGCTACAGCCTGCCAGACAACACAAGGCAACACTCAGACAAATGACCTTACTTATCTTCTTCATAACGCCCATTATACTTCTTTTTTTCTCCTGCGTAAACCTAAAAACTACTCGGTAATCATTTCTTCTGGATTAATTAATTCTCCATTGGCACTCATAGAGAAGTATAAATTACTTCCTTCTACGCTATAATACTTGGTTGGGGCACTGATTTCTGCGATTTTTTCCCCAGCAGATACATAATCTCCCACCTCACAGGATAGATTCTGGAGCTGACCATAAGTAACCTGATAACCATTACCTAAGTCCATAATCAGGCTCTGCCCTATCTCTTCGTTAGAAAATACACTGACAATCTGTGCATCTGCACAAGCATACACAGACTCGCCTTCCGGTGCACTGATAATAACTGCCGGATTATACTTATATTGGTCTAAGGTGGCAAAATACACGGTATTCTCCATATTATAGTGCATGAGTACATTGCCCTCTGTTGGCATCATCAGACCTTCCTCCGCAGAGAAGCTCAGAGCCTGCTCAATCACTACCTCCGCACCGTTTACCGGCTCAGGCTCTACCTCCGAAGGTACCGGCTGGGCACTTTCTTCCGGCACCGTAACCTCCTCTGTCTCTACCGGTGCATAATCCAGTGCATCTTCCGAGATTGGCTCAGACTGGGTAATCTGCTCAGAAGGCTGCAACATTGCCAGCTCCTGTGGCTCACTTTCCGGTACAGGTTCAATCTGGGACAAATCGATAGAGTAACCATTATCATGTTCCTCCGCATCCTTGTCCTTCATGTATAAACCGGTAACGGTAAGTGCTGTCATAACAAATGCTGAAGAAGCAATCATTACAATTTTCTCCTTCAGCATCTTTGGTTTCTTGTTATTTTTTTGAGTTTTCATAGATTCCTCCATCCCTTCACTACTTTAGAATTAACTTCTATGAGTAGTGTTAACAGGATTTTGGAAATCTATACAAGCTTAATTTTTTTCTTTAAAAATATTTGGATTCTTTTCTGCAATTTCTTCTACTAATTCAGAAGGTAATACAATATTGTGGCTGTAAGGATTGATTATAAAACCATTACAGGTATCTTTTGCTCTTCTAACCATTCCTACATAATCCGCAAAGTCAAATCCAAAAATCTGCTGACCGCCTTCTTTGTTCCACTTCTGAAGCTCATCCAAATCGGTAAATGCCATAAAGAAATGCTTTCCATCCGGAGCAGTAAGCATCGGAAGCTGAATCTTAGCATCTTTAGGAATTTTAGTGACGCCATCTTCATCTGCCACTGGCAACGGATCAATCACAACCGGCGAAAGAAACTTTGCATGCAGAACCTCGCCAATAAACATCTGACGATGTTCTATGGTATCATTTGATTTCATTAATTCCATTGCTCCGGTGAGCATTGGATTGGTAATTGGCTTAAAAGCTTTCATCCTTCTATTTCCTTTTCTTTAAACTCTATTGTAATTAATGAGACATCCCTTTAAGATAATCTGACGCTCTTCATCGGTTAAATCACCTAAAGTAACCTCAAATTCCTTAAGTCCTTCTTCCTTCACTACATATCCCTTGATGGCGGCTGCTTTATTTACCACTGCTTCCTTGATACCCGGGAAGAATAAGTAGTCTAAGTTCTGGAACGGAAGCTCGCCATCCTTAATTACAAATGGAAGCATACCCCAGTTAATTAAGTTGGAACGATATCTCTTAGTTGCATATTCGTTAGCGATATTTGCCCAGCCGCCAAGTACCTTCTGGCAGCTTGCTGCCTGCTCTCTTGCAGAACCGTCACCCGGCTTAACGGCAAAGATGGTGGAACCGAAACCGGTATTGGTAGAATCTGCATCAGCAAACTGTTCACGAACTGTCTTCATTACGCCTGCCACATCAGGATGAGCCTCGCAAGGCTTTTCACCATTCATTCTTGCAGTCTCTGCCTTCTGGATATCCTTCGCGCGACCAACGTACTGAGGATCCTTTCTGGAAAGTGCAAACTCAGCAAGTCCTAACGGATTGGAACGATAGCTGGAGGTCTCACCGGAAGGAATTAACTCATCGGTGGTAGTTACAGGATCATGAATTTCACTTACAACTCTGAGTACAAGATTCTCAGGCAGCTCGCCCATTGCAGGCCAGTCCTTGATGTTTGGCCCCAGCTGAATCTCAGCGTCAGGATCTGCCACACCCTTGGAATCGAATACACGATTCTCATAAATCTTGCTGTCAAAGTGATATTTATATTTACCGAAATCTCCGTCAAACTCCGTCGCAGGAGTAAGTACACCCTTATTTGCTGCGGTTGCCGCAATAGAACGGGCATCCATAAGTGCTACGGAAGAAATCTGACCATTCTGAAGCTTGGAACCTTCTCTGTTCGGGAAGTTTCTTGTAGAGTGACGGATACTGAATGCATTGTTTGCAGGAGTATCTCCGGCTCCGAAGCAAGGTCCGCAGAATGCGGTCTTCATAACAGCACCGGTCTCTAAGATGGTAGCTGCACAGCCGTTACGGATTAACTCCATATATACCGGCATGGAAGCAGGATATACACTTAAGGTAAATCCGTCCGAACCGATATATCTGCCCTTTAAGATATCTGCTGCCGCACAGATATTTTCAAATCCACCACCTGCACAGCCTGCAATAATACCCTGGTCAACCATGAACTTACCGTTCTTTACTTTATTCTTTAAATTAAAGTCTACAGCACCATCTAAGGAAACAAGCGCACGCTTCTCAGTCTCATCTAAGATATCCATTAAGTTAGCATTTAATTCTTCAATGGTATAAGTGTTGCTTGGATGGAATGGCATTGCAATCATAGGGCGAACCTTAGAAAGGTCAACCATAATCATTCCGTCATAGTATGCAGCTGCGCCTGGATTTAATTCCTTGTAATCCTCGCTTCTGCCATGGATATCGTAGAAATCCTTCACCTCATCATCGGTTCTCCAGATAGAGGACAGACAGGTGGTCTCAGTGGTCATAACATCGATACCGATACGGAAGTCCGCGCTTAAGGAGCTGATTCCCGGACCCACGAATTCCATTACTTTATTTTTTACAAATCCATTCGCAAATACTGCACCGATAATCGCAAGAGCAACGTCCTGAGGACCTACACCCTTTACAGGCTCACCGGTCATATATACACCAACAACACCCGGCATATTGATATCATAGGTCTGATTTAAAAGCTGCTTTACAAGCTCCGGTCCGCCTTCCCCTACTGCCATGGTACCAAGTGCACCATAACGGGTATGAGAATCAGAGCCTAAAATCATCTTACCGCCACCTGCAAGCATTTCTCTCGCAAACTGATGGATAACTGCCTGATGAGGTGGAACATACACTCCGCCATACTTCTTTGCACAGGAAAGACCAAACATGTGGTCATCCTCATTAATGGTACCACCTACTGCACAAAGGGAATTGTGACAGTTGGTAAGTACATATGGCATAGGAAATTTCTGTAATCCTGAAGCTCTTGCGGTCTGGATAATACCTACAAAGGTAATATCATGACTGGTAAGCTTGTCAAAACGGATTTTCAGCTTATCCATATTGCCGGAAGTATTGTGATCCGCTAAGATACCATACGCAATGGTATTTTTCTTCGCATCCTCTTTTGTAATCTCAGCACCGCAGGCAGCCTTCACTGCCATAGCTGCCTCTGCTGAATCTGGAATTACGGTGTTTCCACCTACCAGATACGCACCACCTTGTAATAATTCAATCATTTCTCTCCTCCTAAAAAATAATTCAGAACCATTCGCAAAATCGCCGTTACACGGCTTTCCTTTTTGCTCATGTTGGTTATAAAACCAAATGATTTCAAATTAAATTTCGTCCATACAAGTAAACTTGACGTTCAAAATTTAATTGAAATCGCTTGGTTCTGAATTATAGAGACACTTTGTCTAAGTGCCAAATTTCATCAACGTACTGCTGAATAGTTCTGTCAGAAGTAAACTTTCCGGAAGATGCTACATTTAAGATAGCACTCTTCGCCCAGCCCTTAGTATCCTTATACGCTGCATCCACCTTCTTCTGCGCTTCCGCATAAGAACGGAAATCCTTTAAAATGAAGTAAGTGTCTGCCTTAGAAGTACTCATGGTATTTAACAGTGAGTTGTATAAGTGACGGAATAATTCCTTATCCTGGGAATAAGTACCGTCGATGAGCTGACCTAAAACCTTTCGGATTCCTTCATCACTATTCATAATATCCATCGGATTGTAGCCACCGTTATTCTCGTAGTAAATAACCTCATCTGAGCTGAGACCGAAGATAAATGCATTCTCCGCACCAACCTCTTCTACGATTTCCACGTTTGCACCATCCATGGTTCCGATGGTAAGTGCACCATTTAACATAAACTTCATGTTACCGGTACCGGATGCTTCCTTACTTGCAGTAGAAATCTGCTCGGAAACATCTGCTGCCGCAAAGATAATCTCTGCATTGGAAACATTGTAATTCTCAATGAACACTACCTTAAGCTTTCCGCCGATGGAAGCATCGTTATTAACCTTATCTGCCACTGCATTAATCAGCTTAATGGTAAGCTTTGCATTACGGTAGCCTGCTGCTGCCTTTGCACCGAAGATAAAGGTTCTTGGATACATATCCATCCTCGGATTAGCCTTTAATTCGTTGTATAAGTGCATTACATGAAGGATATTGAGAAGCTGTCTCTTATACTCATGTAATCTCTTAACCTGTACATCGAAAATAGAATTCGGATCAATGTCGATTCCGTTGTGCTCTTTTACATATTTTGCCAGACGGAGCTTGTTCTGATATTTAATCTCCATAAACTCCTTCTGCGCCTTTGCATCATCTGCATATTCCTTAAGACCTGCAATTCTTGGAAGGTCGGTTATCCAGCCGTCTCCCACCTTATCGGTTACCCATGCTGCAAGAAGAGGATTACCATGAAGAAGGAATCTTCTCTGGGTGATACCATTGGTCTTATTGTTAAATCTATCCGGGTATAACTCATAGAAATCACGAAGCTCCTGCTTCTTAAGGATTTCGGTATGAAGTCTTGCAACACCGTTTACGGAATAGCCTGCGATAATAGCCATGTTTGCCATCTTCACCTGACCGTTGTACAGAATTGCCATCTTACGAATCTTCTCCTGAACATCCACACCGTAAACACCGGAATACTTCTGCTCTAATTCCATAACAAAACGACGATTGATTTCTTCCACAATCTGGTAAATACGTGGAAGTAATCTGGAGAATAAGTCGATTGGCCACTTCTCCAATGCTTCTGCCATGATAGTATGGTTGGTATAAGCACAGGTCTTAGTAGTTACTTCCCATGCTTCATCCCAGCTAAGGTAATACTCATCCAGTAAAATACGCATCAGCTCAGGTACTGCCACGGTAGGGTGGGTATCGTTCAGCTGGAAGGTAACCTTCTCATGGAACTTACGGATATCATCATGCTTTCTCATGTACTTCTCTACTGCTTCCTGAACGGATGCAGACACGAAGAAGTACTGCTGCTTCAAGCGAAGCTCCTTACCTGCATAGTGATTGTCGTTAGGGTATAATACCTCTACGATATTTCTGGCAAGATTTTCCTGCTCTACCGCCTTCTGATAATCTCCCTTGTCAAAGGAGTCTAACTGGAAGCACTCCAGTGGCTCCGCATCCCAGATACGGAGAGTGTTCACAATATTGTTGCCATAACCTACGATTGGGAAGTCAAAGGGTACTGCCTTAACTGCCTGATAGTCTTCCTGAGAAAACTTCGCTCTGCCGTACTCATCCACGGTAGAATGTACATGACCGCCGAACTTAACAATCTTTGCATATTCTGGACGACGAAGCTCGAATGGATTGCCATGCTTTAACCAGTTGTCCGGTACTTCAATCTGGTATCCGTCCTTAATCTGCTGCTTGAACATACCATAGCGGTAGCGGATGCCACAGCCGTAAGCCGGATATCCAAGGCTTGCAAGGGAATCTAGGAAGCACGCTGCAAGTCTTCCCAGACCACCGTTACCAAGAGCCGCATCCGGCTCCTGGTCTTCGATGACATTAATATCTAATCCTAATTCTTCCAGTACTTCCTTAACATCGTCGTAGCACAGCATATTAATCATATTGTTGCCGAGTGCACGACCCATTAAGAATTCCATGGACATATAGTACACCATCTTAGGGTCTTCTTTTTCATATGCCTTCTGGGTATCCATCCAGTTCTCAATAATCTGATCCTTGATTGCATAAGAAACTGCCTGAAATACCTGCTGGCTGTCAGCTTCTGAGAGCTCTTTACGATATAAAGTTTTTACGTTGTTGATAATACTTTTTTTAAGTAATTCTTTATCCATTTATTCCTCTCTTCCACTTATACTCCGCCTTAGTGCAAAGCACTAATTCTTCTCGATAGAGATGGTAACCTTTTCCCCGTTGACATCCCACTGCCTGCTTACCTCGTAGCTTTCACCGGTAGTCATAACATCAGCTAATACCTTACCTGCGATTGCCCCTTCATTCTTTGCTACGATGGCAGCAAGCTTATCATTACCATTTAAGGAAACCTTGATATGGTCGGTAACCTCAAAGTCCGCTTCCTTACGCATGGTCTGGATCTTGCTGATTACCTCGAAGACATAACCTTCCTCGATAAGCTCCTCGGTAAGATTGGTATCCAGTACCACAATCATCTTACCATCTTCTTCTGACACATAACCCTCTTTCTGTGTCATATCAATCAATAAATCGTCCTTGGTCAGCTCTACATTTACATCACCTACCATGAAGCTGATGCTGCCCTTCTCATTTAATTCATCCATTGCTGCATTTCCATCTAAGGAAGCCAAGGTCTTCTGGATGCCGCCAAGCTGCTTACCATACTTAGGTCCCACGGTACGAAGCTGTGGCTTGAAGGTGTAAGAAGTAAAGTCTCTTACATCATCTGCAAATACGACTTCCTTCACGTTAAGCTCATCCTCGATAATATCGGTGTAGAACTTATCTAATGTGAAGTCTGCCTTAATATACATCCTGCCGATTGGCTGACGATTCTTAATTGCTGCATTATTACGGCACGCACGTCCCATAACAACTGCTCCGAGAACATCTTCCATAGCCTTTTCCAGGTCTTTGTTAATCATCTTCTCTGATGCAGTAGGGAATGCACATAAATGAATACTTTCCGGTGCAGATGCATCTACACTGCGAACAAGGTTCTGGTAGATATCCTCTGTCATGAAAGGAATCATCGGTGCTGCTGCCTTAGAGATGGTTACCAGTGCGGTATAAAGAGTCATGTAAGCATTAATCTTATCCTGCTCCATTCCCTTTGCCCAGAAACGGTCACGGCTTCTTCTTACATACCAGTTACTCATCTCATCCACAAACTCCTGAAGTGCTCTTGCAGCTTCTGGAATTCTGTAATTATCAAGGTGTCCATCCACCTCGCCTACTACAGTATTTAACTTCGACAATAACCACTTATCCATTACTGGAAGCTTGTCATAATCTAAAGTATACCTGGTGGCGTCAAAATCATCAATATTTGCATAAAGTACAAAGAAGGAATAAGTATTCCATAAGGTGCTCATGAACTTACGCTGTCCTTCTACAACTGCCTTACCGTGGAAACGGTTCGGAAGCCATGGAGCAGAGTTGATGTAGAAATACCATCTGATAGCATCTGCACCATAGGTCTCTAATGCATCAAAAGGATCTACCGCATTACCCTTAGACTTACTCATCTTCTGTCCATTCTCATCCTGTACATGTCCCAGAACCACTACATTCTTATAAGGTGCCTTATTAAACAGTAAGGTAGAGATTGCCATTAAGGAATGGAACCATCCACGGGTCTGGTCAACTGCCTCAGAGATAAACTCTGCCGGGAACTGCTGCTCAAATAATTCCTTATTCTCAAATGGATAGTGATGCTGTGCAAAAGGCATTGCACCGGAGTCAAACCAGCAGTCAAGTACCTCGGGTACACGGTTCATCTGCTTACCACATTCCGGACAAGCGATGGTGATTTCATCGATGTATGGTCTGTGGAATTCCACAGTCTTGGCCTTCTCATTACCACTCATGTTGTAAAGCTCTTCACGGCTTCCCACACAGTGGAAGTGGCCACACTCACATTCCCAGATATTCAGCGGAGTACCCCAGTAACGGTTACGGGAGATAGCCCAGTCCTGGATGTTCTCCAGCCAGTTACCGAAACGTCCCTTACCGATAGATTCCGGAATCCAGTTAACGGTATTGTTGTTGCGGATTAAGTCCTCCTTTACTGCGGTTTCTTTGATGTACCATGACTCTCTAGCATAGTAGATCAGCGGGGTGTCACATCTCCAGCAGTGAGGATAGCTATGCTCAAACTTAGGAGCCTCGAAGAGTAATCCCTTAGCATCTAAGTCCTTTAAAATCATAGGGTCTGCATCCTTCACGAATACGCCTGCGTAAGCAGTTTCTGCAGTCATCTCACCCTTGCCATCAACCAGCTGTACGAAAGGTAAATCGTAATTACGTCCAACCTTCGCATCGTCTTCACCGAATGCAGGTGCGATATGTACAACACCGGTACCATCGGTAAGAGTTACATACTCATCACAGGTTACGTAATGAGCCTTCTTGTTCTGCTTGTTGCAGATTTCTACTGCACAGTCAAAGAGTGGCTCGTACTCCTTATATTCTAATTCCTTACCGGTATAACGCTCTAATACTTCATATGCCGGCTTCGCTTCTACACCGTTCTCCTCGTCAGCCTTTACAGCCAGCTTACCAAGTACGGTATCAAGAAGTGCCTCCGCCATATAATAGGTATAACCGTCAGCAGCCTTAACCTTAGCATACTTCTCCACAGGGTTTACACAAAGTGCAACGTTAGAAGGTAAGGTCCAAGGGGTGGTGGTCCATGCTAAGATGTACGCATCCTCATTCTTCACCTTGAAGCGTGCGATTGCGGAACGCTCCTTCACATCCTTATATCCCTGCGCAACCTCAGCGGAAGATAATGGGGTACCACAACGAGGACAGTAAGGTACAATCTTAAAGCCCTTGTATAATAAACCCTTATCCCAAATCTGGCGAAGTGCCCACCACTCAGACTCAATATAGTCATCATGATAGGTTACATAAGGATCATCCATATCTGCCCAGAAACCAACGGTGCCGGAGAAATCCTCCCACATTCCCTTGTATTTCCAAACACTTTCCTTACACTTGGAGATGAATGGCTCCAGACCATATGCTTCAATCTGGTCCTTACCATTGATTCCCAGAATCTTCTCTACTTCGATTTCCACAGGAAGACCATGAGTATCCCATCCTGCCTTTCTCGGTACCATACAGCCCTTCATGGTGCGGTATCTTGGAATCATATCTTTGATGACACGGGTAAGAACGTGACCGATATGTGGCTTACCATTAGCGGTAGGAGGTCCATCATAAAAGGTATAGGTCTCGCCTTCTTTGTTATTTTCCATACTCTTACGGAAAATATCATTGTCTTTCCAGAATTTTTCAATCTGTTTTTCTCTCTCTACGAAATTCAAATCTGTAGAAACTTTGTTATACATTTTCTTCCTTCCTTTCTGTAAACTTGCGGTGCATATCCTGTCATAAGTGATAGCAGATTGCTCCGTGCTACGCACTCCCGCAATCTACGCCGATATTCGCATTCCGGGCTATCGCCCTACTTGCTCATATCACCTTAATCGTCTAATATCTCCACAGAACTGTCTGCAAGCAGCCGTTCTGTGATGTCATTGACGATACTATCACAATAAATATAAAGACCCCGTCCGTAAAAGGACGAGGTCTGTTTGCTCGTGATACCACCTAATACGCATACTCCCTGCAATGCAGTTTCATATGTTGCCGGATAACGCCCGGCACACGGCAATTCTTACTCCGATAAGTTTCAGCATTGCAGCTCGGAAGTGATATTCAACATCTCTCTACTAATACCGGTTCCCACCTGCTCCGGCTCTCTGTAACCTTCAAAAAATGTCTACTGTCTTCGTCTTCGCTTTTTAACTATATTTTCTTGATTATAAAACTACGAAATTCCTTTGTCAAGTACGAACAGATTGTATATAATAGAAGCGAGCTACATATACCAACATAGAATCAAAGGAGATTTCTTATGAGCACACAAAACTTAACCCTTTTGACGGACCTTTATGAATTAACCATGATGCAGGGTTATTTCAAAAATAAAGATATGAACGAAACCGTTATTTTTGATGCCTTTTACCGCACCAATCCCTGCGGTGGCGGCTATTCTATCTGCGCAGGTCTGGAACAGGTGATTGAATATATTAAAAATCTGCATTTTTCTACCGAGGATATCGAATACCTCAGAAGCCTTAAGATCTTTGAAGAAGACTTTCTGGCTTATCTGAAGGATTTCAAATTCTCCGGTGATATTTATGCCATTCCAGAGGGAAGCGTTATGTTCCCCAGAGAACCTATGGTGAAGATTATTGCGCCGATTATGGAGGCACAATTAATCGAAACTGCCATTTTAAATATCATCAATCATCAGAGCTTAATCGCCACCAAGGCTGCCAGAGTCTGCTATGCGGCACGTGGCGACGGAATTATGGAGTTCGGTCTTCGACGCGCCCAGGGTCCTGACGCCGGAGTATACGGTGCACGTGCAGCTATGATTGCGGGATGTGTAGGAACCTCCAATGTCCTTGCAGGACAGATGTTTGACGTACCGGTAAAGGGTACTCATGCCCACAGCTGGATTATGAGCTTCCCGGACGAATACACCGCATTTAAGACCTACGCCAATATGTACCCAAGCGCATGCATTCTCTTAGTAGATACCTATGATACCTTAAAGTCCGGTGTTCCCAACGCCATCAAGGTATTTACCGAAATGCGGGAGGCTGGTATTCCCCTCTCCTTCTACGGAATCCGCTTAGATAGTGGTGACCTGGCTTACCTTTCCAAGAAAGCCCGCAAAATGCTGGATGCTGCCGGGTTCCCTGATGCTGTCATCTCTGCATCCAACGATTTAGACGAGTACCTGATTGATTCTTTAAAGGTACAGGGTGCAACCATCACCTCCTGGGGTGTGGGTACTAACCTTATTACTGCCAAGGACAATCCTGCCTTCGGCGGCGTATACAAGCTGGCTGCCATCATGGGCAAAGACGGCAAGTTCATTCCTAAGATTAAACTGTCTGAAAACAGCGAGAAGGTTACCAATCCGGGCAACAAGAAAATCTTCCGTATCTACGAAAAGGATACCGCTAAAATTAAAGCAGACCTTATCTGCTTAGTAGAAGAGGAATATAATGAGAATGAAGACCTGCTTCTCTTTGACCCACAAGAGCCTTGGAAGAAAACAAAGCTTAAGGGCGGAACCTACATCATGCGCCCGCTAATGGAGCAGATTTTCAAAAACGGAGAATGCATTTACACCTCTCCAAAGGTTATGGAAATCCGAGACTACTGCCAGAAGGAGCTGGATACCCTCTGGGATGAAACCAAGCGTCTGGTAAATCCTCATAAAGTATATGTAGATTTATCCGCCAAACTTTATGACACCAAAATCCAGCTTCTGGACGAAATGTCTGAGTGATAATTGATTAAGACTTCCGGGCAAATTCGGCAATGTCATGCTTCGGGGGAACCCCTCCCCTACGAGACCCTTGCGAGAACTGCGTAGCAATTTCCAAAATCGGCGTTTACGTTCTGTGATTGTTCGTGTCGGGGCGCGTCTTCGACAAAATAATAAAACTGTACGGATACAGAAGAAATGATGAAAACCCCTTTCATAGTTAATGCTTTTCTAACTTTTGAAAGG
>F42_Fallow_Deer__coassemble_342_pt1 | contig 31438 bp, 29 predicted proteins | sample F42_Fallow_Deer__metabat2_low_PE_003 | metagenome-assembled genome bin F42_Fallow_Deer
AAAACTGCGCCACAGCCTTGGCAGGCCATCGCGCAGCGATTTTGTTCACTTTGAATTTGCAGGAGAATAATATGCCATTAGGATTAAAAATAGGAACCGTTGCAGTTGAACCACATAGAATTGAGTGGGAAATATCAGCTCAAGAGATAATAGGAATATTGAAAGAAGTATTGAAGGAAGATATGATTGATGCACAACATATTGGTAGTACATCAATAAAGAGTATCTGTGCGAAACCCATTGTGGATATTGTCGTTGGGGTCAGTAGTTTTGATAAAATCATGCAGCATAATGATGTTTTAATGGAAAAAGGGATAATCTATCGTAGAGAAGACCATCCTGGACAACATTTATATTTTTGTGGAGATTTAGAGAATAGTATTCAAACACACTATATTCATGTAGTTATTTGGGGACAAGAGAACTGGAATAATTATATTAATATGCGTGATTATTTGAATGCACATGAGGATAGAGCTAAGGAGTATTCGGAGTTAAAAGAGCGTTTAGCTAAGATATATCCGGAGGATAGAATTGCGTATACAAATGGTAAGGGTGCACTTATTGAAGATATCTTACGATGTGCAAAAGAATGGCGTAAGGAGTAATTGTGAACCCTAACTTTCAGTTTGGTGCAGATTATTATAAAAAGTACCGCTCACTTTTTTAAAGAAAGTGAACGGTATTTTTTTCTTATAACTTTAACTTAATGATTTATAACTTAACTAAATGACATTGAGTGGTAACCCTTGCTTTTTTAGCGGTATTGTGATAATCTAACTTTATTATACCGAGGAGGGTGAGTGAAATGTACTTTTGTAAAAATTGTGGTGAACAGTATCAGACAGATGAGGCTGTTCTTTGTGTAAAATGTGGAGTTTCTAAGGGGGTAGGCAATAATTATTGCCATCACTGCGGAAAGCCGGTAACTCCTGATACTGCTGTATGTTTAAACTGTGGTGTGCCATGTAATGCTGCTGGTTCAGCTGTTTCCGCAAATGGAAATCCAGAGGCAAAATCTAAGCTTGCTGCTGGTCTTTTAGGTATCTTTTTAGGTTGCTATGGTGTACATAATTTCTATTTGGGATATACCCAGAAAGCAATTGTTCAGTTGGTACTTACGATTGTAGGTATAGTTTTATGCTGTGTGTTTGTTGGTTTTTTGTTTATTGCAGTTACCGGAATCTGGGGACTTGTGGAGGGAATTATGATTCTCTGTGGTAAGATTACTGTAGATGGTCATGGTAATCCTTTAAAAGAGTAATGTTTGATGGTTGTTTTGTTCGGGAGCTTTTCGGAGTTTATTGTCCGGGATGCGGCGGAACGAGAGCAGTTTTGACGCTGCTGCAGGGACAGATTTTAGCTTCTTTATGGTATCATCCCGTTGTGGTGTACACTCTGGTTGTGGCGTTGTATCATTTGGTATTTCGCAGGAAGCCTAAGATAAAGTATCTGTTTATTGCTTTGGGAATTATCATCATAAACTGTATTGTAAAAAATATTTTATTGTTGGTATTTCATATCGAAATGATATAAATATAATATTTACAAAAGGAGAAATGGAAATGAGTAAGAAGGTAACCGGTATTGTTTCATACATCACTATCATTGGATGGCTTATTGCATTCTTAGCTGGTGATAAGGAAGGCGCAAAGTTTCATTTAAATCAGTCATTAGTACTTTGCATTGTACAGCTTGTGAATAGCTTTATTCTTTCTAGGATTATTGCTTTAATTCCTTTTCTGGGTGGTGTTGTGAACTTTGTTATTTGGCTTTTCTTGGTAGTATGCTGGATTTTAGGTCTTGTATACGCTATCAAGGAGCAGAACAAAGAGATTCCTCTTATTGGAGCAATTAAGATTTTAAAGTAGTTAAAGTAACTGGCTGTCACAGCAATGTGGCAGCCAGTATTTTATAGCTCATTATAATTGATTTTGTGATTCTTGAAATAATATTCTTTGTCATGGTCATTCACTTCACGAAGTACCTTGCAGGGATTTCCCACAGCGATTACATTGTCGGGCAGGTCTTTGGTGACGATACTTCCAGCTCCGATTACGACGTTGTCACCGATGGTTACACCTGGCACAATTATCACCCCAGCACCAATCCAGCAGTTCTTACCGATATGAACAGGAGCGTTGTACTGTAGCCCCTCCTGCCTGAGCTCTGGAAGGATGGGATGACCGGCAGTTGCAATGGTTACGTTTGGACCAAACATGGTGTAATCGCCCACATAGATATGTGTATCATCTACAAGGGTCAGGTTAAAGTTAGCATATACTTTTTTTCCAAAGTGTACATGATGTCCACCCCAGTTGGAGTGAAGAGGTGGCTCAATGTAGCAGTTTTCACCGATTTCTGCAAACATTTCTTTCAGTAGTGCAGTTCTTTTCTCGCCTTCGAAAGGACGGGTAGCATTGAAGTCATAAAGCTTTTCTAAGCAAAGGGTTTGCTCCTTCATGATTTCCTCGTCCCCAGGAAAGTATAGATTACAGTTATGCATCTTTTCTTTTTGTGTCATAATAGATTCTCCTTTATGAAGAAAACGGTGCAGCCTACTAGGTTACACCGTTTTAATTTGCAATTACTGAATTGTTAAGCCTTCTTCTTCAGGAGTTTCACCACGAAGGAGAGCTAAGATTATATTTACACGCTTGTAAGCACGAGCATAGTTCTCGTTAGCATATTCTTCCATGTTTACTGTGTAGCCATCATCACCATACATCAGTACATACGAATTGACTGCTTCGGTCATATATGCACTGGCTTCATCTGCCATCTCTTCTAAGTAATCATAATCAGCAGGGAAGTCTATTTCACTAAACTCGATAAATTCTTCCTCTAAAAGATTCAACTGCTCAATTAAGGCATCTTTGGCATCTTCAAAGCCTTCCGCATCCTCATAGGAAAAATCAATATTGTTTATTTCCTTGTCAATAGAGACAATAGAATCGCACATAGCATTGATACTTTCTTCGAACTTAATCATTTCCGGATCTTTTTCCTCTTGAGCACCACATCCGGTTAAGATCAAACATATTAATAAAGTAAGTGAAATCTTTTTCATTACAAATATACTCCTTAAAAATCATCTAATTTAATTTATCACATTCTTGCAAAGTTCGCAAGATATTGTTACGTTTTATCGAAAACAGTGCAAGCTGAACATGGAGGTATTGGGGCATTGTGGTGCGGACATATTTGTGCTATGATGAAGTTTAATAATATTGCGAAAGAGGGAATTACTTTGAACAAAGCGCAGTGGAAGGATTTATGTGAAAAAGGTTTTGTGCTGTTAGATGGTGCAACTGGTTCTAATCTGATTAAAAGAGGGATGCCTGCAGGTGTATGCCCGGAAGAGTGGATTTTAGAGAATCGTGAGGTACTTTTACAGCTTCAGCGAGAATATGTGGAGGCAGGTTCAGATATTATTTATGCACCGACCTTTACCTGTAATCGTGTGAAGCTGGCTGAATATGGTCTTGAAGACAGGCTGGAAGAGATTATTAATAAGCTTGTAGCCATTTCGAAAGAGGCTGCAGGAGAGAAGACACTGGTGGCCGGAGATATCACTATGACCGGTCAGCAGCTTTATCCTATGGGCACTATGGGACATGAGGAGCTGATTGATATCTATAAAGAGCAGATTCGTTATATGGTGAATGCAGGGGTTGATCTTCTGGTGGTGGAGACTATGCTGAGTCTTGCAGAGAGCAGATGCGCGCTGATTGCAGCGAAAGAAGTCTGTGACCTGCCGGTAATGGTGACCCTTACCTTTGAGGGGGATGGTCGTACTCTTTTTGGTACGGATGCGCAGACGGTTGCAGTTGTTTTGGAAAGTCTTGGCGCAGATGCTATCGGTGTTAACTGTGGCGCAGGACCCAAGACAATGGTTCCTATCATTGAACAGATGGCAATGGTGTGTAGTATACCGCTGGTTGCAAAGCCTAATGCTGGTCTTCCGAAAATGGGAGAGGACGGTAAGACAGTTTATGATATGTCATCTGGGGATTTCGTGGAAGAGATGAAGCTTCTGGTGGAAGCAGGTGCCACGATTCTTGGTGGCTGCTGTGGCTCCGCTCCGGAATATATTGCAGGCGTAAAAGAAATGGTGAAAGCGTATACGCCTGTGATTCGAGATAGGAAAGAAGGAATACGATATCTTTCCAGTGAACGCAAGACCGTGGCTTTCGGTCTGGATGACCCATTTATCATTGTAGGCGAAAGAATCAATCCTACAGGAAAGAAGGCTCTTCAGGCTGAACTGCGGGAGGGTAAGCTGGATTTAGTGCTTAAGTTTGCTGAGGAGCAGGAAGCTGGTGGTGCTGCTATTTTAGATGTTAATATGGGTATGAGTGGTATTGATGAGAAAGAGATGATGCTAAGTGTTCTTTCAGAGCTTCCCAGTGTAACCAATTTACCTCTTTCCATTGATTCTAGTCATATTGATGTACTGGAAGCTGCACTTCGGGCATATCCGGGACGAGCACTAGTGAATTCCGTTTCCTATGAGAAGGAGAAGTTCGAGAATTTACTACCAATCGTTAAGAAGTATGGTGCGATGTTTATTTTGCTTCCTTTATCTGATGAAGGACTTCCGAAGGATTTGCAGGAGAAAAAGCAGATTATCGATGCTATATATACAAGAGCTTTAGAGCTTGGCATGAAAAAAGAAGATATTGTTGTAGATGGTCTTGTAGCAACTGTGGGTGCGAACAAAATGGCGGCAATTGAGACCATAGAGACAATCCGTTATTGCAAAGGAAATGGTCTTGCAACTATTTGTGGACTGTCTAACATATCCTTCGGAATGCCGGGCAGACCATATGTGAATTCTGCATTCTTAAATCTTGCAATTCAGGCGGGACTTACCATGGCCATTGCCAATCCATCTCAGGAGCAGCTGGTAGCACAGGCTTTGGCGACAGATGTACTTTTAAATAAAAAGGGAGCTGACCTTCGTTATATTGAATATGCAAGTAATATGACTCCGGTACAGACAACAAGCACGGCTGCTGCACCTAAAGCAAATTCGGGCAATGGTGTAGAGCTTCCACAGGGACATAAGGGAATTCTCATGGAGGCTGTTCTGAAAGGAAATCGTAAAGGAATTGCGTCTCTTGCAAAGACAGCACTTTCGGAAGGGGAGGATGCAAAAGAACTTCTCGATGAGGCACTTTTACCTGCAATTAATGATGTGGGAGAGCTTTTTGAGAAAAAGAAATATTTCTTACCACAGCTTATTGCCAGTGCGGAGGCGATGAAGAATGCTATTGAAATCCTTGAACCTCATCTGTTACAGAATGAAGGTGGTGAAGATAATCCGGTAATTGTAATTGCTACGGTAGAAGGCGATATCCATGATATCGGCAAAAATCTGGTGGCGTTGATGCTGAAAAACTATGGTTTTACAGTAATTGATCTTGGTAAGGATGTGCCTGCAGCAGATATCATTCAGGCTGCCAAGGAGCATAAAGCAGATATTATTGCTTTATCTGCGCTGATGACTACGACAATGCAGCGTATGCGAGAAGTGGTAGGGCTGGCGAAGGCGGAGGGCGTCACTGCCAAGATTATGGTAGGTGGTGCAGTCATTACCCAGGATTATGCAGATGAAATCCATGCTGATGGCTACAGCGAGGATGCTGCCGGTGCAGTGAAGGTCGCTAAGAGAATTCTGGGAATTTATTCCAAGGAAAATTAGCTCTTGAATTTAACCTTTTAGTGTGCTAAAGTATATGAAATACAGTGTAAGGGAGGAGACCTAATGATAGGTGCTGACGCAATAATTAAATGTTTAGAAGAAGAAGGCGTAAAGTATGTGTTCGGTTATCCCGGCGTAGCGATTTGCCCTTTTTATAATAGTATATTAGAATCCGATATCCAGACAATTTTGATTCGTACGGAGCAAAATGCTGCTCACAGCGCAAGTGGTATGGCGAGACTTACCGGTAAACCGGGTGTCTGTGCAGTAACCAGTGGTCCGGGTGCAACCAATGTAATTACCGGTATCGCAACTGCTTTTGCAGACAGTATTCCTCTGGTATGTATTACTGGGCAGGTTAATTCCAGCTTACTTGGAAGCGATGTATTCCAAGAGGCAGATATTACCGGTGCAGTGGAATCTTTTGTAAAGTATAGCTATCTGGTAAAGGATGCAAATGATATCCCCCGTATCTTTAAGGAGGCCTTCCACATTGCCAATACCGGACGTAAGGGTCCTGTTTTAATTGATATTCCTATTGATATCCAGAATGCTCCAATTAAGAAATTTGAATATCCTTCAGAGGTGAATATGAGAACCTATAAACCCACTGTTAAGGGGAATATGGTTCAGATTAAGAAGGTTGTCAAAGAGCTGGAGAGAGCTAATAAGCCGATTATCTGCGTGGGTGGTGGTGTGCTCTTAAGTGATGCACAGGAAGAGGTGCGCAAGTTCGCAGAAAAATATAGTGTACCTGTAGTTTCTACTATGATGGGTATCGGTGTAATGCCTACGGAGCATCCTATGTATTTTGGGATGGTAGGTAATAATGGTAAGCTTTATGCCAATAAAGCGATGAATGAATCAGATTTACTGATTATGGTGGGCGCACGTGTGGCAGACAGAGCCGTAAGCCAGCCGGATCTTATTACCCAGAATAAGGTACTTGTACATATTGACGTCGACCCGGCAGAAATCGGTAAGAATGCTGGTCCGACGATTCCACTGGTTGGTGATGCAAAGCATATCTTTGCAGACCTCCTCTCGCAGGAGTGTGACTGTGAGCATGAGGACTGGGTAGAGACTATGAATGAGTATCGTCAGAACCTTCAGGTAAAGAGAACTCCCAATCCGGAATATGTAGATCCTGCGGCATTCATCACAAAGCTTTCACAGAAGATGGATGAGAATGCGGTATATGTGGCTGATGTAGGACAGAATCAGATTTGGTCCTGCGCATATCACATTGTAAAGAATGGTAAGTTCTTAACCAGTGGTGGTATGGGAACTATGGGATATTCCATTCCGGCGGCAGTGGGTGCGAAGCTTGCGGATAAGAAGCGTCAGGTGATTGCTGTATGCGGTGACGGTTCCTTCCAGATGTCCATGATGGAGCTGGCTACCATGAAGCAGTACGATATTCCTGTGAAGATTATTGTTTTGAAAAATAATTATCTTGGTATGGTGCGTCAATATCAGCATTTTACTTATAAGGACAACTATTCTGTAGTTGATTTATCTGGAAGTCCGAAGCTTGATATGATGGCGGCAGCTTTTGATATGAAGTATATGCTTGTCCAGAATATGGACAATATTGATGCCGTAATTGATGAATTCCTCGCTGATGATGAGCGTATTCTTATGGAATGTCTCATTGATCCTATGGATTTAGTTTAGGAGGAGGTACTATGAAGAAGAGAATTTATTCAGTTTTGGTAGAGAACCGTTCCGGTGTACTTTGCAAGGTTGCCGGACTGTTTTCCAGAAGAGTTTTTAATATTGACAGTCTTGCAGTAGGAGAAACCGATGACCCGGAGGTATCCTGTATGACCATCGTGTCCAGCGGCGATGAAAGAACCATCGAGCAGATTGAGAAGCAGCTGAATAAGAAGCTGGATGTCATCAAGGTAAAGACCTTTGATGAAATTCAGAGTATCAGCAGGGAGCTTATGCTGATTAAAATTAAGTACAATAAAAACAATCGCCGTGATATTATGGAAATCTGTGAGATTATGAAAGCAGAAATCGTAGATATGAGTAAGCACTTAATGATTATCCAGATTTGTGATGTCCCGGAGAGAATCCAGCTTATGATTAACATGCTTCAGCAGGTAAGTATTGTAGAGGTTGCCAGAACTGGAACCCTTGCACTTCAGAAGTGTGCAGACTAATTTTAGGATAAGTCTTGACATTACCGCTTTAGCGTGCTAAAATTCTAAAAAGTTATATATTTGATAGGAGTGATATAGGTGCAAAAGAAAGTATTTCAGTTATTAGTTGATAATACTTCAGGTGTTTTAAGTCGTATTTCGGGACTCTTTTCCAGACGTGGTTATAACATCGAAACCATTACTGCAGGCGTAACTGCTGATCCTAGATTTACCAGAATTACCATTGTGGCATCCGGTGATGATGAAATCTTAGAGCAGATTGAAAAGCAGGTTGCAAAGCTTGAGGATGTAAGAGATATTAAAGAACTTCGTCCAGAGGAATCCGTATATCGTGAGCTTGCCCTTGTAAAGGTGAAGGTTGATGCAGCGCAGAGACAGGGCGTCATTGCTGTAGCAGATATTTTCCGTGCAAAGATCGTAGATGTTCATGCAGAATGTCTTACCATTGAGCTTACAGGTAACCTTGACAAGATTGATGCATTCATCGGTCTGTTAGAGGGATATGAAATCTTAGAGCTTGCAAGAACCGGTATTGTAGGTCTTGGAAGAGGTATTAAAAACGTAACTTATTTAGATTAATCAAGTACATAATGGGACAAAACCCAGTGTTATAAATTTTTATTTAACGTGGAGGAAAATTAAAATGGCAAACATCTATTATCAGGAAGATTGTAACTTATCTTTATTAGAGGGTAAGACAATCGCAGTTATCGGATACGGTAGCCAGGGACATGCACATGCATTAAATGCAAAGGAGTCAGGCTGCAACGTTATCATCGGTCTTTATGAAGGTTCTAAGTCTTGGGACAAGGCAGTTAAGCAGGGCTTTGAAGTATATACCGCAGCAGAAGCAGCTAAGAAGGCTGATGTTATCATGATTCTTATCAACGATGAATTACAGGCTTCTATGTACAAGAAAGACATCGAGCCAAACCTTGAGGAAGGTAACATGTTAATGTTCGCTCATGGTTTCAACATTCACTTTGGTCAGATTGTACCTCCAAAGAACGTTGACGTTACCATGATCGCTCCTAAGGGACCTGGACACACTGTAAGAAGTGAGTATCAGGCTGGTAAGGGTGTTCCTTGTTTAGTAGCTGTTCATCAGGATGCTACCGGCAAGGCACTTGATATGGCACTTGCTTATGCTCAGGCTATCGGCGGAGCTAGAGCTGGCGTATTAGAGACCACTTTCAGAACCGAGACCGAAACAGACCTCTTCGGTGAGCAGGCAGTACTTTGTGGTGGTGTTTGTGCACTTATGCAGGCTGGTTATGAGACCTTAGTAGAAGCTGGTTATGACCCAAGAAACGCTTACTTTGAGTGTATCCATGAGATGAAGCTCATCGTAGACCTTATTTATCAGTCAGGTTTCGCTGGAATGAGATATTCTATCTCTAATACCGCTGAGTACGGTGATTATATTACCGGACCTAAGATTATCACCGAGGATACCAAGAAGGCTATGAAGAAGATCCTTTCTGATATTCAGGATGGTACCTTTGCTAAGGACTTCTTATTAGACATGTCTGCAGCTGGCGGACAGGCACACTTCAAGGCTATGAAGAAGCTTCACGCTGAGCATCCTTCAGAGGTTGTTGGTGAGGAAATCAGAAAGCTTTACAGCTGGAACAACGAAGAAGATAAGTTTATTAATAACTAAGGAACACAGATTTCGAACTGCAAAAGCAGACAAAATACAGTGCTGGGTGCTTGCTCACTGGCACTGTTTTTTGTTTGCTTTTATTGGCGAAAGCCAAACAGCTCAAAATCACGAAGTGCATTTTGAGCCAGTTCGAGACGTATTAAGTCAATCCACCGGATTTCTGGAAAAAATGATGATTTAAGCTAATCTTTTAAGCATAAGCATACATTTTACGCATTTGGCAGATGCTATATAAAAAGATTTGTAGGCATCTGGTTATGTTTAAAAGAATTTGCAGTACATTTTTTCTTATTATTCTTACTTTATCGTTATTTCTTTATAATTGGACTGTTGGCGCACAAGCAACGATTCACAATCTCCCAGCTAATGAAAAAGTTGACATTCATTCATTGGTTAGTAATCGTGAACTTTCAATTTCTCGGCTTCGTATAGTGGCACAGCAGACAGGATTAAGTATAAATACTGTTGTAAAATTACTAAAACAGGCAAGAGGCGATGTCCTTCTTGAACTCCAGGCGGCTTGCTTTGCCCCGATAGAAGTAGTCAGTGAGCCAAGTTCTCCATTGACCATTTCAGAATTTCTCGTAGATGAAGAGGGGAACTACACCCAAGGAACCAATCTGGTAGATATCCAAAACGGTGATATCTTAATCACCAAGAACTCTCGTTTTCTGGGCTGGCGTAATGGTCATGTAGGTCTTGTGGTAGATGCGAAAAAAGGACTGGTTCTGGAGGCTCTGATGCTTGGAACGAATACCAAGCTTTGTTCGCTGGGAAAGTGGGAGACCTTACCTTCCGTTCAGGTGCTTCGGCTGAAAGAAGGAAATCGTAGCAGTAAGCTTGAGAACATCTGCTTTTCCTGGCTGGTTGCAGATTACGCAATGGAAAATCTGGTAGATATTCCTTATAGTTTGACCGCAGGAATGAACAGAAGAGAGCCTACCATTACAGACACGCATTGTGCTCATCTTATTTGGTATGCATACAAGCAGTTCGGCATAGATTTGGATAGTGATGGTGGAATCATTGTGACGCCGGAGGATATTCGCCGAAGCCCTTATCTGGAGGTAGTACAGAGCTACGGTTACTAAGCTGTTCACAATTTTTTGACGATGTGATAGAATGACCTTATATAACATTAGAAAGAGTAGAGGTAGAAGAATATGAAAGTGTTATTAGTAAATGGAAGTCCGAAAGCAGAGGGGAATACTGCTGCTGCATTAAAAGAGATGGCGAAGGTATTTGAGCAGGAGGGAATCGAGGTTGTTTCTGTTCAGGTAGGAAATAAAGCGATTCGTGGCTGCATTGCATGTGCAAGATGTACTGAGCTTAAAAAATGTGTATTCGAGGATGAAGTAAATGAATGTGCGAAAATCTTTGAAGAGTGTGACGGCATTGTGGTAGGAAGCCCCGTATATTATGCTTCTGCCAATGCAACTCTCATTGCATTCTTAGACAGATTGTTCTATTCTTCTAAGTTTGATAAGACTATGAAGGTGGGGGCCAGCGTAGTAGTAGCCAGACGTGGTGGCTGCTCAGCAACCTTTGATGAGCTGAATAAATACTTTACTATCAGTGGAATGCCGGTTGCATCCAGCCAGTATTGGAACAGTGTACATGGTGGCGCACCGGGAGATGCACTTCAGGATGCGGAGGGCTTACAGACCATGCGTACCTTAGCTCGTAACATGAGCTTTTTGATGAAGAGTATTGCACTTGGCAAGGAGAAATATGGTCTTCCAGAGAAGGAAGCACCTGCACGCACCAATTTTATCAGATAAAGATAGGATGATACATACTGGTTATGAAGAGTTTTGAAAGTAAGGTGAAAGCACCAAAGGGAATTAAAGCCGATAGCTGGTTTATTGAATGCTATCGCAGGCATAAAGGTAATCCTTTAAAGGTACTTTTCGGCATGTACAAAGGGAACTACCATAAATTTGTATTAGCAGTGCTGTTTTTCTTTTTAAAGCATGCCTGTGTATGGGTGCTTCCGATTGTTACAGCTAATATTATTAATGATATTACTACAGGGAACCCAGATACTGTGCAGAATGTTTTTATGTACTGCGGCTTGATGATTTTTCTGATTGCTCTGAATGTTCCCATGAATTATCTCTATGTGGACTACAAATCCCAGGCAACCAGATATGCGGAAACAGGACTGCGTAAGGCACTGGTGCTGAAGCTGCAGCAGTTATCTATTTCCTATCATACAGAGACCATGTCCGGTAAGCTGCAGTCTAAAATCATGCGAGATGTGGAATCGGTAGAAACGTTGTCTACTAATATTTTCTTAAGTGCATTAAATATTGCGCTGAATATTGCTGTAGCACTAGTGGTTACCATAAGTAAGAGTCCCATGGTATTTGTATTCTTTTTGATTACCACGCCTCTTGCTGCCTTTGTCATGATGTCTTTCCGTACTCGTATGAAAGAGAGCAACAAGGCATTTCGTAAGGAAATGGAAGAGACCAGTGCCAGAGTGATGGAGATGGTAGAGCTCATTCCCGTGACAAGAGCTCATGCACTGGAAGATGAAGAAGTACATAAAATGAGTACTCAGCTTCTTGCAGTGGCAGAGAAGGGCTACCGCTTGGATTTGATTCAGTCCTTGTTTGGCTCGGTGGGCTGGGCAATTTTCCAGATTTTCCAAATTATTTGTCTGGGTTTTACCGGATATCTGGCATTTAAGGGAGAGATTCTGGCGGGAGATATTACACTGTATCAGAGTTATTTTTCTACTATTGTTAATCAGGTTTCCTCAGTAATTTCCATGGTTCCTATTATCGCCAAAGGTTTCGAATCCATTACCTCTATCGGAGAAGTCCTTTTATCCGAGGAGGTAGAGCATAATGATGGAAAAGAAGTGATTGAGACTGTGGAGGGGGAGTTTTCTTTTGAAAACGTACATTTCCATTACAAGGATTCTGATAAGAATACCTTGCGCGGTCTTAATCTGAAGGTGAAAAAGGGTGAGACCATTGCGCTGGTAGGAGAATCAGGTGCAGGTAAATCAACCATTCTCAATCTGGTAAATGGGTTTTATCTGGCTACCAATGGCCGGGTATTAATCGATGGCAAGGATATGTCAGCCATAGATTTGCGCACTTATCGAAAGCATATTGCAGTGGTACCCCAGACCTCTATTCTGTTCTCAGGAACCATTCGTGACAATATTACTTATGGATGCGGGGATGTGTCAGAGGAGAGACTTATGGCGGCAGTGAAAGCTGCAAATCTGCTGGAACTTATAGAAAGTCTTCCAGATGGGTTAAATACCATTGTGGGCGAGCACGGCGGAAAGCTTTCCGGTGGACAGAGACAGCGAGTCTCCATAGCCAGAGCACTCATTCGTGACCCGAAGGTCATTGTGCTTGATGAAGCAACTTCTGCGCTGGATACCATTTCAGAAAAGCTAATCCAGGAAGCAATCAATAATCTTGCCAAGGATAGAACTACTTTTATTGTGGCACATCGTTTGTCCACCATTCGTGAGGCAGATAAGATTGCAGTGATTTCTCATGGTAAGTGTATAGAGTACGGTACTTATGATGAGCTTATGGAGAAAAAGGGTGTATTTTACGAGATGAAGAAGGTACAGAGTTAGATGAGAGATATGATTATAAATAATTCTACGTGGGAAGGACTCCTTCTTCGTTCGGAACGTATCAGACAAAACAAGGGACAGAAGGAAATCTGTATAGGTCTTTGTGTCCCTTCTTATCTTTGCAAAATTGAGAAGGGACAGGCATTGGCTCCCAAGGAATTGCTTGTGGAACTGTTTAAGCGACTTAATATTAGTTATGAAACAGATGCAGAATTTCTGGAAAAATGCGATTTAGAGATAAATGAGTTCTTTCAAAAGTTTCTTTATGGTTTAGAATATGAGCAGATTACAGAGTCTCTTTTTGCGGTGGAAAAGAGACTGCTTTATAGTTCGCATAGGATATCATATCTTCTGATGAAAGGTTTAACAGGAGATAGTAGTGTTATACCTGCTTTAAGAGAGATTTCTTTCGGTTTGAACAGGGAGCAAGAAGCCTATTATTATTTACTGGAGGGAATACATTCTGATTCCAAAGAGGAGAGGCTTTCCTTTTACAAGAAAGCGAACGAAGGTATGCGCCATTCTTGTTTTATGGTTTTTCTTGCATCTGTGTATCTGGAGAATAGCGATTATACAGCAATACATAATTTGGAAAGTCGTCTGGTTACCACTGCATTGGAGGAAGGAAATGTATACTCTATTGCAGAGTATTATCTGTTGAATGGTACGGCATATGGAAGCCTTGATTTGGAGGAGATGATGCTTGTATATTACAATAGAGCAATAAAAATGTGTGAGAATACTGGATGGAAGCACATACAGAATGATGCGTATTATAATATTGGCTCCGTATATCTTTGCCAGAATCGATTTGCGGAAGCTAAGGAGTATCTGGATAAGGTTGAAAAAGAGAATTTTATGCTTCTTCATAAGAAGGCATTGCTTTCTCTTCGAAGCGGTAGAATGGTGGAAGGAAAAAACATTTTGGAAAGGATGAAACCATATCTTGAGGCTGAAGAATCCCATGTTGCCCAGATACTCTATGAAGAAGCTTGTATGGAGCTGGAAGAGGACTATATAAATAATCCGGAGTATGAGCTTTTATTGGATAGATTGATTGCAGTATTAAAAGAACATAGACACTTTGGTTTTCTGTATTCCTTCAAGGATGTGATTATCAGAACGTATGTTGCTCAGAGAAAGTATAAAAAAGCTTTAGAATTTCAAAATGAGATTTCCAATAGAATCATTCATAAATAATTTTAGTATGCCTTTTTTAAATTAAATTTCCCAAAAAACTTTGCTTTTGTATCATTAAGCAACTAGCTATAATGATACAAAAGGAAGATAAAGGAGAAAAGAAATGAAAAAGACATTATGGACAAAGGACTTTAGCTTGATTAGTGTTGCAACGATTTTATCAGTAATTGGCGGAGAAGCAATGAATTTACCGTTGAGCCTTCTGGTATTTGATGAGACACAGTCAACTTTTCTTTCGGCAATATTGCTTATTTGTGGAATGCTGCCGGATATTGTTTTGCCTGTACTGATTGCACCTATAATTGATAAGAGCAGAAAGAAAAGGTGGATTGTTTGTTTGGACCTTCTGCTGGTATTTGTTTATTTGTTGATGGGATTCTGGATTTTTAGTCATCCGTTTCAGTACAGCTTGTATTTGGCTTTTACACTTGTGGTAGGAACAATTTCAGTATGTTATTCTCTTGCATATCAGGCATGGTATCCTAGTTTAATGACTAAAGGGATGGAGCAAAAGGGTTATGCGGTAAGTAGTACCATTTATCCTACAGTCATTATTGTGATGGCTCCGATTGCAACGTTTTTATACGAAAATATTGAGATGTATCAAATTTTTATACTAGTTGCCGGACTTACTTTTGCTTCAGTCCTGTTGGAATCAAATATTAAGGACACAAAGGTAATATCAGAAGAAAAATATACTTTGTCAGAATATTTTGCCGATATAAAGGACGGTTTTTCTTATATAATGCAGGAAAAAGGTATTCGAAATATTTATACTTATATGAGTATTACAAATGGTGCTTCCAATGGTATAGGAACTTTGACGCAAGCTTTTTATCAGACGCAGAGCTGGCTTACGGTGACTATGCTGGGATTCTTAAAAAGTGCAGAGATGATTGGACGTATGTTGGGCGGAATATTGCAATATAGGAAAGAGATTCCGGCAAAGAAAAGATATGTATTTACCAAATTTGTATATACAGTGTATGACTTGCTGGATGCTTTTTTATTGTTTATGCCTTATCCATTTATGGTTGTAAATCGCTTTGTGTGTGGCAGTCTTGGAGTATCTAGTGCCACCATCCGGCAAGCAGCTGTGCAAAGCTATTTACCGGATGGAATGAGAGCTCGAGTCAGTGCTTTTTTTAGTGTTGTAACTGCAATGGGAGGCATTTTATTCCAGCTTGTGGCAGGTGTTATGGGAGAAGTGATGCCTTATCGCGTCGCCGCACTTATATTGGGATTATTGACCTTTTTGTCCATGATTGTTTTTATCGTATTACCCGGCAAAGTGAATGCTTCCGTTTACAATTATGAAGGTTAACTCCACATCTCCAAGAATTTCTCAGTAGCATGATTTATATTAATTGATTTTGAATATGCAAGCCCAATCTGTCTTGATGGGATTGGTGTAGGAATGGGGAACTCAATGAGTTCTCCATTTTTAAATTCTTCTTCTACGAATTCTCTGATTACGCAGGCAATTCCCAGACCGATTTTGGCAAAGTCAATCAGAAGATCCATGGTAGACACTTCAATCTGGTGGTCGGTGGTAATATCGTTCATAATCAGGAATTTATCCACGTACTGTCTGGTGACATTGGATTTATTCAGGAGGAGAAAGGTTGCATTCTGCATGTTTTCTCCAGGCATCTGATTTAATTTTTCAAGGTAATCTCTAGTACATACAAAGGTATCTTGAATCTGACTGATTGGAGAGAAGGATAGGTTCCCAAGGCGTTCACTCTCACCTACAAGTCCCACATCAATAGTACCATTTTCCAGAGCGGTCAATGTTTCGTAAGTTGACTGGCAGGAGATGGATATTTTGATATGAGGGTAGTTCTCGATAAAACGCTTTAGGTTGGGCATCAGGACGTACTTACAGAGAGTGGTACTTACACCGATAGAGATGCGCCCTGCTCCGATAGCTTCGTTCTTCAAAATCTGTTCTTCACCCTGGCGAATTGCATAAAAAGCGTTGCCAAGCTGCTTATAGAGGATTTCTCCGCTTTCGGTTAGGGTAACCCCCTTGGAGGTTCTGTTCAGCAGCGGAGAAGGGAAGCTTTCCTCCAGCTTAGAGATGGATTTACTTACTGCAGGCTGGGAGATGAATAGCTTCTTGGCTGCTGCGGAGATATTGCCGCACTCTGCCACGGTATAAAAGATGTAATATAAGTTTAATGAATTCATGAGGAAACCTTTCTTTTGTGAAATGTGAAACAGTAAATTATATTTTATTGTGTGAGATACAGTGTTATAATCTATTGTTTTATATAATGATAATATCATAACTTGTGATTATGATAAAGCAGTATTATTACTACAAATATTATGAAATTATTCCTCTATAAAATTCATTTATAAAAGTATAAAGTATACTTGTAGGAAAGGGGGATTTTATTATGACAAATAGAGTGAGTAAAATAGTTTCGTGTGTTTGTATCATGATTATCACGGCGGGATTACTAATCATTAGTAGAAGGAATCCACTCATGGAGTGTGAGATTAGTCCATATGATATCCAGCAATATTGGCAGCATAGACAGACCTTTGTACTTGCAGATTATCCCATAAAAATTAATCATATCTATTGGGAGGAAGATGACCCATTTATTACCATGGATTTTGTGGTAGAAAAGCTTGATAAAGATGGAAGCTATCGTACGGTCTATGATTCGTCCAGAAAGATTCTTCCTGTTACCGAAGAGTTGGTGGATGTGAAAGATAAAAGCTATTCTATTTATCATGAGGTGACCCTGCAGCCCCTTGTAGATATTTATGGGGATGGAGAGTATCGTGTCCTACAGCTTGCCCGAAATACGACGAATGGTGAGCTGCAAATTATTGCCCGCAAATATTATCTGCTGTCTGGAGAGCATGTGGAGAAAAAGGATACATTTAGGGATGTATTTCCTATTACGGCGGAGGATTTGCAGAATTTAGAAATCGTAAATGGAGAGGCCAACTTTGCATTGACGGAGGAAGAAAAAGACGAGTTTATTGATATCATATTGAATATGAAATTTGCATCTGTAAACAAAACCTATCATAATCAGCTTCTCGTGGCTTTGGCCGGTGGGGTGAGTTATGGTAATAATTATCGTTTTCGTCTGAATATCCCCGGTAAAGAGGATTGTTATATCTACAGCATGACGGGAAAGGACTTGGATGGAAATGCCTATCAAGCAGTGTTTGTCTGTGGAGAGACTGCTATCTGTCTGGATAGTGAGGAAACCATTTTATATATGTTAGATGCATTGAAGCAGAAGGGGGCATTGAAATAAAAGAACCGTAGAAGAAATTCTCCAGTTCCGCAGATAGGAATCGGTATCAATGGTTCTACACTGCTGAAGAAATCCATTCATGAGCAGAATATGATAGATAGCGAGGAAGAAATTACGTATTTGATAGAGATTGAATTATATGTCCCACATTCTGAATAGTTGTGGTAATTATCCAGAATCGGGCGCAGCTTTATGTGGACGAAAATAAGTAATGCCAAATACTGTCTATAACTTTTGGTTATAACCAGCATAATTAATATGTATTTGTAGAATATCTCCGGTTATGATAACATACATTTAGAAAGTTAAGTGCGGACAAGAAGCACGAAAGCATTACATGGAGGATACAGATATGGGAATGACAATGACGCAGAAGATTCTGGCGGCAGCTGCAGGTCTGGAAAAGGTAGAGGCAGGTCAATTAATCGAGGCGAATTTAGATTTGGTGCTTGGTAACGATATTACCAGCCCTGTTGCAATCAAAGAGATGGAGAAGATGAATGTGGACGGTGTGTTCCACAAGGACAAGATTGCACTTGTTCCTGATCATTTCGTTCCGAATAAGGATATTAAGTCCGCAGAGCATTGCAAGTGTGTAAGAGAATTTGCAAGAAGAAATGAGATTACTAATTACTTTGAGGTTGGTGAAATGGGTATCGAGCATGCCCTGTTACCGGAGAAAGGTTTGACTGTTGCAGGTGACGTTATCATCGGTGCAGACTCACATACCTGTACTTATGGTGCACTTGGTGCATTCTCTACCGGTGTTGGTAGTACCGATATGGCTGCCGGAATGGCAACCGGTAAGGCATGGTTTAAGGTTCCTTCCGCAATTAAGTTTAACTTAGTTGGCAAGATGGATAAGTGGGTCAGCGGTAAGGATGTTATCTTACATATCATTGGTATGATTGGTGTAGATGGTGCTCTTTACAAATCCATGGAATTCGTAGGTGAGGGTGTAAAAAATCTTTCTATGGATGATCGCTTTACCATTGCAAATATGGCTATTGAAGCAGGTGGAAAGAATGGTATTTTCCCGGTAGATGACCTTGCCATTGCATATATGAAGGAGCATTCCGACAGACCTTACAAGATCTTCGAGGCGGATGAGGATGCCGTTTATGATGAGGAGTACACCATCGATTTAAGTACCCTTCGTCCTACCATTGCTTTCCCTCACTTACCGGAGAATACTCATACCATCGATGAGATTAAGGAAGATGTAGTAATCGATCAGGTGGTTATCGGCTCTTGTACCAACGGACGTATTGATGACCTTCGCGTAGCAGCTAAGGTGTTAGAAGGTCAGAAGGTGAAGAAAGGCATCCGCGTTATCATTATTCCTGCGACCCAGAAGATTTACATGCAGGCCATGGAAGAGGGCTTACTTAAGACCTTCATCGAGGCTGGTGCAGTAGTTTCTACCCCTACCTGTGGGCCCTGTCTTGGCGGTTATATGGGCGTTCTTGCAGAGGGTGAGAGATGTATCTCTACCACCAACCGTAACTTCGTAGGTAGAATGGGACATGTGAAGTCAGAAGTATATCTGGCAAGCCCTGCAGTAGCAGCTGCAAGTGCAATTACCGGTAAGATTTCCAGCCCATATGAATTAGGAATGTAAGAAGGAGTATAAATAGATGAAAGCACAAGGAACAGTTTTTAAATATGGTGATAACGTAGATACAGACGTAATCATCCCGGCAAGATATTTGAATTCCTCAGACCCTGCTGAGCTTGCAACTCACTGCATGGAGGATATTGATAAGGATTTCGTCAAAAATGTAAATAAGGGTGACATCATTGTTGCCAATAAGAACTTCGGCTGCGGTTCTTCCAGAGAGCATGCACCCATCGCTATCAAGGCAGCTGGCGTAAGCTGTGTTATTGCAGAGACTTTTGCAAGAATTTTCTACCGCAATGCCATCAACATCGGACTTCCTATCATCGAATGTCCTGAGGCTGCACAAGGTATTGAAGCAGGAGATGAGGTTGATGTAGATTTCGACAGCGGTATGATTTACAACCGCACTAAGGGGACCGAGTTCAAGGGTCAGGCATTCCCGGAGTTTATGCAGAAGATTATTAAGGCCGAGGGATTGATTAATTATATTAATAATAAGTAATGTGTGGAGAGAAATACGGCAGAGATGCTGTATTTCTCTTTTTATTGACAAGTATTTTCTTAGGTGATAGAATTATCCAAAACAGCAGAGGAGAAACTGTATGGGTTATATTTCTAAAAACATGACCAATATGAACCAGCAACAGCAGCTTAGTATCAAATTTGATAGTAGGCTTTTTGAGTTGTGTTCATGAGACAGTATTCTTATCAGAATTATGATATAAGCGGTCTAAACTCAGAAAGAGTTTGGACCGTTTTTTGTTATCAATTAATTTGAAAAGAGGTGATTATATGCCGGAACAGTCAGAGCTTCCCCAACAATTATTGGAAAGTAACAAAAAAAATAATAGAAAGGATTTAGGTTTGAATATGTATAATAAACGACTTTTAAGAGATGAAAGACCGGTGTTTCCGAAAAGGGCAGTAATCACTGCAGGCATGCCTTATGGTAATAAGAACCTGCATTTTGGTCATGTGGGAGGCATGTTCGTACATGCGGACATTTATGCAAGATTTTTGCGGGATAGAATCGGCAAAGAAAATGTAATTTTTGTATCAGGGACAGATTGCTATGGTTCTCCGATTTTAGAGAGTTATCGGAAGCTCAAGGAAGAAGGCTATGGTGGAACGATTGAGGATTATGTAAGAGAAAACCATGAGAGTCAGAAGAAAACCTTGGAGGATTATGGTATCAGTCTGGATTTCTTTGGCACATCAGCCCTTGGTGAGGCGGGAAAGATTCATAAAGAAGTATCAACAGAAATCGTACGCATTTTATACAAGAATAAATATATCAAGAAGCTATCAGTTCCACAGTTCTATGATGAAGGAAGAAATGTGTTTCTAAACGGACGTCAGGTAGTGGGGCGGTGTCCGATTCCGGGATGTACTTCCGATAAGGCATATGCAGATGAGTGTTCCCTTGGCCATCAGTTCATGCCTTCGGAATTAATAAATCCTGTCAGTACACTTTCGGGTAAGAGTCCTGTACTGAGAGAGGTGGAGAACTGGTATTTTGATTTGGATGATTGTATTGATGGGATAAAGGAATATAATGATTTCCTAAGAAAAAATACAAATACAAGAAAATATCAGCTGGAAATCGTGGAAGAATTCTTAAAGAAGCCTTGTGTTTATGTGCCAAGAAAATATGTTAAGAATCTTGCAGAACTGTCTATGGGATTGCCCACGCATAAAGTGATTGATGAGGCGAAAAAGAATTCTATTGTTTTTGAATTTGAGAAGCTGGCTGATAGGGACAAAGCTAAGGCAGTGTTAGAGGAACTAGGCATTCATTATACTTCTGGAAAGACTCTGGTACCGTTCCGATTATCCGGCAACGTAGAATGGGGAGTTCCATTCCCTGATTGTGAAGATTTGAAGGGTTTAACCTTCTGGGTGTGGCCCGAGTCATTATGGGCACCTATTTCATTTACCAAAGCCTATCTGAAATTGAGTGGTAGGAATGAAGAGGTATCTACGTGGTGGAATGCAGATGATGCAGCTGTATATCAGTTCATAGGAGAGGACAATATCTATTTCTATTCTATTGCCCAGACTGGAATCTTCACAGGACTTCGTGTTCCGAAGGATGAAGAGGCTGATATGGAAAAGATGCATCTTTCCCACGTTATTGCAAATAGACATTTGCTATATATGGACACCAAGGCCAGTAGCAGCTCTGAAATAAAGCCACCCATGGCAGATGAGCTTCTGGAATACTATACTAAAGACCAGTTACGTATGCATTTTATGAGTCTGGGATTGTCTTCGAAAAGTGTTGGTTTTAAGCCACAGGCCTTTATGCCAAAAGAGGAACAGATTGGTGTGGATATGGTGCTCAAGGACGGTAATCTGATTACCAATGTATTTAATCGTTTGATTCGTTCCTGCTTCTATGCAGTGCAGAATAATTATGCCGGAAAGATTCCGGAAGGTGAAGTAAATTCAGAGATTAAAGAACTTGCAGAAAAGACGGTTTTGGAATATGAACGTCATATGTATAATCATGACTTTCACCGGATTTCTTATGTCTTAGATGATTTTATTCGTGCAATCAACAAGCATTGGGTGAATAATGTAAAAATTGCGGACACACATGGAGAGGCAAAGCTCCGGGAGCAGATTGTGGTGGATTGCTTCTATGCCTGTAAGGTTATGGCTGTACTTGTGCATCCCATTGCACCGGAGGGGTGTGAAATGTTCAGGGATTACCTGAATATAGGGGAAGAAATATGGAATTGGGATAATATCTTAGAGCCTATCTCCAAATATACAGGTCCATTATATCTGCATGAACTGAAGGTACTGGAGCCCAGAGTTGATTTCTTTAAGAAGCATCCCCGCCAGATTGTGATGGGATAAAAAATGCATCTATAAATGCATAAATCTAAAAAATGCATCTATAGATGCATAAAACAAAAAAATGCATCTGTGGATGCATAATTTGTTGTGTTTTGTTTGATAGTGAGATATAATATCACATATGGAGGTGACATTTTATGCTTTCAGATAATGATTATAGACCATATGTAGCCATCATAGGTGATATAAAGGGGTCTCAGCAGATTGATGACAGAAGGGATGTGCAGAATCGGCTGAATGATGTATTAAAGAACATAAATGAAAAATATGATGTATTAATTGCCGCAAAGTTCATGATTACCCTGGGGGATGAGTTTCAGGGGCTGGTGTATGAATGGGAAATGGCATATGACATTATAGAAGAAATACAAATGGGGATGTATCCGCAGCAGATTCGCTTTGGAATCGGTATTGGAAGAATTACCACAGACATCAATCCGGAGATGGCTATCGGTGCAGATGGTCCGGGCTATTATAATGCCAGAAGGGCCATTGAAGCGGTCAAGCAAAGTGAGCAAAAAAGTAAAACTCAGTCCTCTGATATCAGAATAGAGATAGAGCGGGACGGTAAATCATTGTCTACGGCACTTAATACTATTTTTATGCTGATGACATTAATACAAAGAAGCTGGTCGCCGAGGCAGAGAGAAATTATCCGGGAGTTTGAAAAAGAGGACTGCAGTCAGGCAGAGTGTGCCGAAAAATTAAATATCAGTCAGTCATCGGTGCAGAGAAGCCTGATAAATGGGAATTATTATGCATATAAAGAGGCAAAAGAAGCGGTGAGCAAGGTACTGAAGGAGATAGGGGAGCAGAGTGTTTAAAGAATATTTTTTACTTTTTTTATTGGGACATGTGTTAGGGGATTTCTATACACAAACCTCTGAAATGGCGGAGAAAAAGAAGAAGAAGCTGAGTTGGGTGATTTTACATGGATGTATATATCTTCTGACCTTTATCGTGGTAAGCATTCCGTTCTTTTCCATAGAAGTAATGGTTATGAATGTGATATTGTCCATGCTTCATCTTGGCATTGATATAGTGAAGTATTTTCTGGTGAAAGGAAAGAGAGAACGGACCAAGGTCTTTTTGATTGACCAGGGGTTACATATATCTTGTTTGGTAGTGATGGCTTATTTATGTGCGTATTACAGAATTCCGTTAAACGAATTCTTATTTGTCTCGGATATATTCAATACCATTGGCTTATCCGAAACATTGGTATGTAAGTGGGTACTGGGACTGCTAATTATTCATAAGCCTGCAAACATCCTGATACAAAACTTAATCGGAAATTATAAGCCGAAAACGAAAGTAGACAGCACAGAAATCAAGTTTGATAATAATGCGGGACGGGTAATCGGTACCGTTGAGAGAGTTATTATGCTTATTTTGATTTATATGAATCAGTACTCTGCCACAGGTCTGGTATTAACTGCGAAATCCATTGCCCGGTATAATAAGATTGCCAATGAGAAGGACTTTGCTGAGTACTATCTTCTGGGAACGTTAATCAGTCTGGGGATTGTGATTGCTTGTGCAGTGTTATTGTTTGGCGCATAAAAAGAGGAGAAACGTGGAGTTAGTCCATACGTTTCTCCTTTTCTTATACTTTAAAATCTATAGAAGATGTGATATCGTTTTCGGGCATGCTTAAAGTGCCCTGTCTATCATTATGAGGGAAGAGCAGTTCCATAAACAGATTGCCTAATAAGTCTTTTACCTCTCGCACATTTACATTCGTTTGAGGAAGCTCATTCTGTTCCAGCTTCTTTAAATTATTAAGTACATGGTCGATTTTCTGTTGCTCGGTCATGACATAATCCTGCACATTAACAGATACAGCTTCCGGCTCTGCGCTGGATGGCACCGGTGCTTCCTGCGTGGGTGCAGACTCCATGATGGGCTTAGCGTTCGGAAAGTTATACACCACATTCTTACAGGTCTTTTCAAAGCATTCCGGGGAATACAATGCCAGATACTGTAAATCATCCATTGTTAAAGAACGTTTGTTATGAATTTTAAGATAGATATTAATTAAACGAGGATCTTTTCCCATGTATCCGGCCTCCTTCCGTTTGGATGTACATTTCTTTTCTTGTAATATATTTCGGCATAAAAATAGTGGGAAAATAGTGGAATTGAAAAATATTGTTTTTTAAAATAGAAGTAGTATACTTGAATGTAGTATTATGGTATGAGGTTGGAACAATGGAAGAAAAGGAAATAAAGAAAAATAAATATGAAATAGATATGTGCAGTGGTGCACTTTTGCCAAAGATATTACTATTTACGCTGCCATTGATGTTATCAGGTATCTTGCAGCTTTTGTTTAATGCAGCAGATATTGTAGTTGTCGGTAGATTTGCGGGAAATGAGGCACTGGCGGCGGTTGGTTCCTGTGGCGCTTTGATTAATTTGATTGTAAATGTATTTATTGGTCTGTCAGTGGGTGCCAATGTAATGGTGGCCCGATTTTATGGTGCAGGTCAGAAAAAAGAGCTGGAGGAAATGATACATACCGCTATTGCAACCGCCCTTGTCAGTGGTGTAATTCTTATTTTTCTTGGTATCTTTGTGGCAAGACCAGCACTCACTTTGATGGCGACCCCAGAGGATGTTATCGAGCATTCCGTGCTTTATATGAGAATATATTTCGTGGGTATGCCGGTGATGATGCTTTATAACTTCGGTAGTGCAATTCTTCGTGCGGTAGGAGATACGAAGAGACCTCTTTATTATCTGCTTTTGGCCGGTGTAATTAATGTGGTTTTGAACTTGGTTTTTGTAATTTGCTTCCGTATGGGTGTGGCAGGTGTCGCATGGGCAACTGTGATTTCTCAGGCAATCTCAGCACTATTGGTACTTAGATGTCTGGTTCAATACGATGGAGAGCTTAAGCTGAGTTTGAAGAAGCTACGAATTGTACCGGACAAATTTATCAAAATGGTTCGAATCGGCTTGCCGGCAGGCGTACAGGGAGCCTTTTTCTCCATTTCCAATATGCTGATTCAGTCTTCTGTAAATTCCTTCGGAAGTACAGTTATGGCAGGAAATACCGCAGCAGGAAATATTGAAGGCTTTGTATACACGGCAATGAATGCCCTTCATCAGACTGCCATCAGCTTTTCAGGACAGAATTTTGGCGCGAAAAAATATAAGAGAATTGCTAAAGTTGTACTTATCTGTGAACTTTGTGTTCTCATTATCGGTCTTGTAATGGGTAATCTGGTGTATATTTTCGGAAATATCTTTTTACAGCTCTATTCTACGGATCCAGAGGTTATTGAGTATGGTATGCTCCGTATGAGCATTATCTGTACCACCTATTGTCTCTGTGGAATGATGGATGTCATGGTAGGTGCGCTTCGCGGAATTGGTCGTTCAGTAATGCCGATGCTGGTAACCTTAACCGGTGTTTGTGCATTCCGAGTGGTGTGGATTTTTACTGTTTTTGCAGCCTATCGTAGTCTGGAGGTTCTCTATATTTCTTATCCCATCAGCTGGGCGGTGACCTTCCTTGTCCATACCTGTTGTTTTATTTTTGTATACCGGAAGACCATGATGGGAAGAGAGGAATAAATAACAGTTGAAACATATGTTCGAATGTGGTAAACTATACAAAAGTAAGTTTTATCTGAAAGTGAGAGCACTATGTATGCATATTTAAATGGAATCGTAGCTGATGTGTGGGACGAAGGCTGCGTGATTGATGTTAATGATGTAGGTTATAATGTGAAGATTTCCGGTTCAACCTTTACAAAGCTTCCGGGCATTGGTGAACGTGTGAAGCTCTATACCTATACTTCCGTGAGAGAAGATGCGTTTCAGCTCTTTGGTTTTCTTTCTAAAAATGAGCTGGAGATGTTTAAGAAGCTGATTACAGTAAATGGTATCGGTCCTAAGGGTGGTCTTGCGCTTTTATCCGTAATGGATGCGGATGACCTTCGGTTTGCCATTATTTCTCAGGATGTGAAGGCAATCAGTGCTGCACCGGGGATAGGTAAGAAAACGGCGGAGCGAGTGATTTTAGATCTTAAGGATAAGCTGGATATTGATGCAGGAATGATCCAGCGAGAGATGGATGGATATGCGGGAATCTCTGCGAAGAATCTGGAGAATCCGCAGATGAAAGAGGCAGTGGAAGCGTTGGTGGCACTGGGCTATGGACAGTCAGAGGCAAGCAAGGCTGTAAGTAAGGTAGATGGAGCAGATACCATGGAAAGTGGTGCGTTATTGAAAGCTGCACTTAAGAAATTGTTTTAAGGAATAATATAAATGGCACGTAGAATGATAGAGACCAATATTACAGCAGAGGATGTGAAGATGGAAGGCTCCTTACGTCCTCAGGCATTGGATGACTATATTGGTCAATCAAAGGTGAAGGAAAATTTAAAGATATACATACAAGCTGCGAAGAATCGTGGAGATGCACTGGATCATGTGCTTTTCTACGGACCACCCGGGCTTGGAAAAACTACATTAGCAGGAATTATTGCTAATGAAATGAAGGTTAATCTAAAGGTAACCAGTGGTCCGGCAATAGAGAAGCCGGGAGAGATGGCTGCGATTTTAAATAGTCTGGATGAAGGTGATTTACTCTTTGTAGATGAGATTCATCGTCTGAATAGACAGGTAGAAGAGGTACTTTATCCGGCTATGGAGGATTACTGTATCGATGTAATGATTGGTAAGGGGCCTTCTGCAAAGTCCGTACGTTTGGAATTGCCAAAGTTTACCTTGGTGGGAGCAACTACCAGGGCTGGTCTTCTTACAGCACCTCTTAGAGACCGTTTTGGTATGATTCATCATCTGGAATTCTACTCTGTTGAGGAGTTAAAGCAGATTATCATTCATTCTGCAAGAGTTCTAGATGTGGAGATTGAAGAAAAAGGAGCTATTGAGCTGGCTAGAAGAAGCCGTGGTACACCCAGACTTGCCAATCGTATTTTAAAGCGTGTCCGTGACTTTGCTCAGGTAAAGTATGATGGTGTGATTACGGAAGAAGTGGCAAAAGTGGCACTGGATTTGATGGATGTGGACAAGCTTGGTCTTGACCATATTGACCGCCATATGCTGGTGACTATGATTGAGAAGTTTAAAGGCGGCCCTGTAGGACTTGATACCCTTGCAGCGGCAATCGGTGAAGATGCAGGTACCATTGAAGATGTTTATGAACCTTATTTGATAAAAAACGGATTAATTAACAGAACTCCCCGTGGAAGAGTGGTTACAGAGCTTGCTTATAAGCATTTAGGGCTTGAAGCTTTTCAGTAAATCAAGTATAATTAATCTGTATAAATTTATTGTATAAGGGGTGGGATTATGTCTTCTAAAACAGATACAGAAGTAATCATCGGTGGCAAAGTTTTTACTTTAAGTGGCTATGAGAGTGAAGATTATCTTCAGAAGGTTGCCTCTTATATCAATGGTAAGATGAATGAGTATGGTAAGGTGGAAGCTTTTCGAAGACAGTCTGCTGATACCCAGAGTGTTTTACTGCAGTTAAATATTGCAGATGATTATTTTAAGGCGAAGAAGCAGATTGATATCTTAGAAGAGGAGCTTAAGCGTAAAGAGAAAGAGCTTTATGATTTGAAGCATGATTTGATTTCTTCACAGATTAAGATGGAAGCATTATCCAAAACCAATGCAGAGTTGCAGGCAAAAGTAAAAGATAAATAAAAGGGAGCTGCCTTTTGGCAGCTTCTTTTGTGCATATTCAGAGGTTGAAAATGATGAATTATCAGGTGGAATTGTTAGCTCCGGCGGGCAATATGGAAGCATTTAAAGGGGCGATTTATGCCGGGGCAGATGCGGTATATTTGGGTGGAGATAAGTTTGGTGCCAGAGCTTATGCGGACAACTTTAGTACCAAGGAGCTGGTAGAGTGTATCCGCTATGCTCATCTATTTGGGAAGAAGGTCTATTTGACCGTTAATACGCTGATGAAAGAGGAAGAGCTTTCGCAGCTCTATGATTATATAAAACCATTTTATGAAGCGGGTCTGGATGCTGTGATTGTACAGGATTTTGGGGCCTTTCGGGTAATGAAGCGTCATTTTCCCGGGATGGAGCTCCATGCCAGTACCCAGATGACCATCACCGGAGCCTACGGAACCGCTCTGTTAAAGGAGATGGGAGCTACCAGAGTGGTGCCTGCCAGAGAGATGTCATTGGAAGAAGTAAAGCACATGAAGAAAGAGACAGGGCTTGAGATTGAGTGTTTTATTCATGGTGCTATGTGCTATTGCTATTCCGGTCAATGTCTTTTTAGCAGTATTTTAGGTGGAAGAAGCGGTAATCGGGGAAGATGTGCACAGCCCTGCCGTCTCCCTTATTCTACAAAAAATGGTTTGAAGGAATGCTATCCTTTAAGCCTCAAGGATATGTGTACTATTGAACATATTGATGAGCTTATGGAAGCCGGTATTGATTCCTTTAAAATCGAAGGCCGTATGAAAAAAGCGGAATATGCTGCCGGAGTAACAGCTATTTATCGAAAGTATATCGATTTGAAAAAAAGGTACCCGGACAAGTCTTTACATTTTGAGCAAAAGGATTTGGAAAAGCTGGCAAAGCTTTATATTCGAAGCGAGCGTCAAAATGGTTATTATTATAAGCAAAATGGCAAGGATATGATTACCCTGGACAGTCCGGCGTACAGTGGAAGCGATGATAACCTTCTTGCACAGATTCGTGATAAATATTTAGGAAAAGAGCTGACTCATAAGGTCAGTATGTTTGCGTCCTTCTTCGAGGGCTGTGAAGCAACTCTTACCATAAACTGTGGGGATTTATCTGTGACAGTGCTTGGGGAGATTGTAGAGAAGGCTCAGAAAAATCCTATGACAGAGGAGGCCTTTATTAAACAGCTGAAAAAGCTGGGTGGTACCTATCTGGAGGCGGACTCCATCGAGATTATGACGGATGGCCAGTCCTTTTATAGTATTAAAGCCTTGAATGAATTGCGTAGAGCTGCAGTTTGCGAATTGCAGAATCAGATAATAGAAGGCTATGGCTTATCTGCCGGGAGAACCTGTCCGGAGATGGAAGCGGAAGTAAAGCCTGCCCGAAGGGAAGCCGGAAATGGTGTCTATAGTATTCTGGTGTCTTCTTTGGAGCAGCTTCAGGAAGTAAAAGGATTCTTAAGTGATACATCCCTTCCGGTGAGTCATATTTATTTGGAAAGTGAGATATTTACAGTGGATTTGGATGTAAGTGAGGTTACGGTTCCGGTGTATATAGCACTTCCCTATGTAATGCGTAAGAAGGATAACGATAGGATTTGTTCATTAATGCAATGTGCGGAACATAAAAATATTAAGGGTTTCTTAATTCGTAACATCGAAACGTATAATTATTTGCGCCAAAGCGGTTATAGTGGTAAAATAATAGCCGATGCGGGCGTATATGTATGGAATAAGGAAACACTTTCTTTCTGGAAGGAAAGGGCTGTGGATGTAACCTGTCCTCTGGAGCTGAATGGAAAAGAATGGAAGGCTGTATTTGGTGAAGAAAGAGTAGAGAAGCAGGTTTATGGATATATTCCCATGATGATTACGGCAAACTGCATTTCTAAAACAAGCGGTCATTGTCATCATGATGGGAAAATTCACAGTATTACTTTAAGTGACAGATATAAGAAGGAGTTTCCGGTAAGCTGTAGATGCAGCTACTGCTATAATATTATCTTTAATACGGTACCTCATTCTCTTCATAAGGATGTGCATGGCAGATTAAGCAATGTCTGTAAGAGGCTTACCTTTACGCTGGAGAGTGCAGTACAGTGTAGAAAGGTCTTAGACTTCTGGGAGGCTCTGGAGAATGGAGATGCTGCTACAGCACCTTATGAAGAATATACAACCGGTCATGAGAAGCGTGGCGTGGAATAAATCGAAAGAAGGTTCCTTAAAATATGCAGGAATATATTACAACAGTATCGAGATATTTACTGCCCCTGTGTATGGGATTTTATGCATTTGAATGTTTTTCGATATTGCTTAACAAAAAAGAATCAGACCGTGGATTTTTATATTTACGACAGAATTTCTGGATGTTTGCAGTGCAGTTTATTTCGTTTGTAAATTTAGCACTTGTCAGCAGAAACAAACAATACATTTATATGTATGTGCTTGTCCAATTGCTTCTGCTTTTGGTTGTTCTGATTCCGGCACTGGTTTATAAAAAGATTAATCGTTTTTTGCTGAATAATATGGCCATGCTGATGGGTATTGGCCTTATTATGCTATGCAGATTATCTTTGGCGAAAGCACAGAGGCAGTTTATTATTATGGTGGTGTCTTTGATCATCTCCATGTTTGTGCCATTGATTATTGAACAGGTAAAGCTTCTGTATAAAATGACATGGCTTTATGCTGTAGTGGGCCTATTGCTTTTAGGTGTGGTACTGGTATTGTCAGAATCTACTTTTGGTGCAAAGATTACTTATACCATTAGTGGTCTTACTTTTCAGCCCTCGGAATTTGTAAAGATTTTATTTATTTTCTTTATTGCCGGTGCTTTGTGGGAAGACCACAGCTTTAAGAGAGTATGCATTACAACGGTCATTGCAGCTTTGCATGTGCTGGTATTGGTGCTCTCCACAGATTTAGGTGGTGCATTGATATTTTTTGTGGCTTATCTGGCGATGCTGTTTGTTGCTACCAGTAATGTTTTGTATCTTTTGGCGGGACTGCTTGCGGGAAGCGGTGCGGCGGTTGTAGCGTATCAGCTCTTTAGTCATATTCAGGTACGTGTACTTGCCTGGCAGGACCCATGGAGCTATATTGACGGAAAAGGATATCAGATTTCCCAGTCACTCTTTGCTATTGGTAGTGGCAGCTGGTTTGGAATGGGATTATACAGTGGCAATCCTGACGATATTCCATTAGTGGAGGCAGATTTTATTTTTTCCTCAATCTGTGAGGAATATGGTGCTGTCTTTGCGGTATGTTTTATACTGATGATTGTCAGTTCATTTTTAATGATGATGGAGATTGCGCTGAGACAGCGGAACAATTTCTATCGTCTGGTTTCATTGGGAATCGGTGTGGTATATATTTTCCAGATTTTCCTTACAGTGGGAGGCGGTATTAAGTTCATTCCTCTTACTGGTGTGACCTTACCTTTCATTAGTTACGGTGGAAGTTCCATCTTATCAACCATGCTGATGTTCTTTGTTTTGCAGGGAATTTCCATTATTAACATGAAGGAAGGAGGTAAGAAACGCGTCAGAAGAAAAAGAAAAGTCTCCAAAGAAATTATCGAAGTTGAGCTTGGAGAAGCTCATCCCGGAAAAGAGACTGCCA
>F42_Fallow_Deer__coassemble_343_pt1 | contig 30591 bp, 35 predicted proteins | sample F42_Fallow_Deer__metabat2_low_PE_003 | metagenome-assembled genome bin F42_Fallow_Deer
GTCATTTATTTACCAATGTTACAATCAGTTGCAGACAGGAACGAAAGCAGCACGTATTAAGAAAGGTTTATCAGTTGACAATATCTGTGAGAACACGACATTTACAGAGTGGAAGTTAGAAGTTCAGGCAGATTTCCTTTTCAAGAAGCTCGTTAGAAATAAGCAGGCGATTTATGATACTGCTATGGAAATGATAGGCGAAATTCATTCGATTAAGAATACTAAGTCTGTTGAAAAGGACAAAATTGAATCTAACATAAAAGAGATTGATAAGCTGAAAGGTAAGATTGCCGTTCTTGTTGATTTATGTGCAGAAGGGGATATTTCGAGAGAGATATTCCGTGATAAGAAGCAAAAGATTGAAGAACAGATTCTTCGGTTAGAACAATCGAATATTGAACACAGACAGAAAATTCTGGATGCAGAGAAGGACAGTATTGTTGAGGATAGGATGAAAGGCTTGGCAGAGTTTATACAGATGAAAGCCTTTGATGCAAAACGTAAGATACCAAGTACAATTATTGACCAGTATGTTGAGCAGATTATCTTTGATAAGGGTGTATTTACATGGATTCTTAATCCGGCACTTGGTAATCAGTATCAGCGATTGTCGATAGACACGTCCGGAATGAAGAAGAATCAGACAAGCCCTAAATTATTGTGTTGTGCTGACACCAGTACAGGCTGCTATCGCTTCTAAATAAGCTGTTGCGATATTTACATTGTAAATAGTGTAGAGTTATTGGCCGCCCTTCCGGATGGAAGGGCGGTTTTTTCGTGCACTCGGAGTGGCTGTATAGGGTGGAAGTGCTCTGGAAAGAGATTTTTTTTACAGAGACCCTTCTAGTGATAAAAATGGTGGATTTTTTGCCTTTTTTTGATGGAAAATTGCTCTGAAATAGAAAAAATATTGTATAGACCCTAGTTTTCTTTATAAGCAGGGTCTATATATTATTTTGAAAGAATTGGAGCAAAAAAGGATAGGATTTGAACCTAATTAAGTCACATTTTGGATACTGCTGGGGTACTAGTAGAATTTTTTGAAAAGTGGAGCCATTTAAAATGAGGTGTAGAAACCATGATAAAGTTAAAATGGTAGTAAAATAAAAATCTTTTTTCCTTAAAATCGGAAAGGAGATTTTTGATTTATTAATGTTTATTATTTGAGAGTCCTAATAGATAGTCTGATGATACATTGTATAATTTGCAAAGTTTAACTAAATGATGAATCGGTAATTCATTAGCACCACGTTCATACCGGGCATACATTGTTTGTGAAGTGCCTAAGTAATGAGCGACAAATTCTTGAGTAAAGTCAGAGTCTTCTCGTAAATCTCTCATGCGCTTAATATAATCCATTTTATTACCGCCTTATGCTGATAAATACAGTATATCTAGTACAGATATTTACTATTAAATTTAGTAAATATCTGTACTAAAATTATTTGTATATAGAATGGGGATTATTCTCAGATTTTTTGTAACAACGAAGGAGAAGGTACAGGATTTGATGGAGCTTATTGATAATGTAAACAAAACCTTAAGAGATGATTTTAAGGTTAGCGTTCACCAGGATAGCAAAGTTTCTATAGCAGCTGCATGCTTTTCAATTTATGCATTCCAGGAGCTTAAGAACGTGGATGAGCTGCGATTTATATTTACATCTCCAACATTCGTTAATGAGAAGCCCAAGAAAGAAAAGCGAGAGTTTTACATACCAAGACAGACCAGAGAGCGTAGTCTGTATGGATCCGAGTTTGAGGTAAAGCTCAGAAATGAAATGGCACAGAGAGCCGTAGCAAAAGAATGTGCGGAGTGGATTCGTAAGAAAGCCACATTTAAGTCCAATGTTACCAGTGAGAACATGATGGGATTTATGAATGTAGATACTAATAGTTACATGCCTCTTAATGGATTTACTACCATTGATATTGGATGCCGCCTGTGATAGCCAGATTTAATTTGACACATGAGCCATCAGATAAAATGCCGTTCAACAGTATATATGTCAGATGATGGAGAAGTGGTTATTGACCATTTGTCACCGAAAGAGATGCTGGATTCGTTCAGATACCTTTGCAAAGGAAAGACTGAGCCTGATAAAGCATTGTGTGCAGCTTTTAATGAAGAGACACAGGATGGCAGAAACATGAGCAAGTATTCGGAGTTATTGGGTGATTCTATTGCATCCATCATAGAAATAAAAGACGAAAATGATATGGATAGTTTCCTAAGTGGTAAGCAGATGAGCTTCTTATCTGAAACTATTAACGGACTGGATGATTTTGAATTAATCAGCTTCTTGGTTATCAAATAACCATAGCTGTAGACAGATGGTATTGCAGAGAAGAGTGTGGAACGAAGATTTGCAGAAGAATTAGATGGGGCAAATGAAGTTTGTGTATATGCAAAATTGCCAAGAGGTTTTGCGATTCCAACACCGGTGGGCAGCTATTCTCCAGACTGGGCGATTGCATTTTATGAGGGAACTGTTAAACACATATATTTCATCGCTGAAACCAAAGGTACAATGAAAAGTATGGAGCTTAGGCCGATAGAGAAGGCTAAGATTACATGTGCAAGAAAGCTGTTTAATGAAATTTCAACAGAGAAAGTGGTGTATCATGATGTAGATAGTTATCAGAATTTACTTAATATTATGAATAGTATTGAGAAGGGGACTTCTCAATACTCCACCCACTACTCCAAACCTTACTAGCTGCTATCGCTAGTAAGTAGAGCAATCGCGATATTTACATTGTAAATAGTGTAGAGTTATTGTCGCCCTTCCGGATGGAAGGGCGTTTTTTTCGTGCACTTGGAGCGAGTGTGTATGGCGGAAGTGCTCTAGAAAATAAGTTTTTTCACAGAGACCCTTCAGATAGTGAAAATAGGGGAGATTTTGTACTATTTTAATAAAAAATTGCTCTGAAATGGAAGAAATATTGTATAGACCCTAGATTTCCTTGGAAGTAGGGTCTATATAATATTTTGGAAGAATTGGAGCAAAAAAGCTTGGGGTATTGCCCGGTGTTCGTTTGTTTTTGGGGAGTGTTAGGGTCTTGGTAGATTTTCCTCGAAACTGGAGCCAGTTGGGATGACGGTTGTTTTTTGCAGCTTAAGCATTCCACATTGCAACTTAAACAAAGGCATGTTGCAAAAGAACTTGTTTATGGTATTCTATGTGAGGGGTGAAGATAATGAAATGGATAAAAACATATGAGCCGAAGCTGGTGGAGAATTATTTAGAAATTCACTATGGCGATATAAATAAAGAAACACAGGATATGATTGCATATCTGGAGTCTACCAATGTTTTGATGGGCAGGGAGGAAAATGAAAGCCGGCTCATTAAACCGGAAGAGGTGTATTATTGTGAGATTGTGGACCGTAAGTGCTATGCTTACCTAAAGGAGGAAGTGTGGAGACTGGAGGAAGGGCTGGCGGAGCTTACGGAGCGGTATGAGATGTATGGTTTTGTGAGAATCAGTAAATCTATGGTAGTGAATATACATAAGGTAAAGCAGATTGAAGCGGATTTGAATATGCGAATGAAGCTGGTCCTATTTAATAAGGAGACCATCGTTATGAATCGAAACTATCGAAATGATTTCTTTCAGAAATTGAAGAGTATCAGAATGGAGGGGAAGTAAATGATTGAGAAAAGTAATTTCTGGTCCAGCGTAAGTGGCGTGTTTTCCTGCCTGTTAATTGGCAAGCTTCTTCTAGAAAGCTTAACCGGCCACCGAGATGTGTATTATATAGAGAATATTTTCACATTGTTTGGAATAACTGTTGTGGCCACATTTATACTGAGTCTTCATAAGTATTTGCAAAATGTCCCGGTAGTACTGGTAATGCTTTTGCAGTATGTGATACTGATTGGCTGCGTGCTTGGGGGAATATGGATTATGAGCCATTTCACGGAGATAAATCCTGATGGATATGGAGAGATGTTCTGGTCAGTTACCATTCCGTATGTAGTGTTGGCGGGAATCTATTACATTTCCTTTTTCTGGGAAGTGAAAAAGGCAAATGCATTATTATTGGAAATAAATGAAGAAAAATAATTGAAAAAGGAGAGTATAAAATGGAAATAGCAAGGAAGGGTGTAAATGAGAAAAAAGTAAAGGGAATGGACTATATCTGGCTGGCACTGACTGCATTTGGAGGGCTAGGCTTAGAGGTGCTGTATGCGAATGTGTTGGAACCCATGATATATGGTCAAGGCATGAAGGAGTGGAGTACCTGGCAAAACATTCTGCACTGGATAATTACCTGCGTTACATGGGCGTTCATGGCTTGGTACACTGTGAAATCGGCAAAGAAGGATTGCGGCTTTGACTTATTTGAAAAGAGTGCGCCGATAAAGCCATGGCAGTGGATTGCTACAGCAGGTTGTGCAGCAATCTGTTTAATCAGCACCTATTTAGACTGGGGTGGAAGTAAGCTGCTTTTGGAGTTTCAGCGAAACGGAGCACTGAAATTCACTTTTCAGTACATATATTATCTGTTTGAGGTTGTGCTGTTCATGCTGATTATTGTTTTTGGACAAAAGGCATTTGAGGTGTGGTTTAAGAAGGCGAACATTCCTTATGGCGGAATCATGGTTGCTCTGACATGGGGAATGGCACATTGGTTTACTAAAGGTTCCTTGGCAGCAGGCTTATATACCGCGTTTGGTGGATTCTGCTTCGGCGTAGTGTATTTACTTTTGAATCGAAATATTAAGTGGACATATGTGGCACTGTGCATTATGTTTATTTTGTGAATCAGCCCCCTTTTCGGCAAGTTCCGGAAAGGGGAATTAGGAAAAACTGGAGAAAAGGGCCGATTTCTTTCTTAATAATACAACAGGAAAATTTAAAAATATAGTGTTATCATCTAACTACGCAGTTCTAGCGTATATAAACATTTCTTGAACATTTCGTTCAAACATTTCAAAACAATAACTAAATATTTTCGTGGAGGTACATGAATGGCAAAAAGAGTAGTTAATTTTGCAAATTTAGGTGAACTGGAGGTAGAGTGTGAAACCCTCACGACTATTATGCTGGACAAAAGACAGTAAACAGAGCAGAGGTAGTATGTGTAGTGGCGTACATGCTGGGCATTCCGGATACTTGGCTGGGGGAATATTACAGTCAGCGTTATCCGGCATTTTTAGAGAAGTTGTGCATGGATAAAGATGTGACAATTATCAGGTATCTGTCCAAAATCAGGACCGGAATAATGAATAACTTTTTAAATGTGGATAAGAACTTCCGGGCGGATAAATATATGTGGCACATTACACGGCTTATAGATGAACATATTGATGTGTGCAAAGTTTTTTTCCTGAGTCCGTTTCTTTTGAATACATTCGTGCTTTATTTGTGATTCCGAAATGCAACAAGAAGCAAGTACTGATAGAGGAGTACCATAAATACAAAGGAAATAAGGCTTTTTACCCATTTCAGATGTATCTGCATTGGAATCCGGAGGATGTAGGAAATATTCTGAATTCAGCTTCCAAGTTCTTGAAGGTTCTATATGCACAGTATGTGGAAGTATCGCGGGTAACCGATGCAAAATCCCTGGTGGATATGCGGATGGCAGTAGGAGCGGCAGCTGAGTATTATGGGAAAAGATGGCTGGGAGCTTACAAAGCAGATTTATTCGGATGCGTATATTGTGGCAACGGAGAATGAGATGAAGCGTTTTTATGAGAAATATATAAGGCACCTGAGACTTCGAATTGGGGGTGATGGTAAATTCTATGTTGCAATTGAGGAATGAGATAATAAAAAAATAAAGAAGTGGATAGATTATAAAATCTCCCTCGCTAGTCAATACTACTCATATATTATCAAAACATAAGGAGTAGTATATATGGAAAGTCAAGATACAATCAATTTATTAAAAGAATGTGATGCGGGAACCAAGATGGCGGTAGTTTCTATCGATGAGATTCTGGAAGATGTAAATGATGAGAAAATGAAGCAGATTTTGCAGGGGAGTAAGGCACAGCATAAGAAGGTGGAGAGTGAGATTTGTGCACTGCTTAAGCAGCATAACGGAGAGGAAAAGGAACCGAGTCCCATTGCAAAGGGCATGTCATGGATGAAGACCAATATGAAGATGTCCATGGATAACAGTGATTCCACGGCAGCAGATTTAATTACCGATGGATGCAATATGGGAGTGAAAACACTTTACAGATACTTGAATCAGTATAAGGAAGCAGATCATGAAGCAAAGGAGCTTTGCAAAAGACTAATCTCTATGGAAGAAAAGCTTTGTGAGGATTTGAGAGCATATTTATAGATGCAATATCAAAAACATATCCGTCGAGAGATTGGATATGTTTTTTGATGTAGTTGAAATTGCCACCGAATAATAGTATAATATCCTATGATAAAAATTTGTCATTCAAAGAAAACATACAAGGAGGGTGGAATCAATATGATTAATTGGAATAATTTAGATACTATTGATTCGTATCAGGAACTTTCAAAGGTGGCACCTGTAAAGCTTGCTGAGGTTATGTCCGGTGAGAATGGTGCAGAGCGTGTTAGAAAATATAGTGTGCCTATGGCAGAAGGAATGGTGTTTAACTATGCATCCAGACCGGTAGATGAAGCTGTGCTGGCTTCCCTGGCAAAAGTAGCAAAGGAAACTCAGCTTGCAGAGAAGTTTGAGGCTCTTTACAATGGTGAGGTTATCAATACCGGTGAGAAGAGAATGGTTCTTCATCACATGACCCGTGGACAGTTGGGAGATGCTGTTGTGGCTGATGGCGGTGACAAGCGTGCATTCTATACTGCTCAGCAGGAAAAGATTGCAGCATTTGCTAATAAGGTTCATAATGGCGAGATTACCAACGCAGCGGGAGAGAAGTTTACTACCGTAGTACAGATTGGTATCGGCGGAAGTGACTTAGGCCCACGTGCAATGTATCTGGCACTGGAGAATTGGGCGAAGGTAAATAACACCTTCAAGATGGAAGCAAAGTTCATCAGCAATGTAGACCCTGATGATGCAGCAGGTGTTTTAAATACAATCGACGTAGCACATTCTCTTTTTGTTCTTGTATCTAAGTCAGGAACAACCTTAGAGACCTTAACCAATGAGTCCTTTGTAAAGGATGCGATAAAGAATGCAGGCTTAGACCCTGCAAAGCATATGGTTGCAGTTACCAGTGAGACCTCTCCGCTGGCAAAGAGTGCAGATTACTTAGATGCGTTCTTTATGGATGATTATATCGGAGGACGTTTCTCATCTACCTCTGCAGTTGGCGGCGCGGTATTATCCTTAGCATTTGGTCCTGAGGTATTTGCACAGTTCTTGGATGGTGCAGCAGAAGCAGATAAGACAGCTAAGAATGCAGATTTACTTCAGAATCCTGCAATGTTAGATGCGTTAATCGGTGTATATGAGCGCAATGTACTTGGTTATGAAAGTACTGCGGTTCTTCCTTATTCTCAGGCACTGAGCCGTTTCCCTGCACACTTACAGCAGCTGGATATGGAATCTAACGGTAAGTCAGTGAACCGCTACGGAGAGCCTGTGAATTACGTGACCGGTCCGGTTATCTTCGGTGAGCCGGGAACTAACGGACAGCATTCCTTCTATCAGTTATTGCATCAGGGAACCAATATTGTACCTCTTCAGTTTGTAGGCTTTAGAAAGGCTCAGATGGGTAAGGATGTAGTGATTGAGGGAAGTACCAGCCAGCAGAAGCTTTGTGCAAATGTTGCAGCGCAGATTGTAGCTTTTGCCTGTGGTAAGGACAACGAAGACCGCAACAAATACTTTGAGGGCGGACGTCCATCCAGCATCATTGTGGGTGACCAGTTAAATCCTAAAACCTTGGGTGCACTTCTTTCACACTTTGAGAACAAGGTGATGTTCCAGGGATTTGTATGGAACATCAATAGCTTCGATCAGGAAGGCGTACAGCTTGGTAAGGTACTTGCGAAGAAGGTACTTGCCCATGATACCGATGGAGCGTTAAAGGTATATAGTGACCTTTTAAACATTTAATAGAATATTTTTTTAAAGCAAAAAGCGCAGCTTCGATAGTAAGAAGTTGCGCTTTTTTTACGTAAATAGGTGCAAAGTACTAGATAATTTGTTATAATAATTCTCAAATAAAGTTTTATTGACAGACAATTCATGATTCATATGAGTGGGGAAAAGGGACAGTATGAAAGGATTAAATCGTTCGCAGTTAAAATTTATTGCAATCTGTGCTATGGTGTGTGATCACGTGGCGTGGGGATTTGTGGAGTTTTGGAGTCCATTGGGACAGGTAATGCATATCATTGGAAGACTGACCATTCCGATTATGTGCTTCTTTGTGGCGGAAGGTTTTCGCCGTACATCCAGTGTGAAAGGGTACATTATGCGTATGGCTCTTTTCAGCGTAATCACCATGCTGCCCTTTTATTTGTTCTTTGGGGAAATGTATGAATATCGGCAGAATATTATTTTTGATTATATGCTGGGTGTTATGCTGTTGGCTGTGTTGGAGAATCAGAAATTCAAAATCTGGATGAAGGTTTTATTGGGAGCAGCACTGTTTTTGATCTCTGCGGTTGTTGGTGGCTGGGTGATTATGCCCATGCTGTATATTCTTGTTTTCTATTACGTGAAAGGTTTTAAAAAGCAGGCTGTCTGGGTATGTGGGCTGACTGTGACATTGGAGATATTCCTGATTGTGGCGGTAGAGCTGAATCGTGTATTACATTTCTCCCATTATGATTGGCCATGGTATGATAAGCTCTATTTCCTTGGATTTATGATACCTCTTCTCTTGCTAAAGCATTACAACGGTGAGAAAGGTAAGGAGATTGGTGGAAAGTACTTTTTCTATATATTCTATCCGGCGCATTTCCTTGTGCTGGCAGCAATTAAGGTGATTATCGGTGGTTTTACGATTTATGAAATCTATGTTGCCCTTCATGTGATTGCAGTATTGGTATGTTTGGGGATTCTGCTCTTGGTGCTATGGGCGAAGCCATCCAGAGGGCAGAGTGGAACGCTGGTGCTGGTGGCATCGGGATGTATCTATACATTTGGTTTTCTTGTGGAGATTATTTCCGGTAATGTGGGCGGATTCTATGCAGGTACATTAATGCAGTACTTTGGAGAATGCCTACTGATGCTTGGGTTTACCATGTTTGTGGCAGAGATGTGCCGCAGAGAAATACCTTCCTTTGTTTATGCACTGGAATGTCTGTGCGGTATTATAATTATGTGGATGCTGCTGACTACCAGAGAAAGTAAAATATTCTATACTTCCATTGGCATAAACGAGGAAGGACCGTTTCCAAGGCTTGTATTGGAGTATGGCTGGGGATTTGCTGTATTTGTGCTTTATATGGTAGTAGTATGTGTAAGCTGTCTTATAATCTGTATTTTGGGTATTCTGAAATCAAAGGGAGTGGAGCGGAAAAGAATACTTTGTACGGCAGTCGCTATTTTCTGCCCGTGGCTGCCCAATGTTATCCGGGAGACCGGGATTACCGGAGGCTATGAGATACCCGGCTTCGGAATTATGGGAGCGGTTATTTTTGTAGGTATGGCGTTAATCAGGTATGGTTATTTTGATTCCATTGCCCTTGCAGGCGAGAATGCCTTGAGCCATGGACAGGAAGGGATTATGGTAATCAACAATCATGGCGTGATAACCTATTTCAATAACCGGATGCAGGAGGTGTTCGGGCAGCTCGGTTTGAAGCAAAATGTATATAATAATGAAGCACTTGCAGAGATTTTCGAGGGAAAGGTAAAGAACCTTGAGCTTAATGGAAGCATCTATGAGATGCGTGTGGAGCCTTTGAATGAAGGTGGATATGTTCAGGGACAGATGTTATGGATGCTGGATATCACAGAGCATCATAAAATGCTGGCGAAAATCAGTGATTTGGCACATAAGGATTCTTTAACCGGAGTATACAATCGAAGATATTTTATTGAGCTATTGGACGAATATTTACATCAGGGCGGTGGAGGCAGCTTGTTTATGATGGATTTGAATCATTTCAGGCAGATTAATGATCGGTACGGACATCAAGCTGGTGATGATATTCTGGCTGTATTTGGAGAAGTATTGTTGGAGCAGGGCGATGATATTCTTTCCTGCAGAATAGGTGGAGATGAGTTCTGTGCTTTCTATAAAGAAGCTATTGATGCCAAGGAACTGGAAATGCTGGCAGAAAAGATTCTTGCAGATTTTAAACGGAAAACAGAAAACGAGAAATATGCGGATATTATCAGTGTATCCTTCGGTATTGCCAGAATACTAGAGGCTTCAGAAAGAGCTTTTGAAGAGCTGTACAGCAATGCGGATAAGGCTTTGTATGTTGCGAAGAACAGAAGTAAAAATGCCTGGTACATTTTGTAAGGAATTATGGGCGGGGGAATATGTATGAAACATTTTCAAAAGATAGTATGGTTTGTCTTGGCATTTAATTTGATATTGCTTCTTTTTGTGGCTGTAACTTTTCAGGTAGATGATATGACACTTTCGAAAGGTGAGGTCTATGAATTTAATAATGGCTGGACTTTGACCTGGCCGGATGGAGAGAGTCTTGTAATTGAAGAACTTCCTTATCTGGGAAATAGTATGCCAGAAGAGCGGATGGTGTTGGAAAATACAATACCTCAGGAGTATTTTGGTAAGACAATGGCGTTTCTGTCTGCGGACAAGGTTTTGAAGGTCTGGATGGATGATGCGCTTGTTTATGAGTTCGGCGTGGAGGATGTAAGAAGCTTTGGGCATACTCCGGGAAGTGTGTACAATTTTATTGACATTCCCTATGATTTGAAAGAGGGAAGGGTGCGGATGGAGATGGTTTCTCCTTATGATGACTATGCGGCAAGAGTGAGCGGCATCAGTGTAGGAGAAAGGGATGTACTGATATTGCAGTTGTTGCAGGACAATATTGTACACATAATCTGTAATATTGCCATATTGATTTGCGGCATTATATTTTTACTATTGTTTATTATACAGCTGGCTTCCGGGCAGAATCCTGGTGGAATGCAGTATTTGTTCGGATATTGCATTGTAGCGTCATTATATTATTTTGTAGAAACCAAGGTTCTTCATATATTTTATGGTAATCAGACCTTTTATTCAGTGTTGGTATTTTTATGTCTGATGATGATTCCGTTCTTTATTGGATTGTATTATGCCAATGGAATACTGGGCGTTTTCAAATTGCGCTGGAAGATTCTGCTTGGCCTGATTTGTACGAATATAGTTGTGCAGATGGTTTTGCAGTTGACCAACATAGTCGATTTTATGAATATGGCTTTTTTCTCCCACGCCTTGATTGCATTGACGGTTCTGGTGGTTGCTAAGTCCTATCTGGACATTATGAAGGAGAAACGGGATAAGAGTATTTTGTGCGGTATGATAGGTCTGCTCTTTATGGGAATCGGCGGAACCATAGATATTGTGCGGATGTATGTGGTTGCAGTAGGGGACATGGGTAAATTCAGCCGACTTGGCACCACTTGCTTTAGCATAATTATGCTGTATCAGCACTTTAGTCAGGTAATCAGAAGCTATACCAGCAATGTGGAAGAAAATGCAATGCTTCTGAAGCGTGAAGTAGAGCTCATGGAAAAGAAAAATGAACAGCTAAAGAGGGCGAATGAGCTTGCAGAAGAGGCAAGGCAGGATGCTCTTGCAGCAAATGCGGCAAAGGGAAAATTTCTTGCTCATATGTCCCATGAAATTCGTACGCCGATTAATGCTGTTCTTGGCATGGATACCATGATTTTGAGAGAAACACAGGATATGCAGATTAAGGAGTACGCATTGGATATCCAGAATGCAGGGCAGAATCTACTGGCACTGATTAATGATATTCTTGATTTTTCTAAGATTGAGTCTGGTAAGCTTGAGATTATCCCGGTAGAATATGATTTCAGCAGCCTGATACATGATATTTCCAATATGATAAGTGCTAAGGCAGCTTCAAAGAAACTGGATTTACACATTCATGTGGATGAAAAGCTGCCATCTAAGCTTCTGGGAGACGATGTGCGTATTCGTCAGGTTCTTGTAAATCTTTTGAATAATGCGGTGAAGTATACCCAGCAGGGAAGTGTTTCTTTGAGTGTGGATGGCAGAGTAGAAGGCAGAAAAGTAGTTTTAGATTTTGCGGTACAGGATACCGGTATCGGTATTAAAGAAGAGGACATATCCAAATTATTTGAGGAGTTTGAGCGAATTGAAGAAAAGCGCAACCGTAATATCGAAGGTACTGGTCTTGGTATTAATATTACTACACAGCTGCTTGTATTGATGGGAAGCAAACTAAATGTAGAAAGTGTCTACGGTAAGGGCTCCCGATTCTATTTCACCTTGGAGCAGCAGATCGTAGATTCTACACCGATTGGCAATCTGGAGGCTCGTATCAGGGAACAATCGGTTGAGTACATCTATACATCAGCATTCATCGCCCCAGAGGCACAGATTCTGGTGGTAGACGATAATCTGGTGAATCTTAAGGTGTTCGTAAGCTTATTGAAGCATACCAGAATAAATATTGATGTTGCCGATAGTGGAAAAGCTTGTCTGGAATTGGTGGCAGAAAAGCATTATGATTTGATTTTCCTGGATCATATGATGCCGGAGATGGATGGAATAGAAACGCTGCACCGGATGAAAGACATGCCGGAAAATAAATCTACCGATTGCCCTATTGTAGCACTTACAGCAAATGCAATTACCGGGGCAAAGGAGATGTATCTTTCAGAGGGCTTTGATGCATTTCTTCCTAAGCCCATCAATCCAGAGAAGCTGGAGCAGATGATTATAAAGCTTCTTCCCCGAGAGCTTTTGCGCTTTGATGTGGAGGAGGGAGATCGAGTTGAAGTAGAAGAAGCTCCGGCGAAGGAAGCAGTTCCATCGGAAGTAGATTTACCAATGGTAGATGGTATTGACTGGAGCTACGGAAGTATGCATTTGCCGGGACAGGAGCTTCTTATGAGCACAGTAAGCGGCTTTTATAAGACGCTGGATGTGGAGGCAGATACCCTGGATGGCTTTTTCAGGCAGATGGACAGCAATCCGGATATGGTATCCCAGTATAGGATTAAGGTGCATTCCATGAAGAGCTCTGCAAATCTGATTGGTGCTATCATGCTGGGCGGAATGGCGAAGCTTCTTGAGAATGCGGCAAGAGACAATGACATTGCGCTGATTCATTCCTTGCATGATATTTTCCTAAAGGAGTGGCGAAGCTATAAGGAGAAGCTGAAGGAGTGTGTACCGGAAGCAGGGGAAGAGAAGGAAAAAGAATTAGTACAAGACTTCACTGTTATAAATGGCTATCTGGAAATGTTGAAAAATGCCATGGAAGAGTTTGAGGTTGATGCCATGGACGAGATAATGAAACGGTTGGATAGCTTTCAGTATTCGGATGAAATACAGGCAATGATAGAAAAGATAAGTGTTTGTGTAACCAATTTAGACAGCGATGAGGGTATTGTCTTAATCGAAGAGCTGATGAATCATATAAAATAACTCTATTAGGGATGGAGGAACACTTTTAGGAAAGGGGCATATCATATTACGAGCAGATTTTGCGAGGAATATCATGCCGGAAGGTGTAGAAATATATGTTGTACAGCCAGGCGATACGGTGGATGGTATCGCTGCCAGATTTGGTGTAAATGTACGAACTGTTATAGAGGACAATCAAATCATTTTTCCATATGCGCTTGCCTTAGGGCAGGCGCTTTTTATTGATTTGGGGACAAGGATTCCCACGGGAACATTACGAGTGTCAGGATATGCATATCCCTTCATCAGTGAGTGGGTGCTCCGACAGACATTACCTTATCTTTCTGAGCTACCTATATTTTCCTATGGATTTACTTCGGCAGGAGAGCTTGTACCGCCGCAGCTGCCGGAGGGCTGGATGATTAATATGGCAAAGGAATATGGAACACAGCCCATACTCACGCTTACGCCCTTTGATGAAAGAGGTGTTTTTAGTAATTATCTGATAAACCAGGTGGTGAATAATCAAGCGGCAATTGAAACGCTGATTGGCAATTTAGTAACTGTTATGTATCAGAAAGGGTATGTAGGGGTGGATATTGATTTTGAATACATTCTGGCAGAGGACAGAGATGCCTTTACGGAGTTTGTAAGGCAGGTGGCAGAGCAAATGCGGGCAAATGGATTTCATACCTCCATTGCTTTGGCACCTAAAACAAGTGCTGACCAGCAGGGCCTCCTTTATGAGGGAAAAGACTATCGGGCGTTGGGAGAAATTGTAGATCATGCACTTCTTATGACCTATGAGTGGGGATATACTTATGGACCACCTTTGGCAGTGGCACCCATAAATCAGGTGCGGCGGGTGGTGGAGTACGCAGTGACGGAAATAGCTCCAGAAAAAATTGACTTGGGGATTCCAAATTATGGCTATGATTGGCCACTGCCTTATGAGCGTGGTGTGACCAGAGCAACTACTATTGGTAACGTGGAGGCGGTGCAGATTGCCATTAGTCGGGGAGCGGAAATACAGTTTGATGAGGTGGCACAGAGTCCGTTTTTCACTTACGAAGAGGATGGTATTTCCCATGAAGTGTGGTTTGAGGATGTGCGCAGCATCCAGCAGAAGTTTGAGCTTATCAACGAGTTTAATTTGGGAGGCTGCGGATATTGGCAGATTATGCGCTGGTGGCGGGCTAATTGGAGACTTTTGTATAAGAACTTTTATGTGAGGAAATAGTGTATGCGCTATTGTGAATTATATAGGTTGGTGTTATTATCAGAGTATAGTAATATGACGCAGAAGGAATGGACATGGTATTGAATTGGAGTTTGTTCCGAAGAATGCAAAATAGTACTGGAAAGGGATAAGGAGCAATAATGAATCCTGCTTTCAAATATATACCACTGTTCCGAAATATGACTATTCAAGATATCGAATCTGCACTACAATGTGTGGGTGCGTTTGTGAAGGAATACAAAAAAGATGAATTTATATTGCTGGAAGAAGAGAAGGTGCAATGCGTAGGCTGTCTGATAAGTGGCGGCGTGCAGATGATTCGCGAGGATATCTGGGGAAACAAGTCTATATTGATTACCATTGGGGAAAAGGAGTTGTTTGGGGAATCCTTTGCCTGTGGCAGTGCAGAGGCAGCATCTGTATCTTTTGTGGCAAAGGACCTGACCACAGTGCTGTTCTTACCCTTTGATAGGGTGATGCACTCTTGTTCAAGTGCTTGTGTCCACCATCAGAAGCTGATAATAAATATGGTGGCACTTATGGCAGCGAAAAATGCGTCTTTGATTTCTAAGATTGATATTTTGAGTAAGAAAACCTTACGTGAGAAAATCGCAGCATATCTGCTTATGGAGGCTGGCAATCATCACTCCAAGTATTTTGAGGTTCCTATGGGGCGAGTGCAGTTGGCAGAGTATTTGAATGCGGACAGAAGTGCCTTTTCCAGAGAATTGAAGCTTATGAAAGAGGAGGGACTTATTGATTTTGAAAAGAATACCTTTCGGATTATGAAAGAATTTTAATGGGATGTTGCATATGCAACATCCTTATTTCATGATAGATTATATAATGCAAATAGAAAACATGATCATGTTAGAGCAAAGGGTGAAAAGATGGAACTACGAAAAGAATTATTAGGAGCTTTGATAGGTTTGGCGAAAACCTGTGGAAACAATCCAAAAACGGAGCATACAGACCGGATTATCATCGAAGGTCTGGTTGCAGTTCATACGGAGAGCTTTGAGGAAGAGATGCTGAAGAAAAAGCTGGAGATGGTAAGGCAGGAAAAGCATATCGTTGCGCCAAATTGCAGTACCTGTGCGTCTCCTTGCGGAAACACTTCTGAGTATGATTTGGAGCTGCTAAATGAGGATGAATGTAGAGAGTTGAAGGAACAGATGTTACGGGACATTCAAGAAACAGCAGTAGAGTTTTATCGTGCAATGATGGTTGGTATTGATGTTTCGGAGCATATGGAAATATTCTTCAAAGTGTTAGAAGTGGTCACTTATCAAATGGAAGCTCAGATGCTGGAAGAAATCATGAGAGAGATTAGGGAAGAGAAGAAGATGATACACAATCAAAAATGGAAAAGGGAGGAAAAGGATGATTCGCAAAATTATAAAAATAGATGAAGAGAAATGTAACGGCTGTGGTGCCTGCGCAAATGCATGCCATGAAGGTGCTATTGATATAATCGAAGGTAAGGCAAAGCTGGTAAGAGAGCATTATTGTGATGGGTTGGGAGATTGTCTTCCGGCATGTCCTACGGAAGCAATTACTTTTGAGGAAAGGGAAGCTCCGGCATATGATGAGGCAGCAGTTTTGGCATCAAAGAAAAAGGTGGAAGAGAAACCAGCTTTGGCAGGCCGATTAAAGCAGTGGCCGGTACAGATTAAGTTATTACCTGTAGTAGCACCATTTTATGATAATGCCAATCTTTTGGTGGCAGCAGATTGCAGTGCCTTTACCTATGGGAATTTCCACGAAGATTTTATGAAAAATAAAGTTACAATGATTGGTTGTCCTAAGCTGGATGCTGTGGATTATTATGAGAAGCTGGTGGAGATTTTTAGGAATAATAACATCAAAAGCGTAACGGTAGTTCGCATGGAAGTACCATGTTGTGGAGGTATTGAAAATGCTGTGAAACGTGCGTTGCAGGACAGTGAAAAATTCTTGCCATGGCAGGTGGTGGTGATTTCTACAAGCGGTGAAGTGTTGGATTAAAAGAAGAATAAATAGATTTTAAACGCTCTTTCGGAAGGAAGAGCGTTTTTTATAATGGAAGATATTGACAAAACAAAATCAAGGTGATATCATAATGATATCAAAACAAAACGGTTTTTGAGCAAGGGGCTCAGGAAAGGTGGTAGTTATGAAAGAAAAATTATATCAGGGTAAGAAAAACGGTATGTTGGTACTGACTTTAACAGTATTATTATATGGAGTTGCAGTGGCGGGGACAGTCTTCTCGGGAATTGCACTGGAAGGTAATGGGGGAACGCCAGCAGCTATTGGATTGGCAGTAAGCATTATTTATCTATGTATCGGTTGGCTGCCATGGTGTGGGCTGAAAGTGTTGAGACCTCAGGAGGCATTGGTGCTTACCTTATTTGGAAAATATATTGGTACAATTAAGGAGGATGGCTTTTATTTTGTAAATCCCTTCTGTTCCAGCGTTAATCCTGCATCGAAGACAAAGCTCAGCCAGAGCGGTGATGTGAAGACTGCTTATCAGGCAGCAGTAACAGCAGAGGATATGAGTAAGAAGATTTCTCTGAAGCTGATGACCTTAAGTAACAGCCGTCAAAAAATCAATGATTGCTTAGGTAATCCTGTAGAGATTGCCATTGCGGTTACTTGGAGAGTGGCAGATACTGCCAAAGCAGTTTTTGCGGTTGATAATTACAAAGAGTTTTTATCTTTGCAGTGTGACAGTGCGTTAAGAGATATTGTAAGGATTTATCCTTATGATGTGGCACAGAATGTGGATACAACCGGTGATGGTATCGCAGATGAAGGAAGCCTTCGTGGCTCCAGCGAAATTGTAGCAAGCAGAATCAAAGATGAGATTCAGAAGAGAGTAATCGGTGCTGGCATTGTGGTTGAAGAGGCTAGAATCACTTATCTTGCATATGCTACAGAAATCGCGGCAGTGATGTTACAGCGTCAGCAGGCTTCTGCAATTATTGATGCAAGAAAGATGATTGTTGACGGAGCTGTAGGTATGGTTGAAATGGCACTGGAAAGATTGAATGAGAATAATGTAGTAGAGCTGGATGAGGAAAGAAAAGCTGCAATGGTATCCAATCTGCTCGTTGTTCTTTGTGGCAATCATGATGCGCAGCCAATCGTAAATTCAGGAAGCTTATACTAATATGGCAGAGAAAAAACAAGTCCCTTTAAGACTTTCGGAGAATTTATACAATGCCATTGCAGCATGGGCAGAAGATGATTTTCGTTCCGTCAATGGCCAGATTGAGTATTTACTAACCGAGTGCGTACGCCAGAGAAAGAAAAATGGTAAATATGTATCTGACCAGATTGATGTACCTCCAGAATTAGATATATAGAGTGAAAAAGCATAGGATTGCTCCTATGCTTTTTCTTTAGCTGGTAAACAGCTGGCACCAGTAAGGGGTTCCGTTTGCATTTACATAGTATCCCACACCAATGGTGGTGAAGTTAGGATTCATAATGTTGGCACGATGTCCGGAACTGTTCATCCAGGCATTCATTACCACTTCAGGAGTCTTCTGACCCCATGCAATATTTTCCCCTGCACGTCTATAAGAAACATTCTGTTCTTTTAATGCGGTGGCAAAGGAGCTGCCGTCGGGACGAGTGTGAGAGAAGAGCTGTTCGCACTCCTGAGCACGTACCATGGCTGCTGCCTGTACGTTTGTATCAATGGCCAAGGGAGAAAGTCCTTCTTTGGCACGTTCTGCATTCACAAGCTCAACGACTTCTTTGATAAAGGCGTGCTCGCTGGTAGTATTATCCTCTGGGATGCTTTCTTCCGTGGAGTCATTTCCGGGATTGTTTTCCGGGATGTTAGTGTCCGGCAAGTTGGTCTCCGGGATATTGTTCTCCGGTATTTCTACTTCCGGTGCGTTATCTTCCGGTATTTCTACCTCTGGAATGTTCTCCTCCGGAGCTTCACAATCCGGTAATGAAATATTAGGGAAGCAGCTTTCCAATTTGTCCAGAATGCTCTGAATATTACAGTTTGAACCATAGGTAAAGAATACTTTGCCCCCATTTGGCAGGATCTGGCACTGGGTTCTGGAAGCTGCCTGTGCTGTCAGGGGCTGACCAAACAGACAAGCTGTTGTGAGTGTAGTTACTGCTAACAATGTAATTTTTTTCATGAAAACCTCCTTATCCATGCACTTCAAGTTTCTTTTTTTAAATCGCCCCGTCAATACGTAGTTGCGATTGTGAGTCCTTGAAGTATTACGAAAATATTACAAAAATGTTACGAGATAATCATAATACATTTTGGGGCTTATGGAACATGTAATATCTGGAAATAGGACACAGCCCTTTTGTTAAAATTTGCAGAAGGGGCATTTTTGCAATATAATACTACATAAAAAGAGTTATGAAGAGGAAACGATGCGTATTTTTATATGTGATGATGAACCACAGATGGTAAGGCAGATTGGTCAGCAGGTGCGGGAATACATTCCGCAAAGCGTGATCGAAGAATTTTCATCTGCAAGAGATCTTATGCAGGATTTAAAGGAAGGGAACTGCGATATTTTGCTTTTGGATATCGATATGCCGGAGATGAATGGTCTGGAGGTGGCAAGGAAGCTGAAGGAATATGATAAAAATCTATTGCTTATCTTTGTCACCAGCCATGATGAGCTGGTATATGACAGTTTGCAGTTTCATCCGTTTGGATTTGTGAGGAAATCCTTTTTGGATGTTGAGCTTCCCAAGGTTTTAGCGGATTGTGAGAGGGAGCTTCGAAATAAAAGGGCACTCTACCATTTTCGAACGGGAGAAGGAGATGTATATTTGCCATTATCAGAGATTTTGTATTTTGAGTCCGATGGAAACTATCTTCTGGCATTTACCCGGGAGCGATACTACAGGTTCAGAGAGACTCTGTCTGCTCTTCAGGAAGTGTTGTCCGGTCAGGGATTTGTGCGGGTGCATAAGGGATTTCTGGTGAATATGGCTATGATAAAGCTTCTTAGTGCCGGTCAGCTTACTTTGGAAAATGACAGTGTGGTTCCTATGGGGCGAAATTACGGAGAGGATGCAAGGAAGCAGATTATGAGGTATATGTTACGATGAAATGGGGCAAGGACTATAAAGAAGAGTATAGGCTTCTGGATGAGAAATACAATACTCTTTTGGGTGAGAAGGCAGAACTGGCGTATCAGCTTTCGGAGCTGAAGGCATCCATGGGACAGATGCGGGAGCAGGATGGTCAGATAAGGGAATTGCATGAAAATGTGCGGAGACTTAAGCATGATATGAAGAATCATATGATGGTAATAGCCTCTTACCTAAATGGTGGGGAATATAAGCAGGCGAAGCAGTATACCTCCGTGATTCTGGATAAATTAAATGCGGTACATAGCTATATTGAAACGGGGAATTCTCTATTGAATCATATTTTAAACGAAAAGCTGAATTCTGCCCGGCATCAAGGCATTGATGTGAAGGCCGAGATAGAGAATGTATCTTTTGGCACAATGGAGAGTCTGGATTTTTCTGCGCTGCTATCCAATATTTTAGATAATGCAATTGAAGGCTGCAAAAAGGAGCAGGCGAAGCAGCTTCATGTACAGATTTCTGCTGGGAAAGGTTATGATATTATTTTGGTAAAGAACAGAATCAGTAGGTCTGTATTAGAAGAAAATCCTCGGCTTCAGACCACAAAGGAGAAGGTGGGCGTTCATGGCGTAGGTACGATGCAGATTAAAGCTGTGGTAGAAAAATATAATGGGTTTTGTGATTTTTATGAGGAAGAATCATGGTTCTGTGTCAGTGCGTTTATCCCCAGTAAATAGCTGTTTATCCCTATCCCTTGCAAGGCAGACTTGTAAGGGATATTTTATTGTTATGGCGACGAGGAAAATGACATTGTGCTTGCACGAATGTCATTTGACGACCGCTAATCAGAGCGAGATTCGCAAAGTGTATTTCGTCTCTGTCATAGGAGATTAAAATATGGTCAATTTAGAGAAGGTAAGTAAATTCACAATTTCAAATCTCAGCATTCATATACCCAAGGGTGAGTGTGTGGGGATTATCGGAGCTTCCGGGGCAGGGAAGACTACACTTCTTAAGCTGATTTGCGGTCTCCTCAAGCCGGAGGAAGGATATATACGGATTATAGGAAAAGAACCGGTGGAGGAAAAACGGCATTATGGGAAAGACGTGAGTGTTTTTCTGGTAGGACGCTGGGCACTGGAGGATTCGGATATGGTAAAGCAGGCTTTCGAACTGTTGCAGTCGATTTACCGTCTTCCAGAGGAAGGTTTTTGGAAGGAGTATGAGGCACTTTCGGTGCAGTTTTCTTTTACAGAATACGAGAATAAGCCATTAAAAAGCTTGTCGCTAGGGCAACGCATGCGTGTAGAGCTGGCTGCAACACTGATTGGCAATCCCAAATTGATTTTGTTGGATGAACCCAATATGGGCTTGGACGAGAATGGTAAAGTGATATTGTGGGAAAAGCTTCGGGAAAAATGTTGTTATGGTTCTACCGTGCTTGTGGCATCTCATAGCTTGACAGAGCTTTCCCAGGTATGTACGCGGATTGTGCTATTGGAGCAGGGAAAGCTTTTATATTATGGCAGTGAAAAGTATCTGCTGAATAAATACGCCGGGGAAGGAACGGTTGAACTGACTATTGCAGGAGAGGTACCTGATTTGGAAGATTTACCGCTGAAGGGGTATGAGGTGGATGGAAATAAACTTCGGATTCGTTACAATATGAATTATTTATCTGCGGCGGAGATTATGAATGTGGTTTTGCCTCAGACTAGGGTAGAAGAGGTGAATATCGTTAGACCGGATTTGGCAGATGTGATTATGAGAATCAAAGGAGGGGAAAAGGATGAGTCTGATTGAAGTAAATAATATTTGTAAGGCGTATCGTATCAATAAAAGAGGTAAGGGGATTCCGGGAATGGTAGCCAATCTGGTGGCACCAAGGTATGAGATGAAGCAGGCTGTAAAGGAGGTCAGCTTTACCATTGAAAAGGGTGATATGGTAGGTTTTATCGGACCGAACGGGGCGGGAAAGTCTACAACGATTAAGATGCTTTCCGGTATTTTATATCCAGATAAAGGTGATATTGTGGTGAATGGCTTTGTGCCGTACAAGCAGCGTAAGGAATATGTTGGAAGCATTGGCGTAGTCTTTGGGCAGAAATCTCAGCTTCAGTGGGATTTGCCTGTTATTGACAGCTTTGAGCTATTAAAGGCAATCTACCGCATACCTGAGGAGAAATATCATAAGAATCTGGAGCGTTTTGTGCAGATGCTGGATATGGGAGGCTTTTTACAGCAGCCGGTACGCCAATTATCCTTGGGACAGCGGATGAGAGCTGATATTGTGGCGGCACTTCTGCATTCCCCGGAAATTGTTTTTTTTGATGAGCCTACTATTGGTGTAGATGTTGTAGGTAAGGAGACTATCCGCAATTTTATCAAGGAGCTGAATGCAGAGGATCAGGTGACCATGCTTTTTACCACTCATGATATGCAGGACATTGAGAAGGTATGTGATAAGCTGATTGTCATTGATAAGGGGGAGAAGATTTATGACGGCTCCTTGCTTGGAATCCGGGAAAAATACGGGACCACTAGGCAGCTGGATGTGGAATTTGCAGATGTGGAAAACATTGTACCGCTAGAAAACGTAGAAGTCGTAAATCTGGATGAACTGGATGGCCGGAAGAAAAGGTTTGTGTTTGAAAATCAGAAGGTGCAGATTAATGATTTGATGAACTACTTACTGAAGACCTATCATGTGCGGGATATCAGTATTTCGGAGCCGGAGATTGAAAGCATCGTCCGCAAAATCTACAATGGTGAGGTGGTGGCATCATGAGATTAGCACCTTATCTGGCCTATTTTAAAAAGAGCTTCTTAAATCGGGGGGCATATCGGTTTGACCATTTGATGAGCATTCTGTCCACCTGTCTACGGATGTTTATTTTCTGGGAAATTTACAAAGCATTATATGGCGGGCGGCAGGAGGTGGATGGAATTACCATGTCCATGGTAACCACGAATTTTATCCTGTCTATGGGGCTGGAAGCAGCATTTTATGTAGACGATTTCTTTATGCCTCATAGAATTAACAATGGCAGTATTACTACAGAGCTTCTGCGCCCCATAAGCTTTAAAGGGAGGATGATTGCAGAAAATATGGGAAACGCCGCCTTTAATCTATTGTTTCGATTTGCACCTGCATTTGTGATTGCATGTATTATCATCGGGATTCAGTCACCGGCCAGCCCGATCATGTTGGTACTTTTTGTGGTCAGTGCTATTCTGGGCTATGGAGTATTATGGACCATCAGCTTTACCGTACAGCTGCTGGCGTTCTGGCTCATTAATGTGTGGAGTATGGTTACGATTAAGAATGTGTTTATCAATGTGCTTTCTGGAACCATGATACCTCTGTGGTTTATGCCAGGCTGGATGGAGGGAGTATTAAAATATACACCGTTTTCCTCTATTTACTTTACGCCGGTGCAGATTTATCTGGGAGAGCTTTCGTTTCAGGAGATTGGTGTAAAGTGTGGAGTACAGATTCTCTGGATTGCATTGATCTATTTTATTGGTGATGTACTTTGGAGATTTGGACAGAAGAAGCTAGTGGTACAGGGAGGTTAAAGCGATGAAGGATACATTAAATTTAATCGGTGTATACACTAAAACCATTATGAAAGCCTGGTTTCAATACCGGGTCGATGCAGTACTGCGCTCCCTTGCAGTGTTTCTCAGAGAGGCAACGGGGATAATTGTGATTTATTTTGCTCTACTGAAGTTTGATACGTTAAACGGATGGGATATGTATGAGATGTTCTTTTTGTTTAGTCTGTTATTTTTGACCTATGGTATTATGATTTTGTTCTTTACTGGGCTGCGTGATTTTGGCAGAACAGTGCGGGATGGCAGCTTTGATAGGTTTATCTTAAGACCGAGAGGACTGTTATTTCAAATTATTTTTGTTAATGCGGACTGGTTTGCTGCCATAGGACAGGGGGGGCTAGGACTGACACTTTTTCTGATATCTGCCAGCAAGGTGGGAATTCGATGGAACCCGTGGCTGGCACTATATTATATATTTACCATTGCGGGAGGTGTTCTGATACAGGGGGCAATCTTCCTATTTCTGGCAACGCTTAATATCTATTTGTTGGAGACGGGCAGTTTAAGGGAGCTGTTCTATTGGAATATGCGCAAGTTTGCGGGATATCCGATCAGTATCTTCCATAAGCCTATTCAGATATTGCTGATTTATATTGTGCCCTTTGCTTTTGTAAACTATTTTCCCTGTCAGTATCTGTTGCGGAAAGGGGATATGCATGCCTATCCGGAGGTATATATGTACTTGACGCCGGTAATCGGTGTGGTGATGTGGTTACTGGCGTATATCTTCTGGAGGTATAGTATAAGGTATTATAAAAGCTCAGGAAATTGATTTTGCTTCCTGCTTTTCGGTAGCTTCTTTTAAAAGTGCATAGACAGAGGATGCAATGGGAACTCCAATCAGCATACCTAAGGGACCGGCCAGACTTCCACCAATAATGATGGAGGCGAGTACCCACATGGCGGGGAAGTTGATTTTAGAGCCCACTACTCTGGGATAAATCAGATTGCCTTCAATCTGTTGTAGGATTATTAAAAAGACGATGAAGATGAGGGCTTTCACAGGGCTTTCCGTAAGGATGATAAAAGCTCCGGCACCAGCACCAATAAAGGCTCCTACCATGGGCAGCAGTGCCGTAACTCCTACCAGAGAGCCAATCATGGCAGCATAGGGAATCCTCAGTATCCACATTCCTATAGCGCAGAGAGAGCCTAGAATAACAGCTTCCGTAGCCTGACCGATAATAAAATGTCGGAAGGTTCTGGTGCATACAAATACGACATGGGAAATCATGTGCACAAAGCGAACCGGAAGCCAGACGCCAGCCAGGCGGGTAATCTGTCTGCGAAGCTTTTCTTTATTGGCCAGGAGATAGACGGAGAAGACCAGCCCGATGAAAAAGTCAATGAGGCAGCCTGCAATGGTGCTGAGGGCATCTACCGCTGTATCCATTTGGGTAAAGCTGCCAATAATGGGGAGGGAGGAGATATCGATAGTATTTTCCGGCAGGGAAAGTTTACCAATAATTTCCTTTACAATTTTAAGCAGAATTTTAACTCCGTTTATCAGTTCCGGAATGATGAGAAAGGCAATGCTGATGAAGATTCCGAAGATAATCAGGAGCGTTAGAAAAATGGCCAGCGGACGTCTGGCCCTTTGCTTTAGCGACGAGTTACTTTTGCAGAATAATTTTTGCTCGATAGGGTACATGATAACATTGAAAATCAGTGCCATCAGAAGACCTAATAAAAGTGGAAAAATCAGGTTAATGAGCCAGGTAACTGCTCCGGCAATAATGTCGATATTGCCAGCACCGAAGCAGAGCAAAATACAGGCGGCTGCAATTGTCAGGAACCATTTGTATGTGTGGCGGGAAGTGTTATTTTCCATAAGTATTGTATCACCTTGTCTGAATATATTTAGTGTTAGTATGTGCTTTTTGAGAGTCTGTATGCGAAGGACTTGGACTTGTGAAAATATGGATATTGTGGCATTATCCCTATATCCTTATAAATATGATCTGCTTTATCTTTGGGCGTCACCATTGGTTTCAGAAATTGCGGCTTATTTATGGTCAAAAATAGAAAACAATGGGCGATAGCCCATTGTTTTTATGAACGGATGACTTCGATGCAGGTTCCCATGTAGGAAACGTTATCTAATCTTTTTAAAACAATATCCTCGCCCATGGAGTGGAGACATTTTAGGCGATATTGTTTTTCTTCTTCAATATATTTTCGTATGTACACGCGATTATCCATAAAGAAGGCACCGACTTCACCATTGCATGGGAACCGCTTAGCAAAGAGGAGTACATCTCCCTTGCAGTATCTGGGAATGAATTCGTTGGTTGCCATCTGGATACCGATATAGGCATCTTCAACAGAGGTTTCGACCTCTACTCGTTCACAAGTGTCATATATGACACCATTTTCCACGCTGGACGTGGGAACGAGACATTGTATGGTATGGTTTTTTCCAGTATTTCGCTGGGCTTTGGTGCTCATTGCTTCGAATTCTGCAACAGATTGAATGATGTCCTTTCCACGTTTGCCGCTGGTACGGTAATTGGTCAGTAAAATTTTTTCGTCAACGGTGTGCTGACATACGCCCAACAGGCAGTTTACGCTAAGTTGCAGAGCCTGGCTCATCTTCAATACTGTGGAGCTGCGTGGGTCCGTAATCTTGCCATAATAAACATTCTTTACCGTTTCTAAAGGTAGGTCACACATCTCAGCAAACTCTGCGAGTGGTATATTTTTGGTGTTTAGTAGTTGCCGTAGTCGTTCTGCAATCATTTTTTCTCCCCTTATGTCATTTTTAACACAAATTACTATTTGTATCGACGAATAAAATGTTACAGTTAATATTTTTTTTTGTCAATATTTGAAATATGATTCTTAAGTAACATTTAGTTAGAAATGTTTTAAAAAGAAGGAGAGTATAAAGATGGACACAGTATGTCTAAGTTACGAACAAGCAAAACCTACGATGGGACAGTTACACGAGATATTATTAAGTATCGGCATTCCGCCCAATATACATGGCTACAGCTATATCGTGTATTCTTTGGAGCTCATCATGGAAGACCCGCAAGCGATGTACTCTGTTACAAAAGGATTATACATAGATGTAGCGAAGAAGTTTGGTACCAAGCCTACCAGTGTAGAGCGTTCTATCCGCTTTGCCATCGGCAGCGCATGGAAATATGGTAATCTGGAGTTTATTCACAGTATTTTCAAAAGCTGTATCAGACCTTACAAGAAGGCACCATCCAATTCGGTGTTCTTGTCAAGATTGTACTATTATATTATGAATGCAGAAAATTATAGATAAGAGAGGGAGCGGCGGTGCCGGTCCTTCTTTTTTGAGTATGGTTGCAGTGTTTTTTCTTAATGACAGAATAAAAGATTGAATTTGCGCAGTTTTTCAATCAAAAATGAAAATACAATGTTGTAACAAAAGCCGAAATGGACTAAAATTAACGTAGTGTTATTTTTAGGAGGGTTATTAGGATGAAGAGGAAAATTCTGGCTATGCTGTTATGTGTGGCTATGGTAACATCCCTGGCGGGATGCGGGAAAAATGGTGAAGGTGGTGAGCCAGTAGAGAAAAGTGAGCCGGTAACTTTAGTGTATGCAGAGATGAACCCGCTGGATACTATTGCCGGTGAAATGGCTGTGGCTTTTAAAGAAAAGGTAGAAGAGATTTCGGAGGGAAATATTACCATTGATATTCAGCATAGCGGGGTACTGGGAGACGAGACAACTATAGTAGAGGCTATGATGAATGGAGATGATACCATTGATATGGCGCGGATTTCATCAACGGCGTTGACCAGTCATGGTGGTGAAAAGTCCAAGCTGCTTTCCCTGCCCTTTATTTTTGAAAGTCATGAGCATTTCTGGAATTTTGCTTCTTCTGGTCTTGCAGATGAGATTTTGGCGGAGCCGTCTGAGAATGGTAGTGGAATCAGGGGACTGTTTTATGGAGAAGAGGGATTCCGTCATTTCTTTACCTTTAATGAAGTTACCGGAATAGAAGATTTTGTGGGGATGAAGATTCGCGTGGCCAATGATCCGATTATGAACGGAATGGTACAGGCACTTGGTGCATCTCCTATGGTGGTTTCTTTTAATGAGCTTTATATTGCGCTTCAGAATGAGATTGTGGATGCTGCTGAGCAGCCCATTGCAAACTATAAATCCAATGCTTTTCAGGAGGTTGCCCCGACGTTGATTTTAGATGGACATACCTTAGGAACCATGCAGGTAATTATTACAGATGAGGCGTGGAATAGTCTTTCGGTTGAGCAGCAGAAGTGGTTAGAGGAAGCTGGAGATTATGCATCTTCCTATAACCGTCAGATTGCGGAGGAAGCAGAGAAGGAGGCACTGGAGGAATTGAAAGCAGAAGGAGTGACAATTATTGAGGTAGAGGATATCACTCCATGGAAAGAGGCTTGCAGCTCAGTGATTGAAAACAACATTGTGGGGAAAGAAAATTTATATCAGCAGATTCAGGACATGAAATAGGAGAATGCATTTATGAAGGATTGGAAAGATAAAATTTGGAATTTTAATGCAGATATTTCTGGTGAGGATGCAGCACCCGGAGTGGTGAGAAAGGTGCTTTCTTTTACGGATGAGCTGATGTGCGTGGAGAATCATTTTGAAAAAGGCGCAGTGGGTACCCTTCATCATCATCCTCATACACAGATTACCTATGTAGTATCCGGTCAGTTCGAATTTGAAATTGATGGTGTGAGAAAGGTTGTGAATCCCGGTGATACCATGCTGAAGAAGGCTTCTGTTCCCCATGGCTGTGTATGCTTGGAAACGGGAATTTTGCTGGATATTTTCACACCGATGCGTGAAGATTTTGTATAATACATAAGCTGAATGTACTATGGTATCTCCTGCAAAAATATGCTATACTTGGATGAAAATGGTATATTTATGCGAAATATACCTAGGCAGGAGGTATATGAAAATGGATAGTCAAACAATTCAGATTTTTATAGCAATGATTATTTATATGGCTATTGTAATCGTTTTAGGTCTTACTTTTGCCAAGAAGGCAAACCAGAGCTCCGAGGAGTATTTTCTTGGTGGACGTTCTTTAGGACCTTGGGTAACCGCTATGAGTGCAGAAGCATCCGATATGAGTGGATGGCTTTTGATGGGATTACCAGGTGTAGCATATTGGTGTGGACTTGCAGATGCCAGCTGGATTGCAATCGGTACATATGTAAACTGGTTATTTGTTTCGAAGAGACTTCGTCGTTACAGTGTGAGAGCAAATAACTCTATTACCTTACCGGATTTCTTCTCCAATCGTTTCTGTGAGGATAAGAAGGTGATTATGTCATTGGCAGCGTTATTCATTTTAGTGTTCTTTACTGTATATGCAGCAAGCTGCTTCGTAACCTGCGGTAAGTTATTCTCAACCTTATTTGGTGCACCGTATATGACCATGATGGTTGTGGGTGCAGTATTTGTACTTCTGTATACCATCTTGGGTGGCTTCCTTGCAGAGAGTGCTTCTGATTTTATGCAGGGTGTAGTAATGATTGTTGCCCTTGGCGTTATCGTGGTAATCAGTACTGTTAATGCAGGTGGAATTGGTGCAGTGGTAGAGAATGCGCAGAATATTCCGGGCTTTTTTGAGTTCTTCGGAATGGCGACTCCTTCTTTAAATGAAGCAGGAGCTTCGGACCACTTATGTTATTCTCACTTTTCTGGAAAAGAACTAACAGGGCTGGTGCAATTGCAGGAATGGTATCCGGTGCAGGCATGGTATTTTTATGGAAGCTGGTAATCAGTAAGCTGGGTGGTGCATTTGCCATCTATGAGCTTCTTCCTGCATTTATCTTCTCCTCTGTATGTATTGTTGTAGTTTCTTTATTAACTGCACCACCTTCAAAGGAGATTGCAGAAGACTTTGATGCTGTGAAGAACGCTAAATAAGTACTTTAAAATGTAAGCAACCCCTCCTTTGACTTAAAGGGTCAAAAGAGGGTTTTTAATCATGGTACGAATAGAGAAGGGGTTAAGGAGTTTGGAAAAGAAACTTTCTATTATTATTAACATTGTATTTTACAGTTTGATTTTGGGGCTTATTCTGGCATTTTGCAAATTTATTTTGCCGGTGCTGGTTCCTTTTATTATTGCCTTTGTGGTAGCAAGCTTTTTACAGTTCTTTGTAAGAAGGCTCAGCAAAAAAATACCGGATAGGAAGAGAAGTATTTCTATCTTATTGTGTATTTTGTTCTATGTGCTTGTAGCTGTTCTGGTTTCCTTTGTGGGAGTAAAAGTAGTAGATGTGGTTTGGAGCTTTATTGAGAGCATTCCGGGGTGGTATCATCAGACCTTAGTGCCACTGATTAATGAATTGGTTCTTTGGATCAATGAGCAGCTGACCTCCTTTGATATCGGTATAGCCGGAGAGGTAAATACACTGATTAAGGAAATGATGAATGCCATGGAGAACTTCATAACGACTTTCTCAGTCAATGCGTTGAAAATCGCAACAGATGGTATTGTGGGAATTCCTGGATTTATTATTAAAGCAGTTATCACCGTTGTTGCCAGCTTCTTCTTTATGGCGGATTACGATAAGATTCTCGGCTTTATGGGAAAGCTCATTCCAAAGGGTAAGGAGCAGAGCTTCCATGATATAAAGAATTATTTCGCAACTACGTTGTTGATTTATCTGAAATCCTACAGCTTATTATTTTTAATCACGTATGTGGAATTGAGCGTTGGTTTTACTATTCTTAGATTACCATATGCGTTGTTGATTGCATTGTTGGTAGCTTTGTTTGATATTCTTCCTATATTAGGAGTGGGAGGAATCCTGCTTCCATGGGCAGTCATTTTAGTCTTTATGCAGGAGATACCCATGGCTGTTGGCATGGTGGTTTTATATCTTGTGATTACCATTATCCGAAATACTCTGGAGCCCCGTGTGGTGGGAAAGCAGATAGGACTCCATCCTCTTGCTACATTGATTGCATTGTATGTGGGACTTAAGGTGCTGGGAATTATCGGAATGTTTTTATTCCCTGTGACACTGGCTGTTCTTGTGAATATGGAACGAGAAGATGCCTTGCATCTTGGGAAAGAGAAAAAAGAATGATATTCTGAGGGACTGTTGCAAAAGGAATGCACGCCTTGGGGAAGGCCTTCCCCAAGGCGTGCATTCCTTTTG